>JFJP01039753.1_pt1 | contig 15115 bp, 11 predicted proteins | sample 431651 | NCBI WGS metagenome assembly JFJP01 (sample SAMN02602958, study PRJNA72255) | Microbial mat metagenome, whole genome shotgun sequencing project. | biome: fresh water; feature: sink hole; material: water; isolation source: purple microbial (photo- and chemosynthetic) mats found in...
GAGGTTGTAAAAGAAATTCGCGACCGTATTCGTTTTCTCGAAGATGTAGGATTAAATTACCTTTCGCTCGATCGGACTTCGCGTACCTTGTCGGGTGGCGAATCGCAGCGCATCAGGCTAGCAACGCAGATTGGTTCACAATTGGTGAATGTGTTGTATATTCTCGATGAACCAAGTATTGGCCTGCATCATCGCGATAATCTCCGGCTGATTCATTCGCTGGAACAGTTGCGCGATACCGGCAATTCGGTTATTGTGGTTGAGCACGACAAAGATATGATGATGAATGCCGATTATGTGATCGATATGGGACCGTTTGCAGGTCGTCATGGTGGTCATGTGGTGGCAGCTGGTACGCCTCAGCAGATATTAGATGCAGGTACTTTAACCTCGAAATATTTATTGGGCGAAACTCAGATAAAAGTTCCGGAAAAACGCCGGAAAGGAAATGGTAAAGTGCTTTCGCTGAAAGGCTGTACGGGAAATAACCTGAAAAATATTTCGGTCGATTTTCCGCTTGGACAGTTGATTTGCATTACCGGAGTTTCCGGAAGTGGAAAATCAAGTTTAATCAACTCAACTTTGCAACCTATCTTAAGTCAGCATTTTTACGGATCGCTTAAAGATCCGCTTCCGTATTCCGAAATTGTTGGATTGAATTACATCGATAAGGTGGTTTTGGTCGATCAATCACCATTGGGACGCACACCACGGAGCAACCCGGTGACTTATACCGGTGTTTTTTCCGACATACGGAATTTATTTGCTCAGTTACCCGAAGCCAAAATCAGGGCCTATGGTCCCGGTCGTTTTTCGTTTAATGTAAAGGGCGGACGTTGCGAAGACTGTCAGGGTGGGGGATTGAAACAGATTGAAATGAATTTTTTGCCTGATGTATACGTTCATTGTGATACCTGTAATGGCCGTCGTTATAACCGAGAAACGCTTGAGGTGCGCTACAAAGGCAAATCTATCGGCGATGTGCTGGATATGACAATTAATCAGGGTGTCGAATTTTTCGAGCATATTCCATCGATCGCCCACAAGCTAAAAACCATTCAGGATGTAGGTTTGGGATACATAACGCTTGGACAATCGTCGACTACACTTTCCGGAGGCGAGTCGCAACGGGTAAAACTGGCCACCGAACTGGCGAAAAAAGATACCGGTCAAACCATGTATATTTTAGATGAGCCAACTACTGGTCTTCATTTCGAAGATATTCGTGTATTGCTCGAAGTCCTGAATAAATTGGTCGATCGTGGAAATACGGTAATCGTTATCGAACACAATATGGATGTAATTAAAGTTGCTGATCATATCATCGATATTGGTTCTGAAGGAGGAAAACATGGTGGAAAAGTGGTTTGTTTTGGTACTCCGGAAGAAGTTATCCTAAATTCAGAATCGTTTACTGCAAAATATTTGAAACAGGAAATGGAAGATTAGTTAGATTGCTTGGGAATTGTTTCTTTTAGTAGATTAGATGAACTATTTTATCACTTACTGATATGGCGAAAAGCCAAATGCACGAAGCTGTTATTATAAAATGGCTTAGTCTGAAAAACACGATTGAATATATAGGCGAGTGGGAAGCTTTATATAATCCAGTTTTTAATTATACCGAATTCGGTACAATTAAAAACTCTGCTGGCAGTAACAATTTTGTGCTTTCTGCCAAGCAATGGATTGAGCATACAAAAGCTTATGCGGATGAGGCAGATCTGCTGAATGTTGCCATGTTTGGTAAAACAGCCAAACAATGGAGAGATGAAAGCCCAAATAGGAAAGGAAATATGCGAGATTCTGCAACTTTGGAGCAACTAGTTGTTCTGTCTAATTTAGAAAGTATTAATGCCATGCTTATCAAACAAGGTATTGCTCAAGTCGAGAGATTGGTGAAGCTTAACGAGATGGCTATTAGTCAAATGACCTCTCTTTTGAATAATAATGCACTTAAAAAACTGAAATAATTGGGGATATGAATACAATCGATATTTATTGTGTTAATACCGGAGCCAAAAAGGAGTACCCTTTGGGCATAACTCTGATGGAAATAAAAGATGATTTTCAGGTAGATCTGAAAAATCCTATCCTTGGAGCCATGGTGAATAACAAGGTGAAAGATCTGTCTTATGTTTTTGTAAAGAATAAAAGGGTGGAGTTTATCGACTATTCGCATCCCGATGGGTTGAGGTTGTATGTACGTTCGCTTTTTTTTATTCTTTTTGCCTCGGTACGCGAAATATTCCCAGAGGTAAAACTGAAAATGATGCATGGAATCTCGCGCGGATACTATTGCGAATTGGCAGGTTTGGAGCGACCGATTACCGAATCGGATATTTTTGAGATTAAAAACGAAATGCGCCAACTTGTTCAGAAAGATATTCCTTTCGAAAAGATAGGTTTGCCCAATGAAGAAGCAGTCGGCAGGGAACTCTATTTTCGTATCTCTATTTTATGGGCGATAAGGCCAACTATTTTTACGGAAATCAGGTGCCATCTACCGGATATTTACAAGTGTTCGACCTTGTTCAATACTACGATGGCTTGTTACTTCGGATTCCAAATCCTGCAAAATTCGACGAGGTTTTGACTTATTCAAAGCAAGATAAGCTATTTGGGATATTTCAGGAACACAAAGATTGGGCTGAAATTCTGAATGTGCCGAATGTTGCCAATTTGAACGAAAATGCCATAAATGGCCATAGTGGCGACATTATTAAAATATCGGAGGCTTTACACGAGAAAAAAATTGCCGAGATTGCCAACCTGATCCATGCCCGCCACGATAAAGTGAAAATTGTATTGATTGCAGGTCCATCGGCTTCGGGGAAAACAACTTTTAGCAAACGACTAATGGTTCAGTTGGCGGTGAATGGACTTAAGCCAACCATGATTTCGTTGGATGATTATTTCGTTGACCGTGAAAAAACACCACGCGATAAAAAGGGCGAATACGATTTTGAAGCCATCGAGGCTATTGATATTGAGTATTTTAACTACCAACTCAATCAACTTTTTGCTGGTGAAATAATTGAGTTGCCTAAGTTTAATTTTACGGTGGGCAAACGTTTACCTTCGGGTAAAAATCTGCAGTTGGTTCCCGGTAGTATCTTAATTGTGGAGGGAATTCATGGGATGAATCCGGATTTGGTTCCTCACATTGACTCTGAAAACACATTTAAGATATTTCTTTCAGCACTTACACAAATATCAATCGACGATCAAAATCATATTTCAACTACCGATAACCGATTGATAAGGAGAATGATCCGCGATAGTAAATATCGTAATTATTCGGCTCAGGATACCATTCGCCGCTGGCCAAGTGTGCGCGCAGGCGAAGACAAAAATATATTCCCTTATCAGGAAAATGCCGATGTCATGTTTAATTCGGCATTGATTTACGAGTTGGCTGTTCTGAAAAAATATGCCGAGCCGTTGCTGAAATCGGTAACGGAAAGTCAGGCTGAATTTAGCGAGAGCAACCGTTTATTGAGATTCTTAATGTATTTCAAACCTATCGACGATATGGAAATTCCTCCAACATCGCTCATCCGTGAGTTTTTGGGAGGAAGTAGTTTTACGTATTAAAATAATTATTTGCGTAAGTATTTGATTAAGCGGATTTTTATACGCTTAAATAATTCCGGGGTGATTTTAATTGCTTCGGAATTGTTTTTTTGTGAACTTTCCGACCTTTGTGGCTGTTGTATTGACAAAGAAAAAATATTATTTCACTAAAAACATAACGAAAATGAGTTTTACATTACCAGCATTACCTTATGCAAAAGATGCACTTGAACCACATATCAGTGCTAAAACATTGGAATTTCATCACGACAAACACCATCAGGCTTATGTGACTAATTTGAATAACCTGATTGTTGGTACTGAATTTGAAAATGCCGATCTGGAAACTATCATTAAAAAAGCTGAAGGCGGAATTTTCAATAACGGGGCGCAGGTTTACAACCACACGTTCTACTTCGAACAATTTTCGGCAACACCGGCAACTGAACCTGCAGGTGCATTAAAAGCTGCAATCGATTCAACTTTTGGTTCGCTCGATGCTTTTAAAGAAGCGTTTAATAAAGCTGCGGTAACTCAGTTTGGATCGGGCTGGGCCTGGTTGGTAAAAGATGCTGCCGGAAAACTAAGCATCGTTCAAACCAGCAATGCCGGTTGTCCACTTCGCGATGGTTTAACTCCACTTTTAACCTGCGATGTTTGGGAACATGCTTATTACATCGACAAACAGAATCTTCGTCCGGCTTATGTGGCTGACTTCTGGAAGGTTGCAGACTGGAAAGTTGTTGAAGGAAGATTTTAAGAATTGACTATTTAGCTATTGACTATTTACGATTTCGCCCCCTGAATTGGGGCTTAAGTATGGTAGTCAATCACTTGCGCAATGCGGCAAATAGTAAATTGTAAATAACTAAATTGTAAATATTTTAACTTATGAGCGTAGAAAAAGTATTGGCTGTTATGACTGCCGCCGGTAAACCGCTAAAAGCTGGTGAAATTGCCGAGCTTGCCGGATTAGACAAAAAAGTAGTTGAAAAAGCGATGAACGAATTGAAAAAGGAAGAAAAAATTGTTTCACCGGTACGTTGTGCCTGGGAAGTGAAAAAATAATTCGGATAGCTTTTCGGAGAAGGCCGCTGGTTCAAAGAATCAGCGGCCTTTTTTATTCTTGTCATCTAGTGTTGTGTTTTGCCGAATCAATTATCTTTAGACACTTCATTCCTGATCTATTTTAAATCGTTGTTTATGAAAACCATTGCGGCCTTGTTTTTAGCGGCATTTAGCCTTTCTTGTTCTTCGGTAAAACCTAAATTGGGCGAGGATTTTATTCAGTACAAGAATATCGAAAAACACATAGCCGAGTTGGCTTCGGATAAGTATCTGGGACGAATGCCCCTGACATCAGCCGAATTACCAACGGTTAATTACATTGCCGGACAGATGAAGGAAATTGGACTCGATCCGGCGATGGATGGAAGCTATTTTCAGGAGGTTCCGTTGCTGGCGGTGAGTTCGAAAATATCGAATACGCTCGATTTTAATACGCCCAAAGGTGAACTGAAATTTGATAAATTGGTCGATTATGTGACTTTTTCTCGGCGAATGGACGAAAATCAATCGCTCGATCAATCGGACTTGGTTTTTGCTGGTTTTGGCATTACAGCGCCGGAATATGGACGCGATGATTTTCGGGGAATGGAGTTGAAGGGAAAAACGATTCTGGTTTTTGTGAACGATCCGGGTTATGGAACTTCGGACGACTATTTTAAAGGAAATACGATGACTTATTATGGCCGCTGGACCTACAAGTTCGAAGAAGCTGCACGTCGCGGAGCCAAAGGATGCCTGATTATTCATGAAACAGGTCCGGCAGGTTATCCTTGGAAAGTGGTGAGCAACAACGGCGAAACAACCAAACTGTATTTAAATCCTGAAAATGGTTATCAGGATCGTTGTGCGTTTGAAGGCTGGATTTCGAAATCGGCAGCAGAGCAGGTGTTTGCGGCATGTGGAATGACTTTCGAGGAAGCTAAAAGTCAGGCTCTAAAAAAAGATTTTAAACCCGTTGTATTGCCGGTAAAAGTTTCGGGTTGGATGAAAAGTACATTTGAAACGAAAACCTCGCGCAATGTTTGTGGCTTGATAAAGGGAAGTAAATATCCTGATGAAGTGATTGTTTATACCGCTCACTGGGATCATTTAGGTGTGGGTTCGGTGGTTGACAACGATAGTATTTATAACGGAGCAACCGATAATGCAAGCGCGGTAGCATGGATGCTAGAAATAGCCCGTGCATTCAGGAATGGACCGGCTCCGGAACGATCTGTTTTATTTGTATCGGTTACCGGCGAAGAATCCGGATTGTTGGGTTCAGGTTATTATGCCGAACATCCGTTTTTCCCAATGAATAAAACGGTGGCCTGTATCAACACTGATGTATTGCTCTTTCTGGGTAAATACAAAGATGTAACCATTACCGGTTTTGGTCAGTCGGAACTCGATGAGTGGGTGAAGCGTGAAGCCGAAAAACAAGGTCGTTACATCGCACCAGATCCGAATCCTGACAATGGAATGTATTTCCGATCCGATCAGTTTCCATTTGTAAAACAAGGTGTTCCTGCCATTTTTGCCAAAGGATATATTGATGCTGAAAAATACGGGAAAGAAGAAACCCTGAAGATTTTAGCCAATTACTGGAAAACGGTTTACCATACGCCTCAAGATGAATATCATCCGGAGAAAGACGATTTAGCGGGAGTTGTTCAGGATGCACAACTGTTGTACCATGTGGGTTTCAACCTGGCAAACTCCACCGAATGGCCGGGTTGGAAAGATGGATCGGAATTTAAAGCAATACGCGACGAATCGCGGAAATAAGCCGTTTAAACTGGTAATTTAAATTTCATCACCACTTCACCCGTTTCTTTATTGATTTCGATGGATTGACCGCTTAAACCCAAATCTTTTCCGGTCGACATTTTGAATAAACCAGCAAGAAATTGCATGCCGTTGTTCATTACCTGCTCAATTTCCTGAGTTTTTTCGTCTGACGTAGTTGTTTGTTGTAGTGTATTATTTTCTGGAATCTGATCTTCTTCATATAATTCTTCGGTAGGATCAATGTCGGTCGATTCGTTTAATACTTCGGATAAATTTTCCTGGATTTCTGCTGAAACGAGTACGTTTTCCAGATCATTCTCAACGATTACATTTTCAGATTCAGAGATGAATTCTTCGAGCTGCTGGATAAACTGCGAACGTCCCTTGCTCGAAAAATCGACATAATTGGTAGTGCTTTCACCGTCAAGTACACCGTCGAACAGGTTTTGCTTAATCAGCAGACCCGCGGCAATCTGTTGCTCGATGGAATTGCGGGTGATAAAATTCAGAATGGTGAGTTTGTGGCTTTTCTGCCCCAAACGGTCGATTCGCCCGATCCGCTGATTCTTTTTGGCCGGATTCCAGGGTAATTCGAAGTTGATCAATGTATCCGCAACCTGAAGGTTAAGTCCCGATCCACCAGCTTCGGTTGAAAGGAAAACTTTGCAATGGACATTATCTTCAAACTTTTTGATGAGTTCACCACGAAGCTTCACCGGGACAGAACCATTAAGCTCGACAAACCCGATGTTATTTTCGCGCAACATTTTGCCAATCAGCTTATGAACTTTTACCCATTCCGAAAAAATAATGATTTTTCGTTCGGTGTGCTGTATGTCTAATTGTTCGAGCAAAATGTATTTTAACTCCTCCAGTTTAGGCGATTCATGGGTTTCTTCGTCGATCAGGTAGGTCGAGTCGCAAACCATTCGCATGTTAGCCAGTAACAATTGGAGCTTTTGAAGATCGTAAGGCGTAAGGAATTTCTTGCGGATGATACTTGCGATTCCTTTGGCATACGAACCATGTAGTTCGGATTGTAAAGGCGAAAGGTTAACCGGGATGTTTGTTTGTTGCACATTGGGCAATTGTTCGAGTACCTTTCGTTTTTCGCGCCGGATAAGGATTTGCTCCAATTTATGGTTGAGTTGTTGCAGGTTGTAATAACCATTTATTTTATCACGTCGTTCGGGATCGAAGAGGCAGTGCTGGTACGAGAACTCCCACAATGGACCAAAAAACTGCGGATCGATGAGGCTGACAATCGAGAAAATATCGATTAAGCGGTTTTCGATGGGCGTACCGGTAATGACCAGCACGTGTTTGCAATTGAGTCGTTTGATCGATAAAGCCGTTTTGGTCTCGTAGTTTTTTGCCCGTTGAGCTTCATCCAAAATGAGCAGGTCAATTCCTGCTTTATTGATGGCAAGCTGATCGCGCATAATGGTTTCGTAGTTGACAATCAAAAACAAATGATCGGTATCAAGGTACTGTTTGGCGCGTTCGTTTGGGAAACCTTCAATGATCAGAGCTTTTTCGTTGCTGAACTTTTCGATTTCTTTTTTCCACTGACTTTTGAGCGAGGCAGGACAAACGACCAGCGTTTTTTTGAATCCAAAAATCTGCTTTTTCAACAGAGCGGTACCAATGGCCTGAACCGTTTTTCCCAGACCCATTTCGTCGGCAATAATGGTGGCTTTGCGGAACAGGGCGAATTCGATTCCTTCTTTTTGGTAGGGGAAAAGAGTAGCTTTTATTTCTGAAAAATCTGGTTTGCAGTTTTTCCGAAGCTCGTTAAGCATATCCTGCTCATAAGCTTTTTCAACCTTTTCGCGTACTTCAGGCCGAACCAGAATCATTGGGAAATTGGCCGATTCTTCGAGGAAGTTCAGAAAGTTCTTTAAATCATCATCCAGAATATAGCTTGTTTTTCGGAAGTATCTGGAAATCAGTACTTGTTCTTCTGCCGGAAGTTGGTGCGGATAAAACCAACTTATCTGGTAATCATGTAGCGGGTCGCAGAAGATCTCGATAAACGGACAGGTTTTATCGAGTTGCTTGAAAAATGCCGGATTATTTTTTAGTTGCTGGAACGTCCACATGAGATGTTTGGTGGTTCCCAGTTTGTTGAGACGCGAATCCATACTATCGCTATAGCCCGTTTCTGTTTCGAAGTCGCGTAGAAAAATTTTATACTTTACACCCCGTTCGTTGGTTAGGATATGGTCGCCATAAATGTTATTCGCCCATTTGATACGGTATTTTGCTTTTTCGGCTTTTTGCCACCGCTCCTGCAATACCCGTTTGATCATCCCTTCGCGGGTATATTTTTTGTGTTCAATGGGTTCTTTGGGGTCGAGGAATTTTAGTTCGTTGTCCACTTCGAGCAAGCAGGCATACGAAATCGAGTTCCAGCCTGATTGTTCGCCATTTAGCCAGGGAATTAAACCTTCGTTTTCCACCACATCAAACGAACATTCGATCGGAATTCGAGAATCCGGTGGAGTTACAAAAAGCTCAAAACGGACGGACGATTGCGATAATACCTGACAATCATTGTTGTCGAAAATGCTATCACCAAAGGCCAGCTCGCTAATGGTCAATATATTTTGCAGCTTTTCTTTTTGTTGTTTGATCAGTTCCTGAAGTTCCATGAAAAGTAGATTGGTGGTTTATTTGTGGAGGATAAAAATAGGTAGAAAATCGACAAAGAAAAATTGTTCAGCCAAGTAGATGCAAACAAAAAGAATGATCAGCCAAACGGGTGATTGGCTGGACGCTTGTGGTGTATGCTTTTACTATAGGTGAATTCATTAAACAACCTATCCCATAGATTTTTGAAATAATTTTCATAAAATTACATGTTAAATGAAGTTTGCGAAAATTCATGGATTAGAAGGCTTGGGGCAAAAACGTGAATTCGTTGAACTTGTATGGGACGCGGTAAAAAAACGAAACCCGGAAGCTTGAATTTCTTCAGCGGCAACCGGGAATAAGATGGATCAAATGTAAAGCAATATTTTGAAACAACCAAATTTGAATTAAAGTGGACTACACGAAATTCGAGGCTATTATTACCCCTGCACGAATGGGACGTTATCTGGCTGCAAGTAACGGAAATACACGAAAAACAATGACCTTGTATCGAAAGAATATAAAACTTTCGCAGGAGCTGTTTACCGTAATAAGTTGTTTTGAAATCGCCTTACGAAATGCGATTGATGGCCATTATACATCTGTTTTAGGCAACGATTGGCTAAAAAACGGTGTTGCTCCTGCAGGTATCTTTGACAATAAAAAATGTCGGTTAACTCAAGCAAACATAAATGATGCTATTCGCAATCTGAATCAACATTATTCTCACTATAAATTAATAGCCGAAATGGGATTTGGATTTTGGCGTTATATGTTCGCCAATAACCAGTTTAATGCGGCTGGTAGCACTTTGCTCCGAATAATGCCGTCTAAACCTCGAAGTACTCCGACTATTCAATACAACCACAATTTTATTTTGAATCAATTGGCTGTTATTAATGACTTGCGAAACAGAATCGCTCATCATGAACCGATCTGTTTTTTGCCTGGTCAATCGAAAAAGGATACCATGTATGCACGGAATCATTACCATTTAATATTGCAATTGTTTCAATGGATGGAGATCGATGCTGATGCTCTTTTGTTTGGCCTTGACCATATCGAGAATGTTTGTGATGAAATTGATAATATCTAATCCGAATGAATAACTGGTTGGCGGGTTTTTTCAGTCAGGTATGGGCAGAATGTCGGTAGAAATGAGGGAAAGTCGTGTAGCGACGAAAGTATGGTAGAATGTAAAATGAAGGAGAACCACGAAGTCGCGTAGCGACGGCAGAAATGTGCTGGCCATGTTTTCATTTAAATTGTACAAATTTCTGATGTCAATAAATACAACATTTTTTTACAACTTAGCTGTCGTTAAATATGCTTGCTATTGAGCTAATACACAGTAGGGCATATTCAACAATCATAAATAATCAATAATAATTCATGAAACTCCTCCATACATCCGACTGGCACCTTGGGAAACGGCTTGATGATTTTTCGCGATTCGAAGAACAACAGGCTGTGATGACCGAAATATGTGACATTGCCGACCGTGAACAGGTTGATGCGGTGCTGGTTGCCGGCGATTTGTTCGATACGTTTAATCCGCCAACCGAGGCGGTCGATTTGTTTTACAAGACCTTAAAACGCTTGTCGAAAAACGGGTTTAGGCCAGTGATAGCCATTGCCGGAAACCACGATTCGCCTGACCGTATTGAAGCACCCGATCCTTTGGCTCGTGAGTGCGGAATTATTTTTGCCGGTTATCCCAATTCGGTGGTTCCGGAGTTTGAGCTCGAATCGGGATTAAAAGTAGTACGTTCGGACGAAGGATTTCTGGAACTGGACATTCCCGGATGTACAGAGCCTTTGCGGATTTTGTCGACTCCGTATGCCAACGAGTTCAGGCTAAAAACTTACCTGGGATACGACGATAGTGAAGAAGAATTGCGAACTGTACTTCAGCAAAAATGGCAGGAGCTGGCTGATAAATATTGTGATACGAAAGGTGTAAATGTGCTGCTGACGCATTTGTTTGTGGTGAAGAAAGGAGAGGAGTTGCCCGAAGAACCTGCCGACGAAAAACCGATTTTGCATGTGGGCGGAGCACAGGCCATTTATTCTGAAAATATTCCGGCACAGATTCAATACACGGCGATTGGCCATTTGCACCGGATGCATCGTGTTGATTTGGTGCCTTGTCCGGTTTATTACAGCGGAAGTCCGCTCTCGTACAGTTTTGGTGAAGCCAATCAGAAAAAATATGTGTTGGTGGTTGAGGCCGAGGCCGGACAAACGGCTCAGTTGAAGGAAGTGGAGTTGACTAAAGGGAAAAAACTGCTTCGGAAACGGGCCGAAGGAATCGAAGAAGCATTAAGTTGGTTAACGGAAAATCAGGATTGTCTGGTAGAGTTGACTGTTGTAACCGACACCTACCTTACCGCCATAGAACGGAAACAATTAAGTGCGGCTCATGGCGGAATAGTGGCGGTTATTCCGGAGGTGATGAATGGCGTAGAACATTCGGTGTCAGGAAAAGGCATCGATCTGAGTAAAAATATGGAAGAACTTTTTGTGAATTATTTCAGGCACGAAAAAGGGCAGGAACCCAATGACGAAGTAATAAAACTGTTTACCGAGATATTGGCAGAGGACGAAGAATAGATCATGATTATTAGTTTCAATATTATCGATATTAGGGATCTCAAGCAAGGAATTTAAACACAGAGACACGGAGGCACAGCGGAACCCATTATTGACAGTTTTTTTTATCATTTGTTTTATCCGTGTCGCCGTGACTCCGTGTTGATTTTTTCGAACTTATAAAAGACTATGATACCAGTAAAACTTACGATACAAGGTTTATATTCCTATCAGGAGAAGCAGGTGATTGATTTCACCCGATTGACATCGGCCAATTTGTTTGGCATTTTTGGTGCTGTCGGAAGCGGAAAATCGAGCATTCTGGAAGCAATTACATTTTCTATTTACGGCAAGACCGACCGGCTGAATCTGTCGGGCGACAACCGTAATTACAACATGATGAACCTGAAGTCGGGGGAATTGCTGATCGATTTTGAATTTGAAACCGGAAAAGATCAGACAGCTTACCGTGCGGTGGTGAAAGGCCGTCGCAATGGGAAAAAGTTTGAAGAGGTTAAAACCCTTGAACGTTCGGCTTACCGAAATGAAGGGGATAACTGGATGCCAATCGAATCCGAAACGCTGGAGAAAGCGATTGGCCTGAGCTACGACAATTTTAAACGGACGATTATCATTCCTCAGGGGCAGTTTCAGGAGTTTTTGCAGTTGGGGAATAAGGATCGCACCCAAATGATGAAAGAGCTGTTCAATCTTCAAAAGTTTGAGCTGTATTACAAAGTTGCTTCACTGGAAGCGAAAAATAATGCCCAGAAACAAAATCTGGATGGGCAGTTGCAGCAGTTGGGGGCGATTGATCCGGAGCAGATCAAATTGATTGAAGAGCGTTTGGTGGTGCTGAAAACGGAGATTACCAAGTTATCCCAAACCCTTACGGATCATCAGAAACAGGAATTGGAGTGGAAAAAGCTGCAGGAATTGACAGTGAAAGTTAATGAGTTGCAGGCAAAGCTGAGTCAGTTAAATCTACAGGAACTCAGTTTTGCAGCTTTGGAGGCGACCATCAAAAATTACGAATATTGTTTGCTTCAGTTTAAAGGTCAACTGGATGCAAGGACTCAAAGCGAAAAACGTATTGCACTGAAAAATGAGCTTGTTGGAAAAGAAACGGTGCAGTTAAAACTTTCGGAAGAGGAGATTTTGCGGCTGGAGAAAGAGTTTGAAGGGATGAAGCAAGCTTACGATCAGCGGGATCGGTTGCGTCAGCAGGCAGAGGAGCTGACCAAATTGTTGCGCATGAATGTGCTGCAGAAGGCTGTTCAAAACGACAACGATCGGGTGGAAAAGGGATTGCTTGTATTGGATAAAACCTCCAATCTACTTGAAGCGCTGAAGCTGGAGAAAGAAAAGCTAGAAGCGGTTATCAAGGCCGAAAAGTCAAAACTTCCGGATTTAGCCTTGCTTTCGCAGATTAAGATCTGGCATGCTGAGCATAGAAATCTGACCCGACAGCTTGCCGAAATCAAAGAAGATGCGGGAAAACAACAAAAGGAATTGCAACTTTTAACAGAGACCTTAAGGCTTCATTTGTCGCAAGCTGTTTTTGCCGGGATTGCTGAAAACACAACTGCCGCAGAAAGTATCCTATTCCTGAATGATAAGATTGCAGGTTGGAAGCTGCAAGTTGCAGAGCTCGATAGGCAAATGGAACATTACCGTGTTCAGGCAAAACTGGAAGAATATGCAGTGAGCCTTCATGATGGAGAAGCTTGCCCGTTGTGCGGATCGTTGCAGCATCCCGCAATTTTTAGTGCCGCGAGTGTTTCCGAAGCTTTGCAGAAAGCCGGTCAAGCCAAACTTGCACTCGAAAAAGAGATAAGCCTTGCTCAACAACTGATTTCAGTACATACGGATCTGGGAACCCGGGAAAAATTATATGCCGGTCAATTAGCTGGAATGTTGCAAAAACAGCAACTTGCCGAACAAAAAATCGCTGAACAGGTGACCCGTTTTGTTTGGAAAGAGTACCGTGAAGAGCCGCTCGTTAATGAAGCTTTTGCTAAAGCGGAAATGCTTCAGAAAGCAGTTCAGGAGAAGGAAGCCGAGTTGGAGAAAATTCGGCTACAGCTTGAGAAAGAGGCTTCGAATAAGGAAAAATATCAGGCCGAACTGGAGAAAATCAAGACTGCTCAGGCGGTGGCTCAGGCCGAGTTGAAAACACTTGGCGGACAAATCGTATTCCTGAATCCGGTTGAGTATCGGCAAAAAGAAGCTGCTGATCTGGAAACAAAAAAACTGCGTTTGCTACAAGAATATGCTTTTGTTGAAAAAAAATATACCGAACTTACCAATCGGCTGACCGAACTTCGGAAGGTGAAAGATACGATTTCGGGAAGTTTGGAAGCCAACCGAAAAGAATTACTTCAGGAGCAGCAAATCCTCGCCAGTATTAAGAAAGAGCTCGATGTTCGCTTGCAGCAAAGTCAATACAACATGCTTGATGAGGTACAGAAAGTGTTGGCCGATGAGATTAATCTGGAAGTAGAAAAGAAAAAACTGGCCGATTTCAGGCAGCAACTGCTGGTGGTTCAGAATCAGCTTCAGCAACTCCAACAAGAGTTGGTCAATCGCACATACGAACCGGAAGCCCACCAACAACTTCTGGCCGAAATTACTCGTGCAAAATCAGAGCTGGATCTTCGGAATCAGGAGGTTGGGAAAGTCGAAGAACAGCTTCGGAAGTTGCAACGCGATCTGGAAAGTCAGATGCAACTGCGAAAAGAACTGGAACGATTGGATCTTCGGGCAGAGAACATTAAAACGATGAAAAATCTTTTTAAGGCCAGTGGATTTGTGAACTACATTTCGTCGGTTTACCTTCAGAACTTGTGTAACGCGGCCAACGACCGTTTTTTCAAACTTACACGCCAGAAGTTAAGCCTTGAAATTACGGATGATAACAACTTCCAGGTTCGCGATTACCTGAACGGCGGAAAAGTACGCAGTGTAAAAACCTTGTCGGGTGGACAGACTTTTCAGGCAGCGCTGTGTTTAGCACTCGCTTTGGCCGATAATATTCAAAAAATTACCGAGTCGAACCAGAACTTTTTCTTCCTCGACGAAGGCTTTGGTTCGTTGGATAAGGAATCATTGTCGATTGTTTTTGATACCTTAAAAGCACTTCGGAAAGAGAACCGGGTAGTTGGCGTGATTTCGCACGTAGAAGAAATGCAGCAGGAAATCGATACGCATATCCGAATTGCGAACCACGAAGAATTTGGAAGCCGGATTTTTACGAGTTGGTAATTCTCTAAAATTCAAAAAAAAATATAGTCGCACAAAACTCCATCTGTGCCTCATTTTCACGTTATTATTTGCGGTTTTGTGAAAAAAAATGAACCGAAGAGTGTTTGGAAATAAAAAATCTATTTAGTAGGTTTACATCGAAAGTTCAAATAGGGAATTGAGTTTCAAATAGGGAACAAAAGGAAAATAAAGTTCAAAATGAAACCGTTTT
>JFJP01034788.1_pt1 | contig 15111 bp, 13 predicted proteins | sample 431651 | NCBI WGS metagenome assembly JFJP01 (sample SAMN02602958, study PRJNA72255) | Microbial mat metagenome, whole genome shotgun sequencing project. | biome: fresh water; feature: sink hole; material: water; isolation source: purple microbial (photo- and chemosynthetic) mats found in...
GAAGGCACCATCGATGCGTCAAACATGCTCAAGCCCGCGTTGTCCCGTGGGGAACTCCAGTGCATCGGCGCTACGACACTCGACGAATACCGCAAGTATTTTGAAAAGGATGCCGCCCTTGAACGCAGGTTCCAGACCGTTCTCGTCGAAGCTCCCGGCATCGAACAATCCATAGACATCCTCAATGGCATAAAGGACCGCTATGAGCGGTATCACGGCATACGCTACGCCACTGATGCCATAGAGGCATCGGTACGCCTGGCCGACAGATACGTCAGCGACCGCTTCCTGCCCGACAAGGCCATCGACGTGCTCGACGAGGCCGGCGCCAGGAAAAAAGTCGACAATCCGGTCCGCGGGCTTGAACTGGGCGGTATCGAGCTCGAAATCCGACGCTTGACCGAAGAAAAGCTGGCCCTCGTATCGACGCAGAATTATGAGCGGGCCGCTGAAGTGCGCGATCGTGTCAGGGAACTCAAGGCGGAGCTGGAGGAGCTCAAGTCGCGCAGCGCATCATCCGCCGGTGACGAGTACACCGTTGGCGTCGACGATGTGCGCGCCGTCGTAGCCGAGATGACCGGCATACCCGTGGAGCGCATAGCCGAGGGTGAATCCGAGAAACTTACCAGCCTTGAAGAAGAATTGCACAGGCGGGTCATCGGCCAGGATTTTGCCGTCAAGGCTCTGGCTTCGGCCGTAAGGCGGTCAAGGGCAGGAATTTCTGATCCTGGAAGGCCGCTCGGCTCATTTATTTTCCTGGGGCCAACCGGTGTGGGTAAAACCTTGCTGGCCAAGTCGCTGGCTGAAAGCCTCTTCGGGAGTGAAGAAGCGCTCATTCGCATCGATATGTCTGATTTCATGGAGCGCCACAACGCAGCCCGCCTGGTTGGGTCACCCCCCGGATACGTGGGTTACGATGAGGGCGGCATGCTTACCGAGCGGGTAAGGCGGAAACCGTACAGCGTCGTCCTGTTCGATGAAATAGAAAAAGCCCACCCAGATGTGTTCAACCTGCTCCTCCAGCTGCTTGAGGAAGGCGAGCTGAGGGACAACCTCGGCCACGCCGTTTCATTCCGCAACTGCGTGGTAATCATGACCAGCAATGCCGGTACCAGGGATCTTACCCGTGGTGCGCGTCTTGGTTTTGGCGCTGAAGCTCATCGTTTTGACTACCAGGCCGTTAAGACCGCTGCGCTGGCGGAACTCAAGCGACTGTTCAACCCGGAATTCATAAACCGGGTGGACGAAGTGGTTGTCTTCCATCCGCTCGACCGCGAGCAGGTGCGCATGGTGCTTGAACTGGAACTGACGCGCCTGCGGCGCAGGCTGGCGGAGCGCGGTGTTGCTCTGGAACTTGAATCCAAGGCTGTGGACAAGCTGGTAGAGGACGGTTATGACGAGGCTTACGGAGCCCGTCCGATGAGGCGACTCATAACAAGGCTCATTGAAGATCCGCTCAGCGCCATCATGGTGGAAGGTTCATGCCCGCCAGGAGCAACTGCACGCGTACGTGAAAAGGACGGAGAGCTGTCCGTCAAGGTGGTCAAGCCGGCCAAACCTGCTGGAGCGGTGGTTGCGCAGCTGAAAAGGTAAACGCGGCTTATTGATTCTCCAGAACGACATGACCAGGGACAAGGTCTGTATGCTGTCAGTCCTCGTCCTTGCCTATGAGGCGCCGTAGCTCGCGTATGCGCGATTCTTCAATTTTTACGCGCAGGTTTTTTTCCTGCGTGGGTATGACCAGTCCTTTGGGGCCGTTTTTTGCCCGCCTGAGGTATTTGGCGTGGGTATAATACAAGTCACCCGCCCCCGCTGACCTGCCTTTTGAATAATAGAGGGCCAAGGTTCCCGCATCGAGCATGATGTCGAGCGGCAGGCTTTTGCCCGGCCTCGCTTTGACAAAAACGTATGATCCCGAATAGTCGCGGGCGTGAAACCACAGATCATTGCCGCGTACGTGCCGCCTGAGCAGTTCGTCATTTTCAACGGCAGAACGCCCGATGAGTACAAGCCATCCGTCGCGCTCCAGGGACAGGCCTGGAAATTTTTTTGGTGCCTGCAGGGGGGATGAACGTCGTTTTGCCAGGAAAGCGCGGATGGTGTACGGGTTTTCCATGGCTGCTACATTGAGTTTTTCAAGCTCCATAGCTTCCAGCCCGGCTTCCAGTTCCAGTATCTCCGCTACCGTCTCAACCGTGCCGGATTTTGCTTTTTTGGCTTTTTCATAATAGGCCTTGGCATTGTCCATGACGCTTTTGACAGGGTCTATCCGTATGACCACGGTTCCGCCCTGGTAGAAATCATCGGCGCTGAGCGAAGACCCGCTTGGAGTGGCCGCGAGATTGGCCATCAGGATATCGCCAATTTCCCTGTAACGGTCAGCGCCTGCATTGTCCTCGGCCACTTTCCTGAGTGCAGCAAGCCGGTTTTCCAGGTGCTCCTGCTTTTGTGCAAAATAGCGACCCGCTTTTTCTAGCAGGGCCACTCGTGAAAGTTCTGAGCCGTGTTCCGCGTAATACGCATCGATGCGTTCGTTGAAGGAACCTGGACCCGGCAGGTCGCGGACGACGAATTCACGGAGCGGCTTGCCGGGTACGCCAGCCTGGCTGATATCCGGTGCGTAATGGCCACCGCTCAGTTCGCCCCTGGCCGGTTTACGGGCGAGTGCGTCGATTATATGGCCTTCGGGTGTACAGAGTATCAGGTTGGCCGCTCCCGACCACAGGCGCGCGTATAAAAGCCGCTCACCATCATCGTGGCCGATACGCATCACCACGATTCGTTCCGTGCCCAGCTGTTCGATGGATTCAACGCGCGCGCCCCTGACCTGTGAACGAAGGAGTTCCATGAAGCGCTGCGGCTTCTCTGCCTTGGGAACCGGCATGCTGGTTTTGTGCAGCCTGCACGCCCCGTGCGCCAGGCAAAAAAGCAATTCTGTAGCTACACCCGGTTTGTACAGCGACAGTACCAGGGTGTCATAAGAAGGCTGGACGATCTTCTGTATCTGGGCCCCGACTACATCGAGTTCTGACAGCACCAGGTCAATTTCACGCCAGTTGAGCGACACCTAGGCCCCGTGGCAGTGCTTGTACTTTTTACCGGAACCGCAGGGGCAGGGGTCGTTGCGGCCGACTTTGGGATACGTCCTTACGACCGTGGCGTTGCGGGGGGCAGCTGCCTGCGCGATGGCTCCACCTGCAGCCTGGGCTTTTGCAGCCTGAGCCACCTGCGCGCCGCTTGCGCCGCCAAACTGGCCCAGCTCGTCGTGGCGGGTTTCCCCTCCGCTTGCCACCTGCCTGACGGTCCTGTCTTCCTGACGCTGTATGCGCACCAGGAAGAGCGTGCTTGCTACGCTCTTGCGTATGTCCTCTATCATCACGTCGAAAAGCTCGAATCCTTCCAGCTTGTACTCGAGCAGGGGATTCTTCTGGGCGTAATGACGCAGGTATACGGCTTCCCGCAGGGCTTCCATGTTCTCAAGGTGGTCCAGCCATTTCTGGTCGATTGCCTGCAGGTACTTCCACCTGAGGAAGTGGTTGAGGTTTTCAGAGCCGGCCATGGCCAGTTTTTCCTCGACGTCACGATCGAGCTCGGAAGTGGCAGCTGCCTTTATGGTCTGTAAATTCCTTGACTCGCTCGAACCCGCCTTGAAAGGCAGATTGAAGCCGAGTGTCGACTTGAGGTTGTCCTGCAAAGCAGCGTACGCAAGCTTGGCGTCCGATTTGAGGCCATCTTCGTATTGTTGTATGAAAACGTCGAGCATCTCCCGGGCCGCTGCCATAACCCGCGCGGGCAGATCCTGGTCCTTTACTATCGTATCGCGCTGGCCGTAGATGAACTTGCGCTGCTGGTTGAGGACATCGTCGTACTCAAGCAGGTGCTTGCGTATGTCAAAGTTCCGTTCCTCGACCCGCTTCTGCGCGTTTTCCATGGTCTTGTTGAGAAGCGGGTGGTAGATCGGCTCGCCTTCCTTCATGCCCACTTTCATCATGAGGCCCTTCAGGTTGGTGCCTCCAAAGAGGCGCATCAGGTCGTCATCAAGGGATATGAAAAACCGGGAACGACCCGGGTCGCCCTGACGCCCCGAACGGCCGCGCAGCTGGTTGTCGATGCGCCTTGACTCGTGCCGCTCGGTTCCCAGCACGTACAGTCCGCCGGCAGCCTTGACCGCTTCGTAGTCCTTGCTCCACTCCTGGAATTCTTCTGCCTGCACCTTGCGGACCGTTGCCTCGTCTGCTGTTGACCCCGCTTTTTTTCGCGCCCTGTACTCGGGGTTTCCGCCCAGCTTGATGTCGGTACCGCGGCCGGCCATATTCGTGGCTATCGTCACCGCTCCCCTTGATCCGGCTTCCGCGATTATGGTCGCTTCCCTGGCGTGGTTTTTGGCGTTGAGCACCTCGTGCTTCACGCCGCGCCTGGTCAGGGCCGCCGACAGCCGTTCCGATTTGTCGATGCTTACGGTACCCACCAGCATGGGCTGGCCTTTGGCGTGCGCTTCCACTATTTCGTCGCAGATGGCTTCGAATTTTTCATTCTCGTTGAGGAATACCAGGTCGTCCTCGTCAAGTCGGGCAACGGGACGGTTTGTGGGGATGACCACCACGTCGAGTTCGTAAATTTTCTGGAATTCCACCGACTCGGTTTCAGCGGTGCCCGTCATGCCGGCTATCTTGTCGTACATGCGGAAGTAATTCTGGAAGGTTATGGTGGCAAGCGTCCGGTTGCGCCTGGCAATCTTGATGCGCTCCTTGGCTTCGATTGCCTCGTGGAGCCCGTCAGAATACCGCCGCCCGTGGAGTATGGGGCCGGTAAACTCGTCGACAATCTGCACGAGTCCTTCCTGGACTACGTACTCGGTATCCTTGTGGAAAAGCTCGCGTGCGCGTATTGCCTGCGTAAAGTAGTGGACGAATTCAAAGTTCTGCTCGTCAAACAGTGATCCCTGGATGAGCCCGCGTTTTTTCAGCGCATCTTCCATTTTTGCAAGACCATCGGAAGTAAAAGAAACTTTCTTGCTCTTCTCTTCTATCTTGTAGTCACCTGTGAGGCTTTCGCCTTCCTCTTCCTTCGGGTATTCGCCTGTCTTTGGATCTTTCTCTACTTCAACCAGATGGTGGGCAAGCCTGACCACTTCGTTGATCTTGTAGGTGTCGTCCTCGGCAGCGCCGGATATGATGAGAGGCGTCCTGGCCTCGTCAACAAGTATCGAGTCTATTTCGTCAACGATGCAATAATGATGGCCGCGCTGCACGCGCCGTGTCGGATCCATGACCATGTTGTCGCGAAGGTAGTCAAAGCCGAATTCGTTGTTGGTTCCGTAGGTAATGTCCTTGCCGTAGGCAACGCGCCGCGCGTCGTTGTCCATGTTGGAGAGAATGGCGCCAACGCTGACTCCCAGATAGGTAAAGACGGTACCCATCCAGCCGGCATCCCGTTCGGCCAGGTAATCGTTGACGGTGACTACGTGGACACCCTTGCCTTCAAGCGAGTTGAGGTAGGCGGCGGCAACCGATGACAGCGTCTTGCCTTCGCCGGTTTTCATTTCAACGATCTTGCCGTCGTGCAGTACGATGCTGCCGAGCACCTGCGTGTCAAAGGCCCGTTCGCCCAAAACCCGCCTGGCAGCTTCACGCGCCAGTGCGAATGCTTCCGGCAATATGGCATCGAGCGCTTCTCCGGATGAAATGCGTGCACGCAGCTTTGCCGTCATGGTGGGGAATTCTTCCGGAGCCATGGACATTGCCCAGGCCTCGAGCTCGTTGACCAGATGGAGACGGGGAAGCAATGTCTTTATATCTCGTTCGCGCTTTGAGCCGAAGAGTGCGGTAAGGGGGTTGAACGCCATGCCGTTTAATCTATATCTTTTCCAGACAAGCGGTCAAGCGAACATGGAGGGCAGCGAGTGCGGTGTGGCGTGCGTGCATGCATGGTTAAGTGCATGGGTACTTTCCTCCTCTGGTCGATACTGGGAACCTGTGCCGAATCCCGTTCGCTGGTAAACCTGCAGCGGGAGCAGCTTTTTTCCCTTGGTTACGGGGTGCTTGAAGACCAGCTCAACCTCTTCAACCTGGATGGCAAGGCTCCTCCTCAGGAGACACGGCTGGCCATGCGCGACGGCATTTTTTTTGTAGCCAACGGAAACGCGGCAAAGGTGCTGACGCTTTCGTCATTCGGCGACCTACTGGCCATGGTATACAATCCGGAGAGGAATCCACCACCGGTAACGCTCCTGCCTGCCGGCGACAGCTCCGCCGCTCAGGGCCGGACTGCCAGGGAGTATCCATTCTCTGCGCCCGGTGAAATAGCTGTCGACTCAAAGCGTACCATATTTGTCGAAGACAGGGTCCCTGAAGGTCGCAGAACCTACGACGAGACGATGAAGGCCAGCCTTGAATACGTAATACTGAGATTCTCGCGTGACGGGGAGTATCTTGACTATCTTGGCCAGGAAGGTGTTGGCGGTACCCCGTTTCCACGGTTGGCTGGATTGTTCATGACAAGCAACGACAATTGCGTGGCGGTGACGCTTACCGGTCAGGGTTGGACGGCGTTCCGCTTCGATCCGTCAGGCAATCTGCTGTCGACCATTTCAATAAAGCGCGACGATCTACCCAGTCCCCCGGATGAAGCCGGCAACATAGCTTCCATGGATGGCATCATTGCTTCTCCTGACGGTTCCGGGCTTATCCTGAAGATTGATTACTACCGAGAAATAATCGATCAGGAAACGCATACGCAGGCTGGCATTGAATTTTCTTCCTCATGGGCCTGGATCATGGATGGATCCACCGGCTCGTATGTAGAGCGGCTGGAGTTGCCTTCCTTCGAGTCAATAGCAAACGCAAAAAACGGCGAGGATACCGTGCTCCGCTCGTGGGAACTCGTAGGCGCTGCTTCCGCTTCCCTGTTTCTGTCGGCTATCGACGATGACAATGCAACGTATTATGGCCTTTTTGACATGGATTCCAAATCGTTCAAGCGCTTCTACCTGCGCATTGACCCTGAAGAGCTTCTGTACACCGCATTCTCGCTCTCACCCGAAGGTATTTTATCGGCGATCCTTGCGTCAAAGTACGAAGCACGGTTTGTCTGGTGGCGATTCGACAAAGTGCTTGGGGGGTTGGCTCCTTGAGACCCCTGTTGGGGTTTGACGATGCCGCACTGCTGGAGCATCGAGTCAAGGAACGGTATGGACTGTCGGACGACATGCTGATGGAGGCCGCCGCCATCGGTATGCTCCGTGCCATTGAAAGCGATGCACGACTTGTGGAAGCGATGGATGGCTCGCCCATGCCGGCGTTGGCTATCTGCGGGCGCGGAAACAACGGCGGCGATGCTTTGGCGGTCCTCAGGCGCATGTCTTTTGCAGGCAGGTCGGGTCTCGCAGCCGTGGTGCAGGATAATCCGGGAACCGCGTGTTCCCGCCGTCTGGAAGAAGCCCGGGCTTGCGGCGTTTCGATTATCGGCGAGGGCGAGACAGAAAAGGCCATGGCCGCAGTCGCCGCTGCGGGCATCATCCTGGATGGCATCACGGGAACCGGTTTCAAGGGGCCAAGGCGCACAGGCGGGTCCCGTATTCACGAGCTTTTTAGCCAGGCGCGTGGACCGGTTGTCGCAATTGATCTTCCTTCCTTTGTCGGGCCGCTTGCATCTTTTGCAGCCGACCCTCCCGCTCCGGTTGGTGCTTTTTGTACCTTGAGCGTTGAGCCCCTGAAAGCAGAGACTTTCTACCATGGATACCGCCGTTTTGCTGGCAGGGTAATTCCGGTTGGCGGGGTATTTCCATGTTCAAGCGGAGCCGATTCACCCGTACAGTTGCTTGATGCGGGTGACCTCCAGCGCCATCTGCCTGGCCTTGAACCTGATATGCACAAGGGGCAGCGGGGGGCTCTGGGAATAATGGCTGGCTCTCTTGGTTCCACCGGTGCCGCTGTGCTCTGCGCGCGCGCGGGTACTGCTGCCGGTGCGGGCAGTGTCACCCTCATGGTTGAAGACGGCCTCGTGCCGGTCCTGTCAAGCCTGCTCGTGTCCCAGATGGTGCGGCCAGTTTCCGATCCTGGAACACGGCGTTTCAACGCAGTTGCAGCCGGTCCGGGCTGGGGTTTGGATGCATCGAACGCCAAGCTGCTCGGCGGCCTGTACGCGTCGGAAACTCCTCTCGTGCTCGATGCGGATGCCCTCCGTCTTCTAGCGCTGAACGCCCCGGCAACCCGTGGCGCAAGCCTCGTGCTCACGCCCCATCCCGGGGAATTCCTGCCACTTGCAACCATCGCGATGGGGGGTGCAATTGCAGATCCTGCTGCGGTCGAGCTTGCAGGCAAGCGTACCAAATGGGACACCGCAGCAATGGTGACTGAAACCGCCCGGCATTTTGGCGCGGTGATCGTGCTCAAGGGATCTGTTACCTGGATTGGTGATCCTGAAGGGCACCTGGCCGTCTGGGACGGAAGAAATCCTCTTCTTGCCACCGCCGGGTCAGGAGACGTTCTTGCGGGGCTGATTGGCGGATTCCTTGCACGCGGCAGCTCCGCATGGGACGCTGCGCTGGCAGCAGTCATGGCCCATGGAATCGCCGGCACCAACGCCAGTCAGAACGGATTTTTCGAGATTGGATCGCTCCTTGAAGACCTGGCGCGCCTGTCGTGCAGGAAGGACCTATGATGGAAAGTAAAGATAAAGATACAATTGTCCATTACTACAACAGGGAAAAACGACTTGAGCGGGCTGATTCCAACGCCCGGTTCATGGTGGATCATTACAACGCGAAGCGGCCCGGCCTGCTTCGGACCCTGACTGCGACGCGTTCGTTGCGGTTCATGTTTTTTGTAGTGCTGCTTGCCATGGTAGCCGTAGGAGTGGCTAATCTGCTCGTGGGCGGCAAAAACTCCGGCAGCGTTGCGGGCGTCCACCTGTCAGCAGCTGCCATGTGGTTTGAAGGCCATGTGTACGTGACGGTCAAACGGGATGAACCCGCCTTTTCTTTTTTTACAAAAAATCAAGCACGTCTGCCGGTCGGCATACGCGCCGGTGACGGCATTTCGTACGCCACCGGGATCATGCAGGCTGCCGAGGACGAGTGCCGGATCAGGTTTCCCGCCGAGGCCAATCCTGGGAGGATTGCGATCATCGCGAGCGTTTCCCGCGGTGAGGGGGAAGTTGATTCAAACCTGGAACTCGTAGCGATGGTTGAGTAAGTCAACTGCATGGTACTTCTTGACCCCTTGCCTGCTTTTCGATATGGTTCCATCAGCAAGGTGAAAGGGGGGATTCGTCATGGTGCAGTTTTATCTGTTGAGTGTCCTCTTGAACATCGTTGCCGGTTACTCCCTCGTCTCCTTCGAGACAACACCAAAAGGCACAAAATTTGATGGAATCAGGGAATACCTGAAAGACAGCACCACGCGGCTGATCCTGGGCATACTGTGCTCAACCGTAGGTTTTTTCAAACTCCTGACGGTCATGCGCGGTGACATTCCCGTTATCGGTGATTTCATTCCGTCGGTGGCTGGAATGGCAGCTGGATTTACCTTGTTGCTGGAGTTTTACAGGGCCAATTCAAACGTTACCACAACGACTCTTGACAAGCTTGACTCAATATTCGTGGCCAACCGCCGCATTGTCGGCATCGTGTCGGTCTCCAGCGGGTTGGTCCATTTCCTTTTTGCCAACGTCCTCTTCCTGTAGATGCGGTCAATTGCCGGTATAGCCACCCGTGGCAAACTCGTGTTCGTAGCCAAGAGACAACCCGGCGGCGCCATGGGCGGTAAATGGGAATTCCCCGGCGGCAAGGGTGAATCAGGTGAAACGGACAGCCAGATCGTACGGCGGGAATTTGACGAGGAGTTCGGGCTTACAGTGAGCGTCGGTGCCACTCTGGGTGAATCGACGTTCGAGAACAACGGCAAGCGTTACGAACTGGCCGCTATTCTGGTGTCATTTGAAGGTGAACCGCACGAACTCAGGGAACACGAAACCTGCCGCTGGATCGATGCCAATGACTTGCAGCTACTCGATCTGGTCGATTCAGACCGCGCTTTGTTGCCCTTCGTCCTTCCATTACTCGTCGTCTGAATCAAAAAGCCCCAGCTCTGGTTTGCCTTCCGGAATGGATGGCTGGTTGAGAAGAATTTCAACGCGCGACTCGATGCGTTCCAGATCCTTTTCAAGCCCTTTTGACAGTTTGACGCCTTCTTCGAAGATAGCCATCGCATCTTCAAGGGCCAACTCGGGTTCCCGTATCTGCTCGGACAAGTCTTCCAGCCGTTTCAATCGCTCTTCAAAGTTTTTCATGCCGTTACCCCTTTGATTTTTGCGGATGCCTTGCCAGTTGCAAACGTTATCTGTACATCATCATCTATAGTCAGGGTGGACGCGTTCCGTATGGCCCTGGAATTTCCGGGGCGTCTGACAACGGCGAAACCCCTGGCCAGCACCGCCTGGGGATCAGATGCTTCCAGGACAGCGCCTGCTGACTGCAACCTGTGCATCGCTGAAATGCACGCGTCACGGATGCCCTGCACCATGGATTCCTTGGCGTCGTCAAATCGCTGTCTTGAAGGCTGGAGAGCCCGCTCAAGCCGCATTTCCATATGATCTATGGAGAATGATTCCACGAGGAGCCTTGCACGCTCCACCCGTGCCCTCAGCCCGGTTTCAAGGGTCTCTCCGGCAACCCTGATGCGCTCCATCACCGATGCGGAGCTGTCGGAGACAAGCTCTGCCGCCGCGCTGGGAGTTGGTGCGCGGAGGGCGGCGGCAAAGTCGCAGAGGCTCCAGTCTGTCTCGTGGCCAACAGCGCTTATTACCGGAATGACGGAGGCGGCTACCGCGCGTACTACCGATTCATCGGAGAAGGCCAGCAGGTCCTCTATGGAACCGCCACCGCGGCCCAGTATAATGACGTCTCCCAGTCCGAAGGCGTTTGCGGTGGCCAGCTGGCGTACGATGGCGGCCGGCGCTTCTTCTCCCTGGACGGCAGCCGGCAGTATGGTGACCCTCAGCCCTGCATTGCGCCTTCTCAGTACTGAAAGTATGTCACGCAGCGCCGCACCTGTAGGCGAAGTTATGACAGCCACGCGGGCAGGAAAGGCTGGAATCGGCGGTTTCCTGTCCTGATCGAAAAGACCTTCGGCGGCCAGTTTCCGCTTGCGTTCTTCCAGCATCGCAAGGATATCGCCTTCGCCGGCCCTGTCCATCGCATCCACCACAATCTGGTATTGACCCCTGGCCGCGTAGACGCTCAGGGTTCCGCTGGCCTTGACCAGCATGCCATCGGCGGGCCGGAAAGCCAGCCGCAACGCTTTGCCCTTGAACATGACGGCCTGCAGCGAGGCTCCGCCGTCCTTGAGCGTAAAATATACGTGTCCGGAACTGGCAGGACGCCAATTCGATACTTCACCTTCAACGGTAACCGACGGCAGCGATTCTTCGAGGAGACCCTTTATGATGGCCGTCAGTTCGCTGACGGAAAGCACGCGCGATTCCTGCATGCCCGTACTGTAACCCGGCCCCCCGTGCCCGCGCAACCTGTCCATGCAGCCTGCCAAAGCGGCAACACGATGGCAACATGGACTGTAATCATGTATAACCTTTGTATGGAATACTTCTTCAATTTTGAAAAACTGGGCTACCTGAAAGGCGGCAGGCCCGACGGTTGCATCCTGTGCCTTGTAAGGGACGGTTCTGCCGACGTGGAAAGCCTGGTTGTACACCGCACGGAACTTTCCATGGTCTCGCTCAACCTGTACCCGTACAATCCCGGCCACCTGCTCGTCTTTCCCAGGCGCCATGTCCAGGATATCCGCCAGCTTTCAGCCGAGGAGCAGGCCGATATGGACATGCTTTCCAGGCTCAGCCTCGACGTGCTTGACAAAACCCATGGCCCGGCCGCGTACAATATTGGCTACAACATGGGAGTAGTGGCAGGCGCCAGCATCGACCACCTGCACCTGCACATAATACCCCGTTACCCGCGTGAAATAGGCATTACGGAATTGCTCGCCGGCAAACGGGTACTCGTGCAGGATCTGCTGGAAACACAGCGCTTGCTGCTGCAGGCCTTTGCGGAACTAGCTGCAGGTGGCTGAGACGAGGATTTATAGCAGAGGCAGTATGACGAACAGGGGCCGTATTCCAGGTTCGATTAAAACAGCCGTTCCCGTTGCCCTGTTTGAAACGCCAAAATGACCCCTGTCCCAGGTCAGCCCGTCCAGCGGCCATTCAAGACCGCTGCTTTTCATGCCGGAAGATCCATCGCCAAGCGGAAAGACTGAAACGGTTGCTCCTGGTTTTACGACAAAGCTGGTGGCAACGCGTATCCTGACAACCCGCTCGGCCGCGGTAAGCCACTCGTCGGGGCCATCATCGCGTTCAAGCAGTGCACGCAATGCCAGCAGGTGATCCAGCCTTCCGCCACCTCCACCCGCCACCACCACACGGCCATAGCCACGGTTCCGGATTTCGCGTATGCCAATTTCAGTATCCGTATCGTCCTTGTCGCGAGGAAAGGTGCGTACCTCGGGGTATTGTTCCAGGATTGCAGGATCGGACAGGGAATCCATGTCTCCTACCACAAGGTCGGGTTCAAGCCCCCATGCCCGCAACGCGTCCAGCCCCGAATCGGCTGCGCAGATGAATGAAAATTCAGCCATCCTGTTTTTAAGCGCACGGAATGGCGGAATATCCCCGCCGGTTACAAGCAAACCGCTCTTGTCGCCGTTCAATAGGTGGCCTCGTCCATAGCTTCGAAGGTGGCCCGTACCTTGGCCAGTCTTGCCAGCTCCCTGTTTATGATCCGTTCATAGTCAAGTTCGTTGGATACGATGCGGTACGACTCGTCTTCCCAGAATTGCACCTCCGGAAGGTAGAGCCATTTGATTCCTTCTGCCTTGATCGCCCATTCCCTGGCAGTTTTCCAGTAGAACAGGGCCGCCCGATACGCAGTTTCCGCTATTTTGAGGCTTTCAAGGTTTTCTTTCTTCCAGGGAGCGTTGAAAAAATAGGCTACCTGCTTGTCGTACTTGGCACCAAGATACAGGTGCTGCTCAATCAGCTTGAGATCTATGTGCATGTTGAACAGGTAACGATACCGCTCCCATACGCGCTCATCGGGGATTTTGGCCAGTGCGTACAGGGGATTGCAGAAATCAGCTTTGGTAGCCTGCTCGAGCCAGTATATGTTTTCAATGGTGTCATCCGGATACTGGATGTAGTGCAGGTGGTAAAGTTTATAGTATTGCTCCTTGAAATACACCGGGTACGCGGATGCGGCAGTGGCACATGTCAGGAGGAGCAAGCAAAGGGCAAGGATGCGCTTCATACGGTAACAGTATCGGCGGGGCCGCGCCCCGGGTGTAGCCCGGAAGCCTCAAGCCCCGGTGCCTGATACAAGCGGCTGGATGGCCGCCCATACTTCCTTTTCAACCAGATCGGGACTCATGCTTGCATCTATCATGGCAATGCGCATTCCTGTACCCTTGAAACCGGCAATTACCTTGTCATACGCAGCCGAGACCCGTTCCTGGAATGCCTTGTTTTCGTAAATGTCAAGTGCTTTTCTGGCTGCAAAGCGCTTGACGGCATCTTCTACGGGCAACTGGAAAAAAACAAGCAACTCCGGAAGAGGAAATCCATCGTTCAGGGCGGAGGGCAACGCTGGACCGCACGTCAGCCCCTGGTACGCCAGGGATGAGAACAGGTAACGGTCGCTTACCACGAGGGTACCGCCCGCAGCCTGTTCTACAATACCGCCGGGTCCATGCAGGTGCTCGCCACGGTCAGCGGCAAAAAGCCGGGCAACCGTTTCCGGAGCCATTGAATACTCGCCGGAGAGCGCCGATCTGATCAGGCGTCCGATGGGGCCGTCAGTAGGTTCAAAAGAAGCCGAAAAGCTGGTGCCGGCTTTTTCAAGGTTTTGTTTGAGGCGCGCCAGCTGGGTGGTGGTGCCGGAGCCGTCTATACCCTCGAAAACAACGAATCTCCGTATGATTTTCCTGTTAACACTCATGACGCTGGGAGCATAGCCTTGCAGACGTTATGGCGCAAGGGCTTTGGCTGTGCTACTGTTCAGGTTGTGAAGCTCCGTGTCGCGGCGCCAAAAGCCATCACCGCCATCATCATCCTCTCCGTTGGTACCGCATGGGCCGTCCTGGCACCACCGGTATTGCAGCGGATCGAGAATGCGGTGGCATCGATGCTGCAGCAGAAGGTAGGGGCTTTGATGGACGGGCTGGATATATCCATTTCGTATCGGTCAGCCCAGCCTCGCCTTTTTGGGTCGGTACACCTTGCGGGGGTAACGATTGCGGGTGACGATGGCCTTGCGGCAAGCGCTGGCAGCGTTGAAATCACTTATGATGTACGTGCCATTCTTGATGGCCGCTTTATAGTGCGCCAGGTCAGGATAGAGGATCTTGTAGTTGACGCTACGATAGACAATGCCGTCGATTCCATCGGGCGATTTGTTCGGTTTGCTTCCGCGTTGCGTGGAGGTTCCGTAGCTGATACGAGGCCATCCCTGGAATTGAGGCACGCCACCATTCACCTTGACCTTGATGAAAATGCACAGCTTGATGCGAGTGTGAAGGCTGCAGACCTGGTATTCCTGGATGATGGATCGCTGGGTGTGAGTCTGGCGGGTGATGTGAAGCTTGTCGATACTGCCCTGAGGTTTCTGGCAGGCAAGGCAGAGCTACCTTTCTCGTGCAGCGCCACCATACTTCCACAAGCACTTTCAGCCACGCTTGCACTATCGGTTGCCATGGACAGCGACATCGGCAGGCTTGTCAGCACCAGGTTTGACGCTGTGCTCGATGCCGATGGCGTCCGCATCAGTTCCAGACCGGGCAGGGGGCTGTCATCGCTCCGGGCATCGTGGAATTTCGAGTCGGATGAGGTGCGGGTAGACGGCAGTTTCAGCGACTGGATTCCACGAAGCTTTTTCCAGCCACGGGGTAGTCTTGCATTCCTTGAACCATGGCTCTCTTCGACGTATGATGGCTCGGTATCCATTGCCAGTGACCTCAGTCTTGAAGGTACCCAGGTTGATGTGAACCTGGACGGAGTCATCCCCCTGGATATTCCCGGTGGACAACCGATGGTGTCGCTGTCTGC
>JFJP01005667.1_pt1 | contig 15110 bp, 14 predicted proteins | sample 431651 | NCBI WGS metagenome assembly JFJP01 (sample SAMN02602958, study PRJNA72255) | Microbial mat metagenome, whole genome shotgun sequencing project. | biome: fresh water; feature: sink hole; material: water; isolation source: purple microbial (photo- and chemosynthetic) mats found in...
GATGGCCTTGTCACGCTCCGGCACCGGGCGCCACAGAACCAGCAGTTTGCCGATGTGCTGGATGGGGGCCGCGTCAAGTTCGTCTGCCAGCTTGGCAAACATGGCTTCACGTGCGGCACGGTCGTCCGAAAACACCCGAATCTTGATCAGACCATGGGCATTTAGCGCGGCATCGGCTTCTTTTTTGACGGCATCGCTCAGGCCATCGCCGCCGATCATGACCACCGGATCAAGGTGATGGGCATCGGCGCGGTGCACCTTGCGCTGGGCAGGGGAAAGTTGAATTTGAGGCATGGCAGTATTATCGGCCAGCCTGCAAGCTTACGGAACAAGGCAACACTCTATGAAATCAGCAGTCAAAAGCAGCAAGGTCAATCGCGCTTGGCTCAACGACCATGTCAATGACACCTATGTCAAACTGGCAAAAAAGGACGGTTACCGGGCGCGCGCCGCCTACAAGTTGCAAGAAATCGACGAGACCCTGCACCTGATCAAACCCGGGCAATCGGTGGTGGACCTGGGCTCGACCCCCGGGGCCTGGAGTCAGTATGTGCGGCGCCGGTTGTCGCCAAAATCCGCCACCGGCGGCGGTGCGGCGGCAGGCGAGCTGAACGGCCGCATCATTGCCTTGGACATCTTGCCGATGGAGCCGATCGAGGGCGTTGTGTTCATACAAGGTGATTTGCGGGAAGAAAATGTGCTGGCGCAACTGGCGGCGCAATTGCAAGGCCAACGGGCAGATCTGGTGCTGTCGGACATGGCACCCAACCTGTCAGGTATCGGGTCAGCTGATGCCGCACGCATTGAACATCTGGTGGAACTGGCGCTGGCATTTGCGCAGGCGCATCTCAAGCCGCAGGGCGCGCTGGTGGCCAAGGTGTTCCATGGCGGCAGCTATGACAGCTTGTTCAAAAGTTTCCAGCAGACCTTTGTCACGGTCAAGCGCATCAAGCCCAAGGCCTCGCGCGACAAGTCGTCCGAGACCTTTTTGGTTGGGCTGGTGTTGAAATAAGCCACATTTCCTTGTGGCTCCTGAGGCTGATTGCATCTGGCGGGTATTCCCGGACCGGTGATAAGCCTAAAATCCGGGCGCATCTGGTGTCCCCCCTTAATTACTGCGTGTCTATTGGAGTTTCGCTTGAACAATCCATGGTTTTCGAAAATCGCTGTCTGGCTGGTGATCGCAATGGTGTTATTCACTGTTTTCAAGCAGTTTGACACGCGCCCAAACACTGGTGCCGGTTATCTGGGCTACTCCGACTTTCTGGATGAAGTCAAAAACAACCGCATCAAGAGCGCCATTATTCAGGAAGGCCAAAGCGGCACTGAAATTGTGGCTGTCACCACCGACGACCGGAAAGTGCGCACCACCGCCACCTACCTCGACCGTGGTTTGGTCGGTGATTTGATTGCCAACGATGTGAAGTTTGATGTCCGCCCGCGCGAAGAAGGTTCGCTGCTGATGACCTTGCTGGTGAGTTGGGGTCCGATGCTGCTGCTGATTGCCGTGTGGATTTATTTCATGCGCCAGATGCAGGGTGGCGGCAAGGGTGGGGCCTTCAGTTTTGGCAAGAGTAAGGCACGTTTGCTCGATGAAAATACCAACACCGTGACCTTTGCCGATGTCGCCGGTTGTGACGAGGCCAAGGAAGAAGTCAAGGAAGTGGTTGACTTTTTGAAAGACCCGGCCAAGTTCCAGAAGCTCGGTGGCCGTATTCCGCGCGGTTTGCTGTTGGTGGGCCCACCTGGAACCGGCAAGACCTTGCTAGCCAAGAGCATCGCCGGAGAGGCCAAGGTACCTTTTTTCTCGATTTCCGGCTCGGACTTTGTGGAAATGTTTGTCGGTGTCGGTGCCTCCCGGGTGCGCGACATGTTCGAGAACGCCAAAAAGAACGCGCCCTGCATCATCTTCATTGACGAAATTGACGCAGTGGGCCGGCAACGCGGTGCCGGTCTGGGCGGCGGCAATGACGAGCGCGAACAAACCCTGAACCAGATGTTGGTTGAGATGGACGGGTTTGAGACCAATCTGGGGGTGATTGTGGTGGCCGCCACCAACCGCCCCGATATTCTGGACGCAGCCTTGTTGCGTCCGGGACGGTTTGACCGGCAGGTCTATGTGACGCTGCCCGACATCCGTGGCCGTGAGCAGATTTTGAACGTGCACATGCGCAAGATTCCGTTGAACCAGGATGTCAATCCGGGGGTGATTGCCCGTGGCACACCCGGCATGAGTGGTGCCGATCTGGCCAACTTGTGCAACGAAGCGGCCCTGATGGCGGCGCGGCGCAATGCCCGCACGGTTGAAATGCAGGACTTCGAGAAGGCCAAGGACAAGATTCTGATGGGCCCGGAGCGCAAGAGCATGGTGATGCCCGAAGAAGAACGCCGCAACACCGCCTACCATGAATCGGGCCATGCCCTGATCGGCAAGTTGCTGCCCAAATGCGATCCAGTGCACAAGGTCACCATCATCCCGCGTGGGCGTGCCCTCGGTGTCACCATGAGCCTGCCGGCGCAAGACCGCTACAGCTACGACAAGGACTACATGCTCAACCAGATCAGCATGCTGTTTGGCGGGCGTATTGCCGAAGAGGTTTTCATGAACCAGATGACCACCGGCGCCAGCAATGACTTCGAGCGGGCCACGCATATTGCGCGTGACATGGTGATGCGCTACGGCATGACGGCCGCGCTCGGCCCAATGGTCTATGCAGAAAACGAGGGTGAGGTGTTTTTGGGTCGCTCCGTCACCAAGACCACCAACATGAGCGAAGACACCATGCAAAAGGTCGATGCCGAGGTGCGCCGCATCATCGATGAGCAGTACGCGCAGGCGCGTCGCCTGATCGAAGAGCACAGCAGCCACATGCACGCCATGGCCAAGGCCTTGCTGGAATGGGAAACCATTGACAGTGATCAGCTTGATGACATCATGGCCGGCAAGGAACCCCGGCCCCCCAAAGACTGGACCGCGCGTGTACCTGCCGCCGGCTCGGACGGTGGCGGTGGCGGTACACCGGCCGTCAAGACCGACACAGCGCCGCATGCCGCTTGATCCACAGTGACGTAAAAAGTCGGGGCGCTGGCCCCCGTTTTGTACCTGCGCCTGCGCCCGCTAGGCATTTAGTGATGAAGTGGCAAACGACCCGATTTCAGATTGATCTCAGTACACCTCGGGTGATGGGGATTGTGAATGTCACGCCTGATTCTTTTTCTGACGGCGGACAACATGCGACGAGCGCGATGGCGCTGCGGCGCTGTGAACAGTTGATTCTGGAGGGTGTCGACATTCTTGATGTCGGTGCCGAATCGACCCGCCCAGGTGCCCAGCCCCTCAGCCTCGCCGACGAGCTTGACCGGGTATTGCCGCTGGTGCGGGATGTGTTAAGTTTGGGTGTGCCAGTCTCGGTGGACACCTACAAACCCCAGGTGATGCAAGCTGTGCTGGATTTGGGGGCCGATATCATCAACGACATCTGGGCCTTGCGCTGGCATGATGGTGCCAATGTGTTACGGGGTGATCAAGTCATTGCCGCGCACCCGAACTGCGGGGTGTGCCTGATGCACATGCATCTGGAGCCACAAACCATGCAGGTGCAACCGATGCAGGGCGATGTGGTGCCTCAAGTGCTCTCTTTTTTGAAGCATTCAGCGCTTTATTTATATGGGCTAGGAGTCGAAAAGGCCCGAATTTTGCTTGATCCGGGTATCGGCTTTGGCAAGACCGTGGCGCAGAACTTTTCGCTGTTGGCGCGTCAGTCCGAACTGTTGGCCACTGATTACCCCTTGCTGGTCGGATGGTCACGCAAATCTTCGCTGGCGGGGATGTCGGGCGATCCGTCGGTGCAAAATCTGTCGCCACAGCAGCGGCTGGCACCGAGTCTGGTGGCTGCGGTGCTGGCGGTGCAGCGTGGTGCTTCAGTGGTGCGGGTGCACGATGTGAAAGAGACGGTTCAGGCGCTGCGGGTGCTTGAGGCTGCCAGATAATCAGCCATGGTTTTAGCAAATAAAAGGGTAGGGTAGAAGAACATGTCCAGGCAATACTTTGGTACCGATGGCATTCGTGGCACTGTGGGGCAAGCACCCATTACGCCAGATTTTGTGTTGCGCCTGGCGCATGCGGTGGGGCGTGTCCTCAAGCGCACCGAGAAGCGTCCGACGGTGCTGATCGGCAAGGACACGCGAATTTCGGGCTACATGCTGGAAAGCGCGCTGGAAAGCGGATTCAACTCCGCCGGTGTTGATGTGGTTCTGCTGGGACCGCTGCCCACGCCGGGCGTGGCCTACCTGACGCGGGCGCAACGGGCATCGCTGGGCGTGGTGATCAGTGCCAGCCACAATCCGTTTGATGACAATGGCATCAAGTTTTTCAGCGCCCAGGGCACCAAGCTGCCGGATGTCTGGGAGCAGGATGTTGAAACCGTACTTTGTGACGATCCGGTCTGGGTGGATTCGGCCAATCTAGGCAAGACGCGGCGTCTTGATGATGCGGCGGGGCGTTACATCGAATTCTGCAAGAGCACGTTTGCCAATCATCTGACGCTAAGGGGGTTGCGCATTGTGGTCGATGCGGCCCATGGCGCGGCTTACCACATCGCGCCCAAGGTGTTTCATGAGTTGGGTGCCGAGGTGGTGGCCATTGGCTGTTCCCCCGATGGTTTGAACATCAACTGCGGCGTTGGGGCCACCCACCCCGAATCGCTGGTAGAGGCCGTCAAGGTGCATCGAGCCGACTTGGGGGTGGCCCTGGACGGCGATGCCGACCGTTTGCAACTGGTCGACGCGCAGGGCCGATTGTTCAATGGTGACGAGTTGCTCTACCTGATGGTGGATGACCGGCTGCGCCGCGGTGACTCTGTGCCGGGCGTGGTGGGTACCCTGATGACCAATATGGCCGTTGAACTGGCGTTGCAGGCACGCGGTATCGAATTGGTACGAGCCAAGGTGGGTGACCGCTATGTGCTGGAAGAACTGGAAAAACACCATTGGTTGCTTGGTGGTGAGGGCTCTGGTCATTTGCTGGCACTGGACAAACATACCACGGGCGATGGCCTGATTTCGACACTGCAGGTGTTGCAAACCATGGTCCGTAGCGGCAAGAGCCTCTCTGAATTGCTCAGCGAGGTGACCTTGTTCCCCCAGACCTTGATCAATATCCGCCTGAAACCAGGGCAGGACTGGAAGGCGAGTGCTGATCTGGCAGCCACCACCCGTGCTGTCGAGACCGAACTGGGCAAGACGGGTCGGGTGCTGATTCGAGCCAGTGGCACCGAGCCACTGGTTCGGGTCATGGTAGAGGCACGTGATGCGGTGCAGGCCAGTCTGTGCGCCAAACGCATTGCCGATACGATCAGTGCTTGAGGAGCAAGCCATGATTCAATCTGCAGACCTGTGTTTGTGTCAGGCCGATTATTCAAATACTGTCCATGTGGCTGCACTGGTGGATTTGCTCGATGGTTATGCGCGCGACCCGGCGGGTGGCGGTGAACCCTTGTCTGATTTTGCCAAGACCAACCTGCCCGCAGCCCTGCGCGGGCGGCCCTTTATGTTCAGTGTGCTGGCGTTTGACCCAATGGAGGACTCGCTGCCAGTGGGTTTGATCAATTGTGTGGAAGGTTTTTCGACCTTTGCCTGCAAACCGTTGGTGAATGTCCATGATGTGGTGGTGCTGCCTTCGCACCGGGGAAGGCGTGTTGCCCAGCACATGCTGGCCTTGGTCGAACAGATGGCGCGTGAGCGCGGGGCTTGCAAGCTGACGCTGGAAGTGCTTTCGGGCAACCACTCGGCAGCCATTCTTTACCGACGCATGGGTTTTGAGAACTATCAGCTTGACCCGGCGATGGGCCACGCACAGTTCATGCAAAAGTGGCTGTAACGCCTTGCTGCGTAAAATCAAACGATGAACTGGCTTACCAAGCTCCCTGGCTTTCAGCGCACACCTTATGGTTTTGAGTGGCGCGTGTTACGGATGTTGCCACAGGTGCTGCTGGCTGGAACGGTGTTGCCGGCCGCGATGGCGGTGCTGGCAAGGTTTCTTTTTGTTCAGGGTAGTGCTGCCGAGATTGAGCGGCATATTCAGACCTTTGACTTTGTCATGATCGGGCTGGTGGTCTTTGTCTGGACGGCGCTGCTGACGGTTGCCATCGCCTGTGTGATTGTCTGGCTGATGAAGGGACCTGCCTATGTTGCCGATGGCTATCCTGTGTCCCACAGCGACCAGCCCAAGGTCTAGCACTTGCCGATCTGGTGGCTGCCCACTGGACGCGGCATTCAAGATTCCAGAAGGCTCAGCGACCAGGGGGTCTTTTGCCAGGCAATCGATTCCTCGTTCAACAGATGCGCAGACTGCGGATGCATTTGTGCCCAGTTGGCAGGAATTGTCAGCATAAATCGGTTTGGCGTTTTGAGGTCGATACAGAGGCTCAGACCCTCAAGGACCGGGTCGCGTCGGGCGTGGCACAAGGCGACAGCCAGACGCAACACCAGCAGTTGTTGAATAAACTCGTCATCGTCCAGGTTCACGTCGAGTTTGCGCAGTTTGCCTCGGTGCCCCAGCACCAGCAGGCTAAGCTGGTGCAGTTCGGTCAGGGCAAAACCCATGGCATCGGTGTTGTCGAGAATATAGGCACCGTGCTTGTGGTAGTCACTGTGCGAGATGCGGCTGCCAATTTCATGTAGCCGACCCGCCCAAGTCAGTTTTTCGCACATTCTGGCAAGTCCGTCAGAGTCGCGCCTGGACAAACTTGCCCAGAGTTGCGTCAGCAGCACGTTGGCGACCTGTCCCACCCGCTTGCCATGCACCGGGTCGGCGCCAAACTTGGCGGCCAGACGTTCTACCGAGTGAGATCGCAGGTCACTGTGGTGCTGGTTGTGGCCCAGCATGTCCATCAACAAACCATGCCGCAAACCCCCGGTGGTCTGCTGTAGCGACTCGATACCCAACAGGTCAAAAAGGGCCCGCAGAATGCTCAAACCCCCGCCAATGATTGCCTTGCGGTCGTCCTTCATGCCGACCAGGCGCAGCCGCTCCGCGTTCTGCGCGGCAATGAGCTTGTCCAGCAGCCAATCCAGCCCCTCTTGGCTGATGGCACCAGCGGGCCAGCCATTGGCGATCAGCACGTCGCCCACGGCATTGACGGTTCCCGCTGATCCATAGGCTACCTCCCATTGGTCTGGTCGGTACAGCGTGAGTGCCTCATCAAGCACTGCCTTGGCGGCGATTTCAGCGGTCTGGAACGAGCGTTTGGAAAACTGGCCATTTGGGAAATAGCGCATCGACCAGGCAATGCTGCCGACACGGTAGGACTCCATTTCCATGGGTTCGAGACCACTGCCCAGAATCAGCTCGGTGGAGCGCCCACCGATGTCAATGACCAAACGGCGCTCTTCCTTGCGTGGCAGGGCCTGGGCCACGCCCTGGTAGATCAGTCGGGCCTCCTCCCGCCCGGAGATCACGTCAATGGGAAAACCCAATAGCTGACTGCCTGGCTTCAGAAACGCATCGCGGTTACGGGCCTCGCGCAGGGTCTGGGTAGCCACGGCGCGCACCTCGTCTGCGGTAAACCCGGCTAGGCGCTCACCAAACCGCGCCAGGCAATCCCAACCGCGTTGCATGGCATCGGCTGTCAGGTTGCGGCTCTCGTCGAGTCCGCCACCCTGACGCACGGTTTCCTTGAGGTATTCGGTACGGTAAAACTGGCCGCCCTCGATGCGGCCAATTTCCAGGCGAAAACTGTTGGAACCCAGGTCCACAGCAGCCAGGCGCGTAGTGTTTTGCATGGTGAATGTCAATCTCGAATCAGGGTGTCAGCATAGCATTGGTCGAGGCACCCCCCAGGCGCGCAAGGCGCGCAGCAGCGGGCGTTTCTGGGTCTGATGCGGGCCCATGCGTTGCAGAATGTCATCAAGCGTATGAATGGCATCGGTGATGTAATTCCATTTCTAAATCCTTTGTGTCTAGGCGCGAAGCCGCAGGCAGTGCTGATGCCCGACAAGGCGAAGCAACAACGACACGGATGATTTAGAAATGGAATAAGGTACTTTATTGAGCATCACACCTTCGACGCGCACACCCAGGTCGGCATCCGAGATTGCTGCGCGCGACAGCAAACCGGTCTTGAGCAGCGACTCCAGCACCTGGTTCGACCAGGTCACCGGCATATTGATGGTGTCGGCACACCTCAGGATTTCTTCCGGCACCTCGGCCAGTCGCTCATAGTTGGTGTTCATTTGACAGTTATATGCATTGTTTGTGACTTTGTCATGACAAAAGCAATGATGGAGCTGAATCTGACGAGCCATTGGTGTGGAAATTATTGGGTCAAGACAAGTTGTTACCATTCTCGCCTGTTCAACCATTGGTGACATCACATGTCAAGACACCTTGATAACCTGGAAAGGCTTTGTAACAAGCTAAGACATCGGTATGGCGAGCGCGATGCGTTGTGCCAGGAATTCAGTGCCGAACTCGAGGCACGCCGAACCACCGAGCCTGAAGTGGACTTGCAGCAGGACTGGTCGGTTTCTTACCGCAACCTCATCAATCATCAAGGCGGAGAAATCAGGCACCAAGTCAATCATTAAACCCCACCAAGTTCGAGAGCATGACTTCGGTTTCCTCAGAAAAAATATCAGAGTTGCTCAAGAAGCAAAAGCGTATTGAGGGTATGGTTCACAACCAGAGTATGCCGCGCCAGGCCATTGTCGAGACCTTGGTGCAACGCCAGCATGTGGCAGAGTTGCAAAACCTGCTGGCCCAATGGTCGGCCAGCGAGATTGGTGGCGCATTGGATGCCCTGCCGGTTGATGATGCCCAACTGCTATGGGCACAAATTCCCTCAGCCAGACAGAACGATGTGTTGTGGGAAATCTCGGATGCGCGCCGTGCGTTGCTGGCAGCTGACCGCGAGCCCGCGTTTGACGAGAGTCAGATGAACGCATTTGTGCTGGCAGACGGACGATTGCATCAAGTTCCTATTGAGGGACGCAAGAATTTTGAAGGCATCAAGCCCATCTGGATTGACCTGCTTGGAGCCAGCAAAGCCGAGAGAACCTATGTGGGTTCGCACTTTGGGTTGGTCTTGCCTGACCCGGACGATGCCACTGACCTGGAGGTGAGTTCCCGCTACTTGATTGAAGACAGTGGCCAAATTCATCTGCATTCCAATTTTTTGCTTGACCGCGAGGGCAATTCACGCAGTGTTCCGGTAGCTTTTGTTTTGCACCAGGGCATTTTGTTTACCTTGCGAGATGAGGAGTTGCCGGTGTTCCGGCTACAGCGGCGCCGCGCCCGCACGCAACCCGGCTATGTGACCGACTGCATCGATGTTTTGCTGGACCTTTACGGTGCTGATGTGGAGTACTCTGCAGACTCGCTGGAAGACATTTACACCACCTTGGGCAAAGTTGGCCGTCAAGTCTTGAGTGAAACCATCAGCGACAAAGAGGCAGCCACCATTCTGGGCGACATTGCAGAAGAAGAAGACCTGAACGGCCGCATACGGGGCAATATTCTCGACACCCAGCGGGCCATCAATTTTTTGATACGCTGCAAAATTTTGTCGATTGCGCAACTTGAAGATGCCCGGCAAATTCTGCGCAACATTGAATCGCTTAACAGCCACACCTCGTTTTTATTCGACAAAATCAACTTTTTGATGGATGCCACCATCGGCTTTATCAACATCAACCAAAATCGGCGCATCAACCAGCTGACCATCTTCAGTGTGGTATTTACCCCCATCAATATTTTGGCGGGTATGGGTGGCATGTCGGAGTTTTCAATGATGACGCAGGGCATTCCCTGGCCGTTGGCCTATGGGATGTTCCTGGTCGGGGCAGGGTTGATTGGTGCAACCACTTTCTGGGTGCTCAAGCGCTTTGAAAGCCGTCACCTCAAGGCTAAGAATCCGAATTGAACAGGCACTATGTTTTTGGGGCCAAACTCAGCGCCGCGGCGATAAACGTGAGCGCTGTAGTGAAATAAGTTCCAGCACACCCCACATCAGACAGGCAGGTATGGCCAGCAATCTAAAAAAGTTAACTTTGATTCGCATGCGATGGACTTCGTTGGGGCGTTGATCAATTGGCCGTGAAGGTAACTTGGAACGATGACTTATTTGTGACTTTGTCTGGTTGATCGGGTCCTTGTTTTTTGTCATGGATCTGTCACGCGAGTGCCTTAGTCTTGGGCACCATGTTGCCAGTCTCTCTTTTTCCGATTCCACCTGTGCGCCGCGATGGCCACTGAGCTCCCTGAACTCGAGGCGCTGGAGCGAATCATTGAACTCGGCGCAGGCTGGCTTCAGCACCGCGTGGTGTGCAAAGTGGCTTTGTACGGTGTTGACTACCCGTTGTATCTGATCACGCTGGGCAATCCGGCATCGGACGTGCCTGCCGTTGGGTATTTTGGCGGTGTGCATGGTCTTGAGCGCATTGGCGCTGAGGTGGTTGTCGCCTATTTGCACAGCCTGGTGATGCGTTTGCAATGGGACAGCACGCTGCACCGCCAGCTTGAATCAGTCCGATTGGTGTTCATGCCCATCGTGAACCCCGGGGGTATGGTGCTGGGGACGCGTGCCAATCCAAACGGCGTGGACCTGATGCGAAACGCGCCCATCGATGCCACCGAGCCGGTTCCCTTTTTGGTGGGTGGACAACGGATCAGTGCGCGCCTGCCCTGGTACCGCGGCCCGCAGGGCAGCGTGATGCAGCCGGAAAACCTGGCGGTATGTGAAGTGGTCAGATCTGAGCTACTTACGCGTGACTTCAGTGTGTCGGTGGATTGCCACAGTGGTTTTGGTGCCCGCGACCGCCTCTGGTTTCCTTTCGCGCACAAACGCGCGCCCATTGCCCATTTGGCTGAGATGCAGGCCCTTAAAGCCATTTTTGTTCAGTCCAATCACCATCACCGTTATGTCATCGAGCCGCAAAGTCTGCAGTATCTGGCACACGGTGATCTGTGGGATTACCTGTACCTCCAAGCGTGTGAGAGCTCTCAACGGGTGTTTTTGCCGCTCACGCTGGAAATGGGTTCCTGGCTTTGGGTGAAGAAAAACCCACGCCAACTGTTTTCCCGGCATGGCATTTTCAACCCGCTGATCGAGCACCGACAACAACGTGTGCTGCGTCAACACCAGTTGTTGCTGGACTTTCTGTCGCGCGCAGCCAGTGGTCATCGGCTGTGGTTACCCATGTCAGAAACACGCGCGCAACATCATGCGCAGGCTTTACAGGATTGGTATTGAATTGGCATGACAACCTGGATCTTTTTGCGTGGACTGACCCGTGATAGCCGTCACTGGGGAAGCTTTTTGGGTGATTTTCAGCGTGCCTTGCCTGACCACAACATCATCACACTCGATCTGGCCGGCAACGGGACGCTGCATCTGCAAACCAGTCGGACTCGGGTGCAAGCTATGGTGAGAGACTGTCGGGCACAACTGCTGGTCCAACAGGTCAAGCCGCCGTACCACCTTCTGGCCCTGTCGTTGGGGGCCATGGTGGCGTTGGCCTGGGGCCAGGCGTATCCCCGGGAAGTGGCTGGCCAGGTGCTGATCAATACCAGCTTACGACCACTTAACCCATTTTTTCAGCGCTTGCTGCCCGCCAACTATTTCCAGCTGATGTACCTGCTGCTGAGCAATGCTGCCCCCCGCGAGTGGGAGCGGGCCATTTGGCACATGACCAGCAACCGCCAGGATGCATCGATGCTACCGCTCTGGGTGGCGTGGCGACGTGCTAAACCGGTTTCTCGACTGAACGGTTTGCGCCAACTCGTCGCTGCTGCGCAATTCAGGGCACCGCCTGATTCGCCCATAACCCCCACGTTGCTGCTGGCCAGTGTGCAGGATCAGCTGGTTTCTGTCCTTTGCAGTCGCAAGTTGGCCCGGCGCTGGCAGTGCCCTTTGATAGAGCACCCCAGCGCTGGCCATGACATTCCTCTGGATGAGGGGCCTTGGGTAGCTGCTCAGGTGCAGGAATGGTTTTTGAAATTGCAGAATTCCGATTAAGGTCCACCTTTTATGAAGTCACATCCGCGCACCCCGGCACCGCAAGAGGTTGAGCTCAAATTGAGTTTGCCCTCGGCGGCCAACCCGGCGGAGTTGGCCAATCGCCTTGGAGAGCTGCCATTGCTTGCCGGGCGCAAGGCCACAAGGCAGTTGTTGCACAATATTTATTTCGACACAACTGATCAGCATTTGCGCCAGCAGCGGGCTGCTTTGCGATTGCGGCGCATCGGTAGCGCCGATAACCCGCAGTGGGTGCAAACCTTTAAGACCAGCGCCAGCGTTGAGTCAGCACTGAGTCGGCGCGGCGAATGGGAGTCCACTGTGCTCAGCGCTGAGCTGTCGCTGCAAGCGCTGCAAGGTACCCCATGGACCGATATGGATCCGGGCGGTTGTCTGTTCGACGGCCTGGTGCCTTGTTTTGTGACGGATTTTGAGCGAACCAGCTGGCTGTTGTCTCGTCCCGATGGCAGTGTGGTCGAACTGGCATTGGACATTGGGCACATTGAAGCCAACGGTCGGCAAGCGCCCATTTGTGAAATTGAGCTTGAACTGAAGTCGGGTCAGGCGGGTGCACTGTTTGAAGTGTCTCACCACATTGCCATCACATTGGCGGTCTTGCCCGCCAACCAGAGCAAAGCAGAACGCGGTTTTTTATTGGCGCAAGACGGTCTAAACCAGCCAAAAAGGGCAAATCCGCCAGATGTCGGGCAACATTTGAGCAAGACTGAGTTGGCCCAGCAAGTGCTGCGCGAAATGTTTGCCCAGTTCACCCACAACCTGAATGCGCTTCGCAATAGCGATGATCCAGAGCTGGTGCACCAGGCACGCGTCGGCTGGCGACGCTTTAAATCCGGCTTGCGTTTGTTCAGAAAGCTGCCAGAGATGGCTGACGCACCAGCTTGGCCTGAATTGGCGGCCTTACTTTCTTTTTTGGGCGAGCTGCGCAACCTTGAAGTGGCGCTGTTCGAGACGCTGCCGCCCCTTGCCAGCGGGTATTGTCGGGGCGATGAACAGCGGACCCGGTCATGGCAGGAGATGCTGACTTCGCTCAGACATGCGGCTTCCATACAACGAAAGGCGGTGCGTTATGCGCTGCAAGAGCCAGGCGTTGGCGCGAATTTGCTTTTGATCACCGAATGGCTGGAAAACCTGTCTGTATCCAAAAATACCGGGCAAAGGACAACGAGCCTGTTGCGTCAATGGGCCAAGCGCCGGATATTGCGCCTCAATCAACGGCTGGAACGGGCGCAGCAGGTGACCGACACACTGGCACAAGAACACAGGGTTCGCATACACGCCAAGCGCCTGCGTTACGGTGTACAGGCGCTGCACAACTTTTTGCCTGGGCGGATCGCTGACAAGTCCAGCGGTCAGGCCGCAATTCTTCAAACTACCATTGGCATCAGACGAGATCTTTTGCAGGCCAGTGTGCTGGTGGCAACGCTCGAACCCAATCAAGGGATTGTCGACTACTTGCGCGGCATCGTGGTGGGGTCTTGCATGACGGGCACCTCCGGTGTGACAGTATCAAAATAAGGAAGGAGATCGCCCCATGAAGAAAATTACCGTGGTGGGCACTGGTTATGTTGGCATGTCCAATGCCGTACTGCTGGCTCAGCACAATCAGGTGGTTGCTTTGGACATTGATCCAGTCAAGGTTGCCAAGATCAACAACAGGGAGTCGACGGTAGACGACGCAGACATCACAGACTATCTGCAGAGCAAGCCCTTGAATTTGAGCGCTACGCTGAACAAGACTGAGGCCTACACCGGTGCAGAGATTGTGGCCATTGCAACTCCAACGGACTACGACCCCCAAACCAACCACTTTGATACCAGTTCAGTTGAATCGGTGATTTGCGATGTGCTACAGGCTAACCCAATGGCGCTGATGGTCATCAAATCTACAGTTCCGGTTGGTTTCACTGCCCGCGCGCGTGAACGGTTTGATTGCCCGAACCTTATTTTCTCGCCTGAATTTTTACGCGAGGGGCGGGCGCTCTACGACAACCTTTACCCAAGCCGTGTTGTGGTGGGCGAGCAGTCTGAGCGAGCAGCACTTTTTGCAAAACTGCTGTTGCAAGGTGCTGTTAATAAGGATGCCTCCGTGTTGCTGACCGACAGCACCGAGGCTGAGGCGATCAAGCTTTTTGCCAATACTTATCTGGCCATGCGTGTGGCCTTCTTCAATGAACTTGATAGCTACGCCGCTAGCCACCAACTGAACACCCGCCAAATAATCGATGGTGTGTGTCTTGACCCGCGTATCGGCAAACACTACAACAATCCAAGTTTCGGCTATGGTGGTTATTGCCTGCCCAAAGACACCCGGCAGTTGCTGGCCAATTACTCTGAAGTTCCGCAAAACCTGATTCGCGCCGTGGTCGATGCCAACAGCACACGCAAAGATTTTGTTGCATTTGACATTCTCAAGCAGCAACCGCGGGTGGTAGGCATCTACCGCTTGGTCATGAAAGCGGCTCAAGGCCAAGGGTGTCGAAGTGGTGGTGTTCGAGCCATTACTGAAGGAAGAGCATTTCTTCAACTCACGCGTGATGTGTGACCTGACCGAATTCAAAGCTGCATCTGACCTGATTGTCGCCAACCGCCTGACCCATGATTTGGACGATGTTATGCACAAAGTCTATACACGCGACTTATTTGGAGCGGATTTGTGAACTGAACATTCGCCGTCATCAAAACGTCGCAAAGCGGGTTCATGATGTCGAGGAGCCTGCCAGACTTATGGAACATCGGCTGGCATATCGACCGGTTACGCCTGAATGTTCTTTCCGAACGACAATCTGACCCGAATCATTTCGCGCAGCAGACGCCGCTTGATGTTCTTGTTGCTGTGCCCGGCGTCCCACCACCAACCGTCTTGTTTCATGGCTTGACCGGCGCGCACAAAGCGCTCGGCCACTGCGTCAAAGTCACCTTGCGTGGTGTTCAAGCTGAAGATGATGCGTCCGGTGCCGACCCAACTCAAGGCCAGCCCTTCCAGTCGCAAATAGTGTTGAAACAACCAGTTGTAACAGGCCGGCTGGGTGTAAAGCACGGTCCAGATCGACGACATGTTGGCCACTTGAACCGGGA
>JFJP01027279.1_pt1 | contig 15110 bp, 20 predicted proteins | sample 431651 | NCBI WGS metagenome assembly JFJP01 (sample SAMN02602958, study PRJNA72255) | Microbial mat metagenome, whole genome shotgun sequencing project. | biome: fresh water; feature: sink hole; material: water; isolation source: purple microbial (photo- and chemosynthetic) mats found in...
TGCATTTTCAGGTTTTCCTTTGGCTTTTTAATTTCATCATTTATCATGCAAATAGTTTGGCCTTTATCTTGAAAGATCATTAACATTTCAAATAAAGAAGTATCCTTCGAAACAATCAAAGGAGTTATCAGATTATAAATCGATGAAATCGATTTATTAAAATTATTTTCCAGGCTTTCTATAAGTGATTTGCTTTTAACGATACCTTTTATATTTCAAATAAAAACTCATGTTTTTTTCTACATTTTTACCAATAATGTTATTTTTGCTTTGTTCGAAAACTGGAATTTTCGAATAACCTTTAATTTTAATCTTTTTGAGTAAATAATCATTGATTTTCTCATTGGAGTTCACCATAAAAATCTTTTCAAAAGGTATCATTACTTGTGTCACAATAATTTCTCGAAGATCAATGATAGAATTTATCATAATAGTTTCTTCAGCAGTTAAAACTCCACCATCCTTAATAATAATTCACACGATAAAACTTAAAATCAAAGAAACAAAAACATTATGATGTCCATCTTCATTATGAGTTTTCTCAATTTTCTCCTTTTTTCTTATTTCATGTAACTCTATGATTGCCTTTAAATCTTTTTTTTCAAATCTTTTCAATGAATGAGTGCCAAGTAACCAATCTAAAACTAAAGCCAGTGGGTATGTTATAATCCACAATAATTTCATCAAAAACTTTATTGAAAATTTTCTTTATTTTTTTAGGTTAATATATGAATACATTGACCACAGGTGTCATTTTTTCAGCTATTTTTATTTGCGAAGGACCTGTGCAATATGCTTGGGGCAAAATCTCACCGAAAATCACCACAAAAATTGTGGAGATCAAAACAGCTGCAAAGGCTGGCACAATCTTATGCAGGAAAACTGGTAAAGATTCCATGGCAAAGGCATTAGAAACTAATAAGGTCCCTAACAATAAATGATGTTTTTGAAGAATTGGCATAATTTTTGAGGCCTGTTTAAAAAAATTAAAATAAAAATTCAAAATACAAAATAAAATAGAGAAACTGAAGTTTTTTCTTCATTCGTTCCGTTCTTCATTTTGATCTCTAAACCTAAAGGATCTATCGACAAGTACCCCACTGTTAAACCAGAGCATAAACCAGCGAAAAATACCAGAACTTTTTATAATTAAATTGAAATTTTTTTTGTTTGAAAAGAAAATGAAACATATTGCTAATGAGGCAAAAATCCAGAATTCTGGGTCATTATATCCATATAATTGATGGCTTTCCTCTTCTTCAGCTTCATTTGATTCTATAGTTTTAGAATCTTCAATGGTTTTCAATTCATTTTCTTTTTCTATTTTTATGTTTTCTGAATCTTCAATTGACAAATTTTCTCCTTTTTAAATTATTTTTTAGAGAGATTGGTTTGGAGTTGATTTAAGGAATACCTGCGTTTTCAGTTGAAGATTGCGTGACAATGAAGCAAAGAAGCAAAACTAAAAGAATGAGAATGTTTTTATTTTTCATTTTTCAGAATCAATTATTTTTATTTTTATCTAAAAAAATTTTTGTTATTCAAAAATTTTTACAAAAATAGAGAAGAAAAAACAAAAAGCGTATTTTAAAAAATCATTTATATCATATTTCCTATTTTTTTCCTTTTTTTTTAATATTTTTTTAAAAATATGTTTTTTGATCACAAAAAATAAAAATAATTGAAGACTGCTTTAAATCAGTCCTAATTCGATCCTTTTAGATTACAAATTAAATTATTGGCTAGATTATAATAAGAAATAGATAAATAATTCTTAAAATGATCAAAAAACTAATATTCATTTTAAATTATTAAAATCTTAAGAATATTAAAAATATATATTTAAAACCTGGTTTTTCCATGATCGCGAATCGATATACCAAAGGTGAAGTTGTTTGGGCCAAACTCAAAGGCTTTCCTTGGTGGCCCGCTATTGTAACACAAAATAGCCAATTTTCATCGATAAATTTAATGAAAATATAAGGTTTCCAAAATCATAGAGAACAAAACGAAGAAAGACTATAAGACCACCCCCATTCCTAAACCCATTGAGGTCATTGTTAACTTTATAGGGGAAAATTCACAGTATATTCGACTTTTTTAACTCATATCCTTATAAGTTTTCAAAGTGCGACCTTGCCTGACTCCAAAATAGAAAAATTTGAAAAAATGTTCAAGGAATTTTCAGCCAATATAAAAAAAAAAAAATTAATTGAAGCCATTGAGATTGCCAAGAAGCTTTACGAGCAAAACAACCCCACAATAAACCAAGCAAAGGCCTTAAATGACAAAAATATTGTTATTTTTTTCTCTTCTGCCACTCAATTTCCACAAACCCCCCAAATCCCCAATCTAATCGAAATACAAGCCCATGCATATTCACTTAATCCCCACTTATCCCAATAATTTTCATACACTCTTTAAATCCATGAAATCCGAAATTCCCCATATTTCCCTCATTAATCCCCATAAACCCCCAATAAATCATCCAATAAAGTTTATTATAAATTTTTCAGAAATTAAAAAGAAAGCCAATTTGCAAAGAAGAGGACAATGAGAAATCCGAAAGCGATGAATCAGATGATCTGAAAAAAAAAGATGGTCTTGAATAAAACTAATTTTTGATTAATTTTTCATTGTTTCTAAGAACCCCAAAAAAAAGTCAAATTGGAGAATCAAAAGGATTATGAAAGGGTCACGCGATCTAAGGCCAGTGTTACTAAAAAAGATGATGATGAAGTATCATCACTTAATAAGGACCCCCCTAAAATCATCGAATCCTTCAATGAAAATATTGAAGATCCTGATGCATTATTAGAGCAAAAGCAAAAACTTCCTATCAAACAGAACCCTCCTGAAAAAAAATGCATAAATCCAAAAATCGAAGCTAAAAATCCTAAGAACAATGTCATTGTCTCTTCATCTATGAACAATTTTCAACAAAGCAAAAAGCTTGAAACACCCACTTTTATTAAGAAAAACTCCCCATCACCGAAAAAAGATGACATTTATCAGACGATATTAAAGGCTCCTGTGAATTTTAATCGATCCAAATTGATTAAAAAAGCTTTGGTTTCAAGTAAAAATAAGGATTTCAAAAAAAATATTTCCCAGAAATCTGTCAGTGATTCTACCAATGATAGTCAAGGTTTATTAATGAAATCTTTTATTAAAAAATTTAAGAATTTTTTATTTTTAAAAATAAAGAAGAAAATGATTTGATTAAAAATTTGGAAAAGAAATTAAAATATGGCATTGAAATAGTGATAAAAGAAGAGAATTATGATAAAAATTACCACGAAATCATAAAAATTGTGAATGAATGTGTGATTGATATAACAAAGCTTTTTTCAAATCCCAATGCTAATATTCTCTCTAATTTCCTGTCAAAAAATATAGGAAAAGAAATGGCCTTATTGGAAAAATTATGCGAACAAAACAAAAATCTTTTGAAGAATCTGTTCAATATTGAATACTATATCAAAGAATTGAAAAAAATCAATGCGAAAATCGAATCACAAATCTATTATCAAGTTATTTTTTTTCAATTTTTTTAAATAAAAACAACTTTTATAACGAAACAAAAAAAAGTTCTTTGATTTTCTGCCAATTCTAAATGAATTAAAAATACCATATCCTAAGAAAAACCCTGATTCATTGAATACTTTTTTTTCAAATTCCTTAACTTTTACCACTAAAAATAAATATGATCCTTATCATACCCCCACCAGAAATTCAAATGGTTTGATTTTTGCAAAAACCCATTCATCTCTTGAAGAATGTGAACGGCAACAATCAGAAATCTCATCAGTAAACAACCCAATGAATAATGAAGAATTAGAAACTTTTAAGAATCTGGAGAAAATCGATTCAATCAATAGAAAATTTTCAAAAGAATCTGATTGTAATTCTGGAGAAAACACAAAACAGCATCTATTTCACATCGAAAACAAATTGTTGAGAAAGAAAATTTGCCATAAAATGTCACAATTGTTGCAGGAGAAATATGGGATGGAGAAAGTCAAATCCCAGGAAATCACGTTGAGAGTTGAGGTAAAGATAAGGAATCTGCATCCTGATATGAAAGACGGATATAAGCAGAAATTCAGGAATTTACTAAAAATGATGAAAGTATTTAAAAAAAAATTGTTTTTTATTTTGTTTTGTTTATATTGTTAAATTTTGGGTCTAAAATTGAATTTCTCTTTAGGAAGGTAAAATTAATGTTGAAAACTATTTTCAAGGTGAGGAAATAAATTTTGAGGCTTTAAGTAAAGAAAAACTATTGAATTCTTTAATTAAACTTTCTTATATAAGAGATGAATTTAATTGAAAGCACACCAACTCAAAATAAATATGATGAGGATAATATGTTCGACACACCAATCGCCAACAAACTCTCTGAATTTAGCATAAATTCGAGATAAAATAATATTATTTTATATTTCTATCTTAAATATTATTTGTTATGTTTTTATAACTTTAAACTTATATTTCTTGAAAAGAAAAATTTATAAACAAAACAAGAAAATTAGCGAGTTTTAAATATCTGAACTTCTAAAAGAAAATTCTTTAAATAGATCCTGAAATTCATCCTGATAAATTTTCCCTATTTCTGATTTCATATTCTTATTGATAATTTTGTTGTAAAACCCAATTTTTTTCCTTTGTCCTTTTTTCTATTGAAGAAAATCAATAAATTAATAATTTTTTAATTTGACTTTTAAATCAAATGGAGATTTAATTATTCGATTCTCAAGTTTTTGCCAAGGGAAGTTCAAAAGCCATGGATGAGCTTTCAATTCTTCAATTCCATTGAACCCCAATCGATTAATAGGTTTTCTTTGAATCAATTTATTAATCAAATCAGCTGATTCCAATGACCAGCCTTCAGGCAAATCGCTTTTTTTTATTTGAATTTGGTTCTCTAAGATAAAATTCTTTAATTCACTTATTTTCAAATTCTCAGGAAAAGGATTCTAAAAAAAATTTTTAATTGGAATCTGAAATTTTCTTTTATTATTACATGTCCGACCATCATTTGATATAAAATCAAACCAAGTGAATAAAAATCAGAAGAGAATCCAGGAGATTGTCTTAATAAAATTTCAGGTGCTTTCATTATTCATATCACAAATTGCATTTTTAAAAGAATTAAACCTGTGTGTAAACTGATTTCATCAGAAATTAGAATATTTCCACCAAGAGCTTCGGCTTTTTTCGAATCTTTATCTCTAAAATTTTGTGTGAAAACAATATTTTTATATGAGTTATAATATATACATCATAGTTGCTGTTTTAAAACCTTTAATTTTGAGATAACCTGATCCGTCAAATAGTATTGAACTGGGACGCAAACTCAAATGTAAAATATTATTATTATGCATATGTTGTAAGGCAATCAAAATGTTGCAAAAGACAAAAACTAAAATAAAAAAAAAACAATGAATAAGATAAAATATTCAATAATAAATTAATAACTTGTTTCATCTTCTTTAAAGGTTTTCTTCAATAAAAAATTCAAAGAACTTCCTTCAAGATACTCACTTACAAAATAAATATTTGGAAAGTCCTGAAAAGCCATTTTCAATTTTACAATAAATCTCAAAAAAAAATTATGTTTTTAATAATTTTTTTTCGAATACTTGTTGTCTAATTTAATAATTGTTTGAAACTCTCTTTTTAATGATTCCAATTGATCATTTTTCTCAATCCTTTATAAAATCAAACTTGAAATAATAGTTTTTTTCATTTTTATACTCAATTTTTGATATTTCCCTTAATAGATAAATTTGGCCGGAATCTTTTTTTTTCACAACCCAAAGACTCCCAGAATTCTTATTAACAATCAATTTCAAATATTTGAAATCGCTTTTTTTGACGCCTTAACTAAATTAAATCATATAAAAAACAAAATTTTAATTGATACTATGATTGAAATTGCAGAAAAAATGGTTAATTGGTCTGTTTATATCAGGAGAAATCTTCCCGTTGCCCATTAATTTTATTCTAAATGTTTTTTTAGAAAAAATTAAAAATAATTTACAAAAAGCATAAAATTTAATGATAAAAACAAGCTTAATTTAAAAAAAAAAAAATAGAAAAAGTGTTATTATTAAAAAAAAATATAAATCAAAACAAATATAATGGCCAGACATTCGAAAAACAACACAGCGAGTAGTATTTTCACATATGGTGAAAAGATAAAGCTCAAAGAATACGGAACACTCAAAACAAGAATTGGGCTAGACTCCCAAAGGAAATTCGAAATGTGCCACCTCTGTCTTCATAGGGTCGAAAATCCTATGTGTTGTGAAAAAGGCCATATTTTTTGCAAGGATTGCATCATCGAATATATGGTCACAGAAAAAAAAAGAATCAAGAAAATTTTTGAAGACTATGAGGGAAAAGTTAAAATCCAAGAAGATAAAAAAGGTGATGAGGAAGAAAAACGAAAAAAGGACAAATTTATTGAAAATTTTGAAAGAATTGAGAATTTTCCCAACTCAAGAAAAAAATCAAAACCGATTTCTGAAGCGGAATATAATGACGAAATCATTGAGAAAATCAAGAATTCAAATTTAAATTCTTTAATGACTGAAAAAAGCGAATTAATTAGAGAGAATTTCTGGATTCCTGAAACCAATAGAAAGCCTGAGGATTTTCTTGGTAAAAAACCTTCTGATAACATACTATGTCCAGCTGCAAGAGATCATATTATAGCTTTTAAAAAAACCTATAAAATCAATTTTTGTGAAGATAATGACAAAAATATCGTTTGTTACTCATGTCAAAGAGAGTTGAAGTTTCAGAAAGTGCTTATGGGGAAGAAATGTGGACATGTTTTCTGCAAATCTTGTATGGAGAAATTGTGTCTTAAGGATAATAGATGCATTCATTGCAATGATTCCATAAAAAAAGAAGATTTGATTGCTATAACAGAGGGATTTACATCATTTATTATGCACAATGCAGTGGAAGCTGAAAAATATCAACCCTCTTTTATAGGATAAATTTCATATTTTTTTAAATAGAAAAATTTCTTAATTTAAAAAAAAACAAAACAACTGATTCTTTTAAAAAAATTTAAATTTTAATCAAAATAAAATTTCAAATTTTTAAATTACCCTGAATTTTACATAAAAAAAAAAACAACAAAAATGTTAGGAAACTCTAAAAATGGCCTGGTATTTTTCTTTCAAACAATATTTTTTATTGATTCGGTTTAGCCTGCCTATTGTAATTCATCACCGTACAAATTTTTGAATAATGGGAATCCAAATCCCTCTTCCAATGAGTCTCAAATTTCTAAAAACCCTTACCATTCACAATCATTGCGATCATTGCAAGACACTATCAGCGATAATTTCAAAGTGGTGGTTCGTGTTCGGCCTCCTTTGCCTCGGGAAATTGAAAATGGTGAATTTATTTCAACAGTAAACATTATTTCAAAGCGAAACCCAAAATAATAATTGTTATTTTTTTTATAAAAAGGTGCAAGTTAGCCCTGATAAAAAGAAAATATCGATCTATGAATATTATAATATTGATTTAGTGGAGCCCAATGATTTGCAGGAATACATGGATAATCAGAACAACTACACCATGCATCAATTTTCTTTTGATTATGTCTATGATCAGGATAGCAGTCAAGAAGAAGTTTATGAGACGACAGCCAAGCCAGCAGTATTAAATACATTAGAAGGCTTTAATGCAACAATTATGGCCTATGGACAAACAGGAACTGGCAAAACATATACAATGGAAGGTTTTAAATATAACAATCATGACCCTCAAAGAGGTATTATTCCTCGTTGTATTGAAGAAATCTTCAAATACATCCAGAATTGCAGTGATTCTAAAACCACTTTTATGGTTCGGGCCTCTTATTTGCAAATTTATAATGAATATATCTCAGATTTATTAAGAACTGAAAGACAAAATCTCCATATAAGAGAAGACAAAAAAAAGGGAGTTTATGTTGAGGGATTATCTGAATGGGCTGTAAGGACTCCTAATGAGATATATAGCCTTATGCAGAAAGGAGCAGCTTCAAGAACGACTGCTGCAACAAAAATGAATGATGTTTCAAGTCGATCTCACGCTATTTTTATCATAATTGTTGAACAAATGAATGAATTAGAAGATGATGGAAATCAGAATGAAATAACAAGACAAATAAAAGTTGGAAAGCTGAATTTGGTCGATTTAGCTGGATCAGAAAGAGTTAGAGTGACTGGAGCTACTGGAAAAAGATTGGAGGAATGCAAAAAAATAAATCAGTCTTTATCAGCACTTGGAAATGTGATTGCAGCTTTAACTGATGCCAAAGGAAATAGAAATCATGTTCCTTATAGGGATTCTAAGGTAGGAATTAAAATGTTTTATTGAAATTAATTAAGGAAAAATATTTAGATTACAAGGATTTTAGAGGACTCTTTGGGAGGGAATTGCAAGACCACTTTTATGGGAATGATTTCATCATCAATAGATTCTTTTGGGGAATCAGTAAGATTATATTATCAAAATTATATAATTTAATATTTATTATTTTGTTTTGTTTTGTTTAGGTTTCTTCACTTAAATTTGCCAATAGAGCCAAAAACATTAAAAACGCCCCTATTATCAATGAGGATGTTGATCATAAAGCGCTGCTTCGAAAATATGAAAGCGAGTTAAAAAAACTGAAATCGGAATTGGAGCAAAAAAATAAAATTTTAGTTGACAAAACAAGATTGTTTCAGGTATTTTAGTTTGAGGAGTTTAAATTAATCATTTATTTTTATTTAGTTGGAAGAAGAAAAAAAAAAAGCTGAACAAGATAAGTTCGCAGCTTTTGCAGCTTTAGAACTTCGTTCAAAAGAATTCATTCAAGAAAGAGAAGAGAAAAAAAAGCTAGAGGTTTAATTAAATTTTTTCTCTAAAGAAAACTGGTTATATTAGGAGAAAATCAATGCCATGAATTCACAATTATTGATAGGTGGAAGAAAAATTGAGGATTTGCCTCAATTCAGAAATGCTTTAGAACAGCAACAGAAAATCATTCGTGAGCAATATGAAAAGAAATTATTAGATTTGGAGAAAGAAAGACAAATAATTGAAGAAGATAAAGCACAAGTTGATAAATATAAGCAGCTTTTGCTCAAACAAAGAGATATAATGATAGCTTTAACAGGAAGGTTGAATGAGAGAGATGAAACTATTATTCAATTGCAGGAAGAACTAGATGCCTATGACAGGATCCACAGAGAAACTGAGGAAGCTTTAGAATTAAAAACGGAACAGGTGATGAAAATGGAAGCAATTTTAAAAGAAAAGAATATTCAAATTAGACCAATGACCAATTTCAGTTCAAAAGAACATGTTTGAAATGAATTTTTTTTAACTAAATGAAAAATTTTCTTAAATAGACTACACAAGAAACAGAAAACAATGAAACCACAAACAAAGATATTGTTCAATATGGTAAACAAAAAAAGTTTTTTCTTTGAAAAATTTATGTTGTATTCAAAGATGATTGCGAAACTTACAATATTACGAAGAATAATTTACTAACTGCAGAACAGAAAATCAATAAATTGAGCACTTTGGCTGATAGCCAATTTAAAGAGATTAACAGGTTAAAGGAGGAATTACAATCTTCGCAAATTCAAAGAAAAAATAGTTTCCATAATAATGTTTCTCAAGATTTTGAAAATCAGCTGTGCAACATACAAAAACAAATGGAAGTCGAAACAGATAAATATAAAGAAAAATGTCAATTGCTTGAAGAAAATGAGCAAGAATTGACTGATATTCTTAAAAATAAAGGCAAATTATTCTAAATTTTATTTAAAGTAAAAAATTGAATAAAAAATAGATCAAGAAATTGAAAAATTAACAGAAAAAGCTATTTCAAACTCAGAAAAAATTGATTCTTTTTCAGATATTTTTAAAAACTATCTTTACATAAATGTGGATATAAAAAGTTCGGATAAAATAAGAAAATTTATTTTATGTATTTTTTTACGTTATAGAATCTGTTGATATAATTATTGAAACATTATCCCAACCAAATGATCCTTGTCATTTGCAAAATGTAGCGAAGGAGCTCTTAAAAGTTCAAAAATTAGTTGATAAATCATTAGAGCAAACGTATTTAATAAATTTTTAAATATAAACCTTCAATTTTTTTCTAAAACATAAATAAAGTTCACAAAAAAATTTCCCTGCTGAAAGAAATCTTAATATCAATAATTCAAATAATGATGTGAGTAAATTATCGAATGTCCCTCAAGTAAAACCATTAAATGAAAGAAAAAATGCTATTATGGGGTTAAAATTCATTTATATATATATCAATGAATGCTGTAATTTAATTTAGGATTAAAGAACCTTTGAGAGGAAAAATAAATTCAGAAAATATTAAATTTAATCCGAATGCTCCCTCACATTTCTCTCAAAAACAAAATAACATTGCGAAAAGCAATAATCAAAGGGGGTCAACATGTGAGAAGATTGTTAATTTGAACCAAAGATGTAAATCTAATGAAAATTTTCCTAATGGTGTTCAACACAAAGCTCCAATTTACCAAGATAACTGTTCTAAATATAAATAAACATTAAATTTATTATTTTTTATTTTCTATAATTTAATAAAAATGGACTAAAAATTAAAATTAATTAACAATTAAATTTTATTTATATTTAAAGGAATTATTCAAAAAAAATTTTTTAATTCGTTAAGAAAATAGTTCTCAAAATAAATATGTCAAAATATTTTTATGAAAGGTATAGTAAAATACAATTTTTTTATAATTATATGTTTTTTCGAAGTGAATTTGAAAAAAAATTGGAACTTGAACCTTCAGATGAAATAAGATTCACTTACATTCCCAATACAAATATTATGTCCAGCCTTTTTGTCAACAATATTTCTTCTTCAAAAATGATGTTTAGAGTTCATAAAACAAAAAACTTTCCATAAATATTAAATGTATATCATAAGGTTAAAGCATCATCTGATAATTACATAATAATTCCGACTTTTTCAACTTTGGAACCTCGAAATAGTCGAACTATAAAAATTTTTATGAAGTCCACAAGGGTAAAACACCATAAAAAATTTATTTTAAAAAAATTTAAAACAAAAACTAGCTCTCAATAAATGAAAGAGTTTCTGATATTTTAATATTGGAAAGCCTTGAACATACTCAAGAAAACTTAGATTTTATGGTAAAATAAGCATATTATTTCAATAAAATTCAAATGAAAATTTGAAAGCGCAATGAAAATTTTGGGGTTTCGAGTCCAAATCTTGAGAAACATATTCTCAAAATCAAAATAAACATATTAGATTCAATGAAATTAAATAACTCAGCCTTCAAAAAATTAGAATATTCATCGTTGGAGAAAGATATATTATTTGAGGACAGTGCTTTGACGAAAAGCAACTCCTTTTCTTTATTGAATGGAGAATCTAGTAGATTCAGCCAGAGAAAATCGAAATACGATTTGAAAAAAACAGATTTCCTTTTAGAATCACCACAATTTATTGATGTAATTTCATTTTTGTTTTCTTTATTAATTTAATAAAAAAAATTAATTTAAAGAAAGCGAATAAAGAAAATTCAGAGAGAAAATCTCAAAATTATGGCTCACTCAGCTATCTCAATGAAAACTCTTCTTTTCCATTCATTTCAAAAGTAAACAACACAATGAGCAAAGTTTTGGATCATCATTCAAAAGTTTTTTTATAAAATTCATAAAAACATTTAAAAATCTTTTTAGAACAGTTTTAGTGAAAAGGAAGAAATAAAGTCTCTAAATTTACAAAGAAATCCAATGTCAGAAAAATCCATAAATTTGTAAAAAGATAAATAAGAAGAAATTAACTAATAATTCAAATTTTATTAGTGAAACTCCGAAAAATGTTGAACCCCCAATAAAAACTATGGAGTTTATAAAGAATTTTGAAACAGCTGTAAAACGACTCAAAGAGTTAGAAAATGAAATTGTGGATACTTTTTAATATTTTTATTGCTTTTTGTTAATTTTTTTTGTTCAAAGAAAAAAGAGAAAATTCTTTTTTCTGAAATGAATGAGGATTTGAGGTTGAAAAAAATCGATAAAATGAAACAAAGTTTCTCCTCGCCCCATCAAAATAATGAATCGGATCGTACAAAAATTATTTTTAATTTCTAATAAAAAAAAACTTCATTAGATAACTTTTGGGTTTTAATATTGATAAGTGTGATATTTTTAGTGATTGGATCTTCTTTATCTCCTTTTAAAAGAGAAAATAATTAAAAAAATCATAAATATTTTATAGTGCTAAATATTTTATTTTTTAAAAAATTATCAGAATTTACAACTGTTCCGATTTCCAAAATCTAATTTTTTTAATAAGGACCCCTAATAGTATAAAAAATAATTTTTAATTTCAAAATAAAAAAGAATTTATAACGGTTTTATATTCTCTCTTTCTATATTTTGTATGTTTTCACCATCAAAAGCCATAAACTTCTTTCCATTATTCCAAATTTTTCTTGGTGCAAATTTTTTCATCCCTCTTTCCAAAATCAAAAACTTTTCTTCAGCTTCTTCTGATATTAAAATCTGATTAATGTTTTTTCTTTGAGAATTGGTTCTTGTTTTAAAAAAATCTGAACTTTCAATGGGCATCTCATTTAATTTATTTTCTTTCAAATCCCTTTTATTTCTTTCCATCAAATAGAGGAATTTATCGAATTTATGCAATAAAGACATTTCTTTCATTTCCATCACTATAATATGTGCTTCATCGAAAAAGGATCTTTTTTTTTTTTCATGCATTTTACGATAAAGCAAGAACATTTGAAACGCGAATTTTATTTTATTCCATCGTTCCTTTATGACTTTCAAATGACTCGTATATTTATGCGTCTTTAATTTCATATTTAGCAGAAATTTTATAATGAAGAAATTGACACTTTCTATTGAAGTTTTCACATTAAAAGCGGAAACGTTCCTTAATAATTCAATATTATCCACCAAATGCCAATTTTGAAACAGATTCTTTTTTTCAGTCAATTTTATCAATTTCTGGCTATCTAAACGTCCCTCTTTTCCTGTTAATATTACACTATGTCTCTTATGATTTAATCTTTTTTCGCACCCTACAAATAAACTGTTTAAGAATATTTTTCTTTCTCTGACCGAATTCCATTCCTTTTCATCATCTTCTTCTTCACTTGTCGATGAACTATTTGAAAGCACATCTTCTTCATCAACATCTTTCACGAATTCTGGAGTTAAAGAAGCTGTTTGGTTTTTGCCGATAATATCCTCAGCTTCTTGAAAACAAACTCCGTTTATATTTATAATAGAAATCATAGATTTTTTCTTTTTATGTCTGATTTTACTCTTTTCTTTGGATTTCTTGAAGGTTTTTAAGATAGTTTGGTTTTTTTTTTCGATTTCTTTCATTTGCTCATAAGAATCTTTAATAATTTTTGAAGGAATCTTCTTTGAATTTCTTTTGCCGTTGCCCATCAACAGAGATCCTCTAGTAAGAGCAGTGGAACCTATCGCATTCTCTTTATGAGTTGTTGAGTCTGAGGACTCTTGTCCAACAGTAGAAACTGTTTTTTCCATTTCCTTTTCATCTTGAAGTTTAAACAATTTCTCTTGAAATTTGATCAGAGTTGCATTGTTTTTTTCATTCTTTGAATATTTCTCATAAAATTTCTCCTTCTTGAGATCAATTTTCTGTTCGTATTTAACATCATCGTAATTGACACTGCTCAGAACAATGGCCTCATTAAAATTTCTCAATTTTTCTTCGTCATTTTCATTTATCTGGATGGTCTTTGAATTGTATTTATTAATAAAGCCCGGTGCATTCATTTTAATCATTTGATTTTTCTCTGTTTCCCTCATTTCAGCATTTGTTAGCCAAACAATCCTTTTTTCTTCTTGGTTTTCTAATTTAAACTCTTCTGTAGAAATCTTCTTATGTGAATGGGAACGATATATAGATTTCTCTCTAATTTTTTGTGAAATTCTACTCAAAATCCTTTGTCTTCTTGAGATATTGTCAGTTGTTAGTCCATTGGTAGTCTCAATTTCGTTTTTCCTTGGAATTTTGACTGAAGTGTTCAGATCTAAATTTATTTCAAACATCTCGTTTTTTTTCTCAATAGTATTCAAAGATAAAGGCAAATTCATACCAGAAATCAAATTTGATGAGACATAGGATTCTTTAAATCTTGAATCAATTTCTTCAATACTTTCACCAATTTCTCCAAGCTGCATATTATTTGATCGAATAGGGACGTTTAAACCTTCTTCACTGATATTTTTCTTTAAGAAGGTTGTGAGAATTTTATATGAATAGGACTCTTTTGCAGGAATAAGATGTAAACAAGGCTGAAAAATCTGAATTAAATCCAATGAAAATACAAATATTTCATAAATGCAGAAGCGATAGTCTGAAATTTCTTCCTTTTGAGCAAATAAAAGAGTCTTTAAAGTGCTTAGATTTTTAAAGAATGTGGTCATTCTGGTAAGACTATTAAGATAATAAGAGGATAATTCTTTGTCTGAGTGAAATAATTGCATGAATCCTAAAGCTTTTTGCTCGATCTCAAGATATAAAAGAGAATTCTTAAAGAAACTATCAAATTCTGAGATTTGTGATGTTGATAACAGCTCCTTTATGAGAGAGGAGATGGGGAAAAGCCAAATTTTCAAGAATTGAGAGGTGAAATTCGGGCTTTGTTTGGCAAGAGAAGTCAATAATTCATTCGAAAAATCAGGAAATTCTTGTAAGTTGCGATGGAGTTTACGAAAATCCAAGGAAAAAAAATCTTTTTTTTTGGTGACTTCATTATATTTTAAGAGAAAAGCTTTGGCCTTTTGAGTCAAATTCATAGATAGGAAATTTAAGTCTGCAATGTTTGTTTTTTATTGAAATTATTTATTTTATTGTCAAAAAATGGATTTTTTTTTTTAAAAAGAGAAGAAAAAAAATACTTTTTTTTATTTTAAAACCAACAAATTCAACAAAGTCTGAACTTTATTTTAATCCTTTTTTATTTCACACTTTCCTTGTGAAATAAGTCCTCTATTCCTATTTTATTCAACAATCA
>JFJP01038931.1_pt1 | contig 15110 bp, 10 predicted proteins | sample 431651 | NCBI WGS metagenome assembly JFJP01 (sample SAMN02602958, study PRJNA72255) | Microbial mat metagenome, whole genome shotgun sequencing project. | biome: fresh water; feature: sink hole; material: water; isolation source: purple microbial (photo- and chemosynthetic) mats found in...
ATGCCTCTGATTTTAAAATTTAAACAACAAAATATAGAACAGAAAGAAGATAAGATTGCAACTTTATCAGAATTATTGCAAAAATCTGAATCTCAAAAGGAATTGTATAAAGTAGATTTGGCCTGGAAAATCGAATTGGAGAAAGCGCAGGAAGTGCAGATTGGAGACCTAATGGAAAAGATTGAAGGCATGAATCGGCAGTATGAATATCTTAATATAATATTAGGCGAAAAAGAGGTGCAATTATCAATTTCAAAACATGAAACAGGGGAGCTAAAAAATGAAATGATTTTAAAAAACAAACGCTTTCAAAAGCTGGAACAGCATATTGGTGAACTTAACGAGATGGTTTCATCTCTGCAAAGTTCAAATGATGAAAATTTAAACCAAATAAATGCACTGAATATGCAGCTAAAACACCAAAATGCAGAATTATTATTGATAAAAAAGAGTTTCACTTTTAAACTTTCAAGAGTGCTAATAATTCCGATCCGGCTATTTCGGCCATCGCGATTGATAAGTTTAATCAGGGCAAGGTTCGTCATTCTCAGAAATACCAAACTTATAAAACAAAGTGGTCTTTTTGATGAAATGTTTTATATCAAGAACAACCACGATGTCAAAACTTCCGGAATGTCTCCAACCAAACACTACCTGCTATTTGGAGGCTTTGAAGGCCGAAATCCTTCAGAAAAATTTGACAGTCGGTTTTATCTTGGACAAAACCTCGATGTGAAGGCTTCGGGGATGAACCCGCTGGTTCATTATCTGAAATATGGGAAACCAGAAGGACGACTACCACAAAAATCAAATTCGCTGCAAGTTGTCAAAAATCAGACAACCGATATATTATGTCCGGAGGAAAAATTGTGCTACCTGCATAAAATGACAATAAAATTTCCCGAAAGACTTCAATCATTTATTCTGGAGGACAATGGCAACACGGAATTTGTCAACACCTATTTCGACAGAATTTATGTAATAAACCTAAGGCGAAGACAAAACAAACTGATTGAAATCATTCAAAAACTGAAACGGTTAAATATCAAAGCAGAGATTATTGAAGCTGTTGACGGTTACATATCGCCACATATTGATGAGTATGAGACTTATAAAAACAATCCTTTAGGGTTGGAAAATGCTCATCAAAAAGAAATCCTTGAGAAACGAAAATTGATTTACAGCCCAGGTGTTTGGGGACACCTAAAATCAAACCGTTTGATTTTGGAGGATTCTATTGCAAAGGGCTATCAAAGAATACTAATATTGGAAGATGATGTTGTTTTCATAAAGGATTTTCATCGGGAATTTGCAAAATTTGCCAGAATATTATCTGGGAAAGAATGGAGATTCATTTATCTGGGAGCTTCGCAACATTGCTGGGAAATCCCTGATTGTATTGTTTATTCTGACAAATCTGTAACCGAGTATGATCCAATTCAGCCTTACTATCATCCATTGCAAACAGTAGGCTCATTCGCTTTAGCAATACATCAATCGCAGTTCAGAAGTATCATTGATAAAATTGATGAAATGAATTGTCCATTCGACTGGATTTATAAATGTTCATTTAAATATCTATCAAAAGAATGTTATGTGGCTCAACCAAATCTTATTATCGCAGACTCAGGCGAAAGCGACAATAGGCCGGCAGATGTAACTTCCGAACAAAAAGCCTTGGCTATAAAGAGACGAAAATGGGATTTAACAAAATACGACTTTATTTTAGAAAAGGACAGTCGCGTATAGTTTTGTCGGCATGCATCGATACACCAACCACAAACTAAAATGAAACAGTGATTTAAATGAATTTATTGATTAAAAGCCAACGAAAAACACACTAAATCATACTTTGAAACATTCAGCGTAAGAATTCGAGAAAGGGGATTTCAAACAAAGTTGGAAAAATTGTTGACAAGTATTAGTAAATACAAATATCCACAGTTTAACATAACGGAAATTGAAAGAAAAAGAGACATTGATTTTAACAATCTTTTTATAGGAAATGACATAAGATTATCAAGTTTAAAAATTTAATCAAGCACAAGTAATAAGAATATCTCACTAAAAATCAACCACCTACAACCAATAAAATGATCCTAATCAATAATCTAACGCTTGCCTCAAAACTACGCTGGCGCATGAAATACGACCGCAACCCATTGCTTACCCGATTGCAGGATAAGCTGGCTGTTAAAATATTTGGTTCCGAAATGGGCGTTACCTCTACAGAGGTAGTGTTTGTAACCCAAAACCCTGAAAATATTCCGTTTGAAAATTTACCCGAAAAGTGTTTTATCAAAGCCAACCACGGGCGCAACTGGAATATCCTGAAATGTGGGGAAAGCTATTTTGACTTTTTAGATGGCGAAAAATAGATTAAACCCGATGGAAATTATGATTTTAACAACCCTGCTTGTAAATATCTTAAAACAGATGAAATTATTGAGATTTGCTCAACATGGTTAAAAACAAGTTACCGCCCATCGAATGGGCTTACAAAAATATCCCTCCCGAAATTTTTGTTGAAAAACTCATTGAGCCGGCACCCGGATAAGAGACCCTGGATTACAGGATTTACATTTTCCGTGGAAAAGTGGCGGCAATCAGCATAGGCTCGCCCTCAATGCGCAAAAAGAATGAAAACATATTTTTTGATACAGCCTGGAACAAAATCACATTGAAAAATAATTTTGAAAAAGAACCAGAAACAACACCCGTAAAGCCCCCTTTCCTTTCACAGATGGTCGAGGCCGCCGAAAAGTTAGGCAAGGAGGTGGATTTTGTGAGAATAGATTTTTTTGCCGACCGGCACCAAATTTACCTATCGGAGATAATCATTTATCCTAATGGCGGCCATGATAACCGGCCTACTAGCGACCATGAGTTTAACCTTTTTCTGGGCAAGCAGTGGAAAATGAGCTTTTATCAACTTTTGCAGGTTCACTGGGTAGAATACCTCAATTGACGGAGCAAAAACACTTCGAATTAGTACAACGATCAGGGATATTTTTCTTCATATCGGGGAGCACAACCATAAACTTTTTTAACATGTCCTGGAAAAATCAAAGAGCTGAAGCAGCGAACGGAACTGATAAATGTTGTTAGTGCAACTCAAGCCGAAATGTTAACGGATAAAAGAAAAATCGTACCTGATCATTTTCTGTAAGTTCCCGAAGTCAGCACGCAGAGCGGCAGTTTGCAGGAAGTTGCAAAATTTGGGTTAACAAAGGATTATGGTTTAATCATAAATTCATCAAGGAATTTCAATTATGAATAGGCATGCAACGATTTCACAAAAAAAGCAAGGGAAAAGTCCCCAAAAATCCAGTTTAAAATGCAATTCACATTAAAAAAAACACCCTCCCATATTTTCTGGTCACGATACTTCCTTCCTGAACAATAAATTTTGCACCATTTCTGATTCCCGTAAATCCCATCCAATAATAAAACCTGGTGATTGCGAACATTGAATTATGTTCATGCCTATCTACTTTTACGTATTTTCGCAAAAATTCCGGAATTTGCCTTTTGTCAATCAGATTTAAATGGGACTGACGGGGCGAAGCTGTAAACCAGATGAAATAATTTACTTTCAAACAGTCAATGAAAAATATCCCCAATACTATTTGGATCATTTGGTATCAAGGGTATGAGAATGCCCCGGAAATGGTTAAACACTGTATTCGTTCATGGGAAAAACACAATCCCGGATATGATGTTAAATTGTTAGACAAGAATAACTTATTTGATTTTATTGAATTGCCCGCCAAGATTGATATCAACAGGGAAGATATTCCAGTACAAAAAATTTCAGCGTTAAGCCGTCTTGCCATACTATCGAAATATGGCGGCGTTTGGGCCGACGCGACCGTTTTTTGCTGTAGGAGTTTAGACGAGTGGCTCCCTGAATATCTGGGCAGGAATTTTTTTGCCTTCAGAAATCCAGGGCCAGACCGGCTGATGTCGAACTGGTTCATTGTTTCCGATTCTGAAAACATCATCATAAGAACATTATACAAGGAATTTTCTTCATTTTTTATTGAGAATTCATTTACAAACCTCAACAAACCTTTTGGGCGAAAAGCTATTAAATTTCTCTCATCAGTGTTAAATACCAGTGTAAAATCATCACTTTGGTGGCATTCCCCTTTGGTGACAAAAATCCTGAAGGTTTATCCTTATTATATTTTTCATTATACTTTCAATAAATTAATCCTGAAAAATAAAGCATGCAGGGAATGTTGGAACTCTTCAAAAATCTTTGAGGCGGATGTGCCTCATACACTTCAACAACTGGTTAGCAACAATGATCAGAACCGTATTAAAAAAGCTGTTGAACACATTGAAAACCAATCGAGCCCTGTTTACAAATTAAACTGGCGGGATAATTTTGAAAACGAATACTGGAAGACAGTAATTGAATTGTTGAATAGTCAAAAACAGACATCATGATAGTTATCATTCCTACTAACCGGCAGATAAACCCGGAGTATTTGACTCCGTTAATTGATTCTGGTGCACGGTTTATCATAATAGATGATTCGGAAGGGTGTGTTAAACTTGATCATCCTCAATTTGAGGTTTATCATTGGGGAGACAGAAAAAAAATGCTGGGTCATCTTGACATCGGCTTTCCCAAAAAAAATGGCGCCTGTAGGGATTTTGGGTTTTATATCGCCTGGAAAACTGCTGAACCCCATGAGATCATCATTGCCCTGGATGATGATTGCAAGGTATATCATCCCGACTTTCCGCGACAGGTTGAACAAGTATTATCCCCTACCCCCCGGCCGGTTGTAACTACCACCGGCGATCATCTAAATATTTTCGATTTATATCAAAATCCGCCAGATTATCTGTATCCAAGAGGATTTCCATACTCATCAAGGGTAGATTATTCCGGAATCACCATTAAAAAACCGGAAAACCGGCATGTTACTTTTTCATTGGGCATGTGGAAAGGAATTTTGGACATCAATGGCATTGATAAAATCAAGGGACCTCCATACAACCTGCCGGATGCCGAACTAAAATTTCATTCGGTAATTGTGGAAAAGGAAAAATTGATCTCTGTTTGCTCAATGAACATGCAATTCAGAAAAGAGTTGATCCCTGCTGTATATCAATTGCCCATGCATGTTGAGGCAATGCCGGAATGGGTCATTGACCGGTATGGGGATATCTGGGGCGGTTTCATCCTGAAGACTTTGATGGACATTAAGGGAGACGCGATGGCAGTGGGAGAGCCCATGATCACTCATTTGAAAGAGGGTAATTTTACCCGAAACATCTGGCAGGAACACATTTGTCATTTGGTCAACGATGAATTTATCAGGGTTTTATCGGTAATTAAAGATTCTATCAAACCAGAGAGTTATCTGCAGATGATGGAGGCAATTTGTGAAGGATTCAAACAAAACGCTGGTGGTTCGTCTGCCCTGTTAAAGCCATATTTGCTGCATTTGTCGAAAGCAATGGCAGCGTGGAATAAAGCGTTGTCATAACCCGGATTACAAAAATGAAGAAATATTTGCTTTGGGGCGCGGTCTCAATGGCTAAGCTTATTAATGAGGAATACAAGGTTCAATACAGGAATTCTCCAGTTAATACTGGAAATCTGGTCATCGGCCATACGGTTCAAACTCATCTCGGTTATTTTCACGATGAACTTGCATTTCGTGACATTCTTGATCCACATGTGATCAATGAAAAGTACCATGCGGTTGTAATCCCGGCCTCAAGCTTCATAAGAGAAAACCTAAACTTAGACCGGCAGGTAGAATTTTTGGAAAAAATTAAACTTCCGATAGTCTGCATCGGTTTGGGTGCCCAGGCAAAAACTGTTGCCCATGATGTTGAAATTAAGGGAAATCTCCTGAGATTCCTGCAACTTATCTCGGCCAAATCCATTTCAATCGGCGTTCGTGGTTTTTTCACTGCCGAATTGCTTTACAAATCAGGAATCAGAAATGTGGATGTAATTGGCTGTCCAAGCTGTTTCCTGAACATGGACCCTGATTTTACTATTGATAAAAAACCTTTTTCTGAAAATATCAAGGGTGTTTTTTGCTTAACCAGTCATCCTCTCGCTTCAAATTTACTGGATATTGCAATTGAGGCGAAGTGTGCCATGATTGGCCAAACTGAAAAAGAAGAGTTGGAACTGGTTAAAAGCAATAAAGCAGAATTTATCAACAGCAAAATTTATCATGAATTTTATACAAAATCAAAATTCAGCGTTGATGAAGTATTCGGGTACCTTTCTGGCAAAATGCAGATATTCTATAACACTAAAGCCTGGCAAAATTCACTCTCAAAAAATGATTTTTCGTTTGGAATGAGGTTTCATGGTAATATGCTTGCCCTTCAACAAAAAATTCCGGCCTTGTGGATCACCCATGATTCGAGGACCACTGAACTCGTTGAGTTTTTAAAACTCCCCTCCCTCATGCTTCAGGATCAACTGAAGTTCAAGAATATCAAAGAAATGTATGAATATACGGACTACTCCTGCTTTAACCAATTCTATTACCAACTTTTCCAAAACTATTCAGATTTCCTGGATAAAAACGGGTTGGAGCATCTATTACCCAAAAAAACAGGGGTCAACCCTTCAAAAACTGACGGTTGCAACAACTCATTGAATGCTGAAAAGAGAAGGGTATTGGTTGTTTTAGGAATGCACAGAAGCGGGACCAGCGTTATCACCCGTGGGCTTAAGGTGCTGGGCATTGAACTTGGAGATCGGCTCTTTCCAGCCAATGTCAATGACAATCCAAAAGGTTATTGGGAACACTCCGACATTCTTGCCCTGAACATCGAGATGCTCGACACAATAAACCATGATACCCATTTTTTGTCACCGATTAAACCTGAGGAATTTGAGATACTCAGGCAACATAGCTTCCATCAGCGTGCATTGGCACTGCTTCAGCAAAACACAGGCAGGAACGTGATTTTTGGTTTTAAGGATCCGAGATTGGGCAAATTATTGCCATTTTGGAAGGAGGTTTTTACACTCAGCCGATATGATGCGAGTTATATAATTGCCGTTAGAAATCCACTCAGCGTTTCAAAATCGTTGGCAAAACGAACAGGTTTTGATCTTGGAAAAGTGTATTTATTATGGCTGGACCATATTTTATGCAGTTTATGGGGAACTGAAAATTGTGATCGAATCGTGGTTGATTATGACAAGGTCATGAATGGGCCGGAAAAGGAATTGAAAAGGATTGCAACCGCCTTTCATCTGGAAATTGATTTTCCTGAACTTGAATTTTACCTAAATGAATTTCTTGATCGCCAACTGCGACATACTTATTGTAATTTATTTGATTTGCAACAGGATAAAGCTGCTTTTCATTTAATTCCGGAAGTTTACGCCACCCTGATGGAACTTTCCAGTGAAACAGTGATTGATGACAGACTGCTTCTGATGAAGGTAAAACTTTGGCGCGAAGAGTTCGAACGGCTTTCGCCAGCGCTCATCATAGCGGATAAAACCGCCCGGCAAAAACAGGAGATTGAACAAACCCTGACAACCCACTTGGGTGAGATCATTTCTTTGAATAATCAATTGACATTGAAGGATCGGCTATTAGCCCAACTTTCACAAGAATTATCACAGACCCGGAAGGAATTATCGGGGGTTAAAAATGGGCTCGCATACAAATTGGCATGCAATGTTACCTTCCAGACATTTTTCTATGGAATAAATAAACAGATCCTGTCATTAAAGAAAAAGTATTTTTCAGTTGATGATCTTACGTTGATTCGACGCAGTAATTTTTTTGATAAAACTTACTACCTCCGGCAAAATCCAGAATTGACACAAGGTGATATAGATCCCGCAGAACATTTTCTGCGGAAAGGTGGTTTTGAAGGTAGGAATCCCGGCCTAAATTTTGACTGTTCATTTTACCTGAACAACAATCCGGATGTCGAAAAGTCGAGCATAAACCCTCTGGTCCATTATCTCAGGTATGGGAAAAAGGAGAAAAGGGTTATACAGCCTGTTATAAAGAAACAGACTCCAGAATGATTGGAATGTCAGGATTCAACAAACTAACGCTTGCCGCCAAAATACGCTGGCGCATGAAATACGACCGCAATCCGCTGCTTACACGTTTGCAGGATAAACTGGCCGTAAAAAAATACGCCGCCGAAATGGGTATTACTTCAGCGAAAGTCCTTTTTGAAACCCAAAATCCCGCAACCATCCCCTTTGATAAATTGCCCGAAAAGTGCTTTATCAAAGCCAACCACGGGCGCAACTGGAATATCCTGAAATATGGTGAAGGCTATTTTGACTTTATGGATGGCGAAAAATACATTAGATCCGATGGAAATTATGATTTTAACAACTCTGTGGGTAAATATCTTAAAACAGGTGAAATTATTGAGATTTGCTCAACATGGCTTGAAACCAGTTATCGCCCCATCGAATGGGCTTACAATAATATCCCTCCCGCAATTTTTGTTGAAAAACTCATTGAGCCTGCACCCGGAAAAGAGACCCTGGATTACAGGATTTACACTTTCGGCGGAAAAGTGGCGGCAATCAGCATAGGCTCGCCCTCAATGCGCAAAAAGGATGAAAACATATTTTTTGATAAAGCCTGGAACAAAATCACACTGAAAAATAATTTTGAAAAAGAACCAGAAATAACACCCGAAAAGCCACCTTTCCTTTCGGAGATGATAGAAGCAGCTCGAAAATTAGGCAAGGATGTGGATTTTGTGCGCATAGATTTCTTTGCCGACAGCCGGCAATTTTACCTTTCGGAGATAACCATTTATCCCAATGGTGGGCAGGATAACCGGCCAACCAGCGATAAACGGTTTAACCTGTTTTTAGGCAGGCAATGGAAAATGACCCCTCGGCAATGGTTGCAGGCGCAGAAACTGGAATTTTTTCATAGAAATATGAAAAATAAAGTAAAATAATCCAATGATAAAAACCATTTTCCTCCATATTGGGGTGCATAAAACTGCATCCACTACAATTCAAAATACATTTTTTCAGGAACGTGCTAAATTATTAGAAGCCGGAGTTTTGTATCCCGTATTCAAAGCCGGCAACATCGCTATCAGCAACCATTCCATCCCGTTTTACAGCCTTTTTCGTGAGCATCCTGAAATATTTCATTTCAACCAAAGTAAAGGGTTCATAACTGTTGATGCTATTAAAACAATTCATCAGGAGTATCACCAGCAACTACAAGAGCAATTAGCAGATTTCGATGGTGAAACACTTGTTATCTCCGGTGAGGATATTTCGCATCTGCAAAAAGATGAACTCGAAAACATGAAAGCTTATTTAAAAGAAACAACACATCCTGGGGTAAATATCAAAGTGGTACTAATTTGCCGTCATCCGGTTTCTTGGTTTCGGAGCGCGTTGCAGGGGAGTGTTTGTGCTTTTGGATTGCCGCTCCAAAAAGCAGTCGAACGTCATCTTGGGCGAACACAGTTATTTCGCAAACTTTTTTATGCTTTTTCGGAAGTTTTCGGACACACACAACTCAGTTTGATGAAATATGAAGACGCCATTCCTCACCCTTTTGGCCCGGCGGGGGCTTTTTTAGCGCTCATTGATAAGGATTTGCCTAAAAAAATAAAACCGGCCATAATTCGCGACAATCAGTCCCGGACTTATGAAGCCGTCACTCTGTCAGATGCCATAAACCGTACATTTCCTCAATCGCAGGATTACGAATTGCACCCCGAAAGAATGGTAGTCCTGAACAGGCATTTATCAGGAATGCCCGGACAAAAATTCATGCTCTCGAAAGGGATGAGTGCCATTGCTTGGCAAACACTGGCTGAAGATGTGAATTGGCTTTGCAGGGAGTTTTCGCTGCAACCTTATAGCTTTTTAAATGAAGACTTTCAGGAATCATCTGATATTTGGGATGGGCAAACCCTTGAATATCTTAAAATGGTTTTCCCCAATTTTCCTGATTTCCAAAAGAAAGTTTTCCTTGACGCACTTTTAAATGAATTGCATAACAAACGCAAAATTTTCACATCCAACAAAGCGCAAAAGATTTTTTGGTTTGTAATGTTTCATTCAATATATCTTCAGGCTGGCTCACGGATAGCTAAACTCAGATACTTTTCGAAGCTGGTTGGCTATGGGTTAAGTTTGAAACTAAGCCTGCATTATTATACTCACAAAATATTTCAATTTTCATAATTCAAGAAGATGTTAATCTGCAGCAGGTTTTTATGGATTATGAGCATTATAAATTCACTTCTGAATGATTGGCAATCAATGAATTCGAACATCCTTGGTTGTTGGAAAATCCAGCATTTAAGAAAGAAATATGAATAAACAACATGAGAATCTTATCAACCGGATTCGAAGCAAAAATCTGACCTATCTCCCTGAAGAAAGGCTTCGAAACATTCAAACTACCATTTCTGACGCGGAAAAATCAAAAATTCCTGGTGTTTTTATCGAGGCTGGTTGTGCACTGGGTGGCTCTTCAATACTTATCACTTCATTAAAAAACCGGGAGCGAAGGTTTTTAGTTTATGATGTTTTCGGGATGATACCACCTCCTTCAGGACACGATTCGACTGATGTCCACCATCGTTTTAAAATTATTTCAGAAGGTAAATCGGAAGGAATTGGCGGAGAGAAGTACTATGGATATATGGAAAATTTATTGGAAGTTGTAAAATCTAACTTTACATCTTTTGGTATTGGTCCCGAAGAACAGTCTGTTTCGTTCATCAAAGGGCTTATTCAGGAAACAATGCAAATTGATGAGCCTGTTGCTTTCGCTCACATTGATGTTGACTGGTACGAGGCTGTGATGTTTTGCTTAGAAACCATCTTCCCGAAATTATCAGTCGGTGGCAGTATAATTATTGATGATTACTATGATTGGGATGGATGCAGAAAGGCAACAGACGAGTTTTTATCTGGCGTTAAAGGGGAATATTCCCTGAATATTTCATCAGGTTCATTTAAAATTAGCAGGATTAAATCAGAAAAAGCCAACCTGGATGAAAAATCTGATGATTTGTTGAAATACAACGAGATAAATATTGAAGATTTTCTAAAAAAATATTCGGGAAAAAAAGTTGTTTATTGCTCCAACCCGGGCAATGCAGGCGATGCCATCATCGCTCATGCTACGTTCCAACTGTTTGAAAAGCTGGATATCAAGCCCGAAATCATCAAACATGAAGAAATTGTAAATGATAAGATAATCTTTTATAGCGGTGGAGGAAATCTGGTGGGAGGAAAATACAACCATGCCTTCAACTTCATCACCAGCAATTTAAAGCAAAACCGTGAGATTATCATACTTCCGCATACGATTCATGGATTTGATGAATTATGGCTCTCTGCCAAAAACATAACCATTTTCTGCCGTGAAAAAATCAGTTACCAAAATTTATCTTCAATTGGGTTTCCAAATGAAAAACTCTTTCTTGCCCACGACATGGCTTTTCTGTTATTGCAGACAGAATTTCAAGAGTATCTAAAAAAAGGTGAGGGTGTTGCCAACTGTTTCCGCACCGATCAGGAGAGTGCAAGAGCCTTCGAAATTCCAAAAGACAATTTGGATATTTCACTTTCATGGAATGGCGAGTTGTGGCATCGTCCAGATTTTGCCAAAAACGTAACGCACAACCTTGCCTGCTACCTGAGCGCTTTCGAAACCGTGAAAACAGACCGGCTTCATGTAGCTATATTAGCAGCAATCATGGGGAAAAAAGTTGTATTGTACCCAAACAACTATTACAAAATCAAGGCAGTTTATGAGTATTCCATCAAAGCAGCTTTCCATAATGTGACCTTTATCGAAATTCCTGTGCAAAACGAAACATTGGCTTTGGAAATCAAAATTAATGAACTCCGGGATAAATTAAAAAAACTTGAAGAGACATTGCAGGAAAAAGAACGGCAAATTGCCGGATTATCTTTGATGGCTGAACAATTGCAGCAAGTATTCAAAAGCAGGTCGTGGAGGTTGACCCAACCTTTGAGGGATATTAAAAAGTTGTTTTTCACCAAATAAAAGTGTTTTTAAAATATATCAATTTTCTTATGTCATTTAATTCGTCACGATACTATTTGCTAAAAGAGGTTGAACAATTTGCCAGGTCAATTCCTGCAAATGCTCTTGTTTTAGACGCTGGTTCCGGATTACAGCCCTACCAGCATTTATTTGCTCACACACGATACGAATCGGCTGATTTTGAAAAACTTGACATACCATATACTAAAACCACCTATCTATGCGACCTGAGTAATATTCCTGTTGAAGACTGTAGGTACGATTGTATTATTTTCAATCAGGTGATGGAACATTTGCCTGAACCCGGAGTTGTTTTGAAAGAGCTTCACCGTGTATTGAAGCAAGGTGGAAAACTGTTTTATTCCGGCCCGCTTTTTTATGAGGAACATCAGCAACCGTATGATTTTTTCAGGTTTACTCAATTCGGGCTCAGGTTTTTATTTACACAACAGGGTTTCGAAATTGAACGGATGGATTGGCTGGAGGGCTATTTTGGAACGGTAGGTTACCAATTTAAGAGAATGGCGGCTTTTTTACCCGGAAAACCAAAAGAACTTGGAGGTGGGGTAAGAGCTTGTCTGTTGATTCCCTTTTTGATTGCTGTGAAATTTTTTAGCGGTATTTTGTCCCCAATTTTCTATAAACTGGATGTCAGTTATAAAATTACCAGGCAAGGTTATCCAAAGAATTATCTTCTTATTGCTGCTAAACCCAGTAAGTAACCATATCTATGTCAACACTTTATCTACATATTGGCCACGGCAAAACCGGAACAAGCTGGATTCAGGCTTGTTTGAGATTAAACCGAGAATCATTGGCCAAAAACAGTATTGTTTATGCCCGGGGTGAAGATCATCTGATTGATGTACCAAATATTATTACATCAGGAAATGGCTCTTTTCTTTTCGAATCAAAAAAATCGTTTGACGAAAATCTGGCCAGGAACTTCATCACAAATGGTAAAGCGTTGCTATATTCAAGCGAACATATTCCTCATTGTTTCATTAAATCAAATGCCGAGGATTATCTTGAAGAAATTGCAGCCAGGCATGGTTTTGACAAAATCAAAATCATCCTTTTCATACGCAACCCCATAAGCCTTGCTGTTTCGATGTGGCAACAGCGCACCAAACGCAGAGGCAACCACATCGTTTCGCTATCCAACCTTCATGATCACCCCGATATTGGATGGGATATCATTTTTCTGGTCGAAGATTTGGTAAACCGTCTTAAAAAATGCAGTAACGTTACGCTGACTATCAAAAACTACAGCTATTGCTCCGATAGATTAATGGACGTAATTGCTGACTGGCTGATGGTTCCGTCAGGAATATTTACTTTTCCGCCCATGAGCCGAATCAACCGCACACCGACATTTTCAGAACTGATTTTTCAAAAATCGCTCAATAAAATACTTGGTTGGTCAGGCCATTTATTTTCTGATCCACTTTGCGAAAAGCTAACAGAAATTGAAACCGAAAAATTGTTGCCTCCTTTAAATGTCCAGGAGGCAATCTGGTTAAAGCTTAGCAAGACCATCGAACGGATAAATGAGCAAATCCCTGAGCAACACCTCTATCAGTGCGATATTCAAAACCCCGAACCCTTGCCCGAAGTTCTTACCTTCAGCCACCGTCAAATCGAAATAATTGCCGAAAGCCTGGGCAACGAAATACTTAATCTCCGCAAACAAATTGAGAACCTAAATAAAACCATTTCCAATCTAAAAAACGAAAATGCAACCCTAAAAACCGGACTTGCAAATCCTCTCGAAAACAAAAGTCCTTTCACCATCATTACACACATTACTAAACGGATTAAGATGAACTTTCTAAAAACCGGAAAGCATTAACATGGATAAAATTCTCATTTCGGTTATTATCCCCAATTTCAACTACGAAAAATATATCGGGTGGTGCCTGCAAAGCGTGCTGGATGATGAATATGATCAGCATAAAATGGAAATTATTGTTGTGGATGATGCCAGCACAGACGACAGTGTGAAGGTAGTTGAAGAAATAATGAAAGACAGCCGTTTTCCCTTCAGGCTGATAAGAAATGAAACCAATCTGGGGCTGATTTTAAGCCGAAATCGTGGAATTTCCCTTGCTCGTGGTGAGTTTCTGTTCTTTCTCGATTCCGATAATTACATTCGTAAAGATTGCATTAACAGTCATCTTACTGCTTTGCAGCAAAACCCTGAGGCAGTTGCCTGTTATGCCCCGATTCAGGACTTCCTCGATTATAATGGTGAGCCATGCGGACGGCGGTCGAACCAACCTTTCGATTATCATAAGCTGCTTGAGGGGCCATACATTGATGCCATGTCCATGTTCCGCAAAAAAGAACTTATCGAAGCCGGAATATACGACAACAAGATGCCAACCTACGGATGGGAGGATTATGAGCTTTGGCTTAGATTGGGCAAATTGAACATGAAGGTAACTTTTATTGAGGGTGAGCCGCTCTCTTTTTATCGGGTGCATCAGTTTAACAAGTCGCAAAATTACAAACCCGACGAATTCAACCACCTTATTTATTACTTGAAACAAAAATATCCGATTAAACTATCGCTTCATCAATCCGAAACAATGGACAGCTTCATCCATCAAAAAAATCATTCTGCCCAGGTATATTATAAAAATACAAATTCTGAATACAGCGAAACCCACTCAATAATCACAGAAATATCAGGATACCCACAAATGGTATCTTTCAAATTTGAAAATTTAACAGAAGTCAACCAATTAAGATTTGACCCACTCAATGATTATGTCCATTTCCGAATACATTCGATACAACTATTCAATAAGGGAAAATTACTGAAAATTCCGTTGATGTTAACATCAAACGCGCTTTCAATTGAAAATCAGGAATATTTGTTTGACACCAATGATCCTCAGATTTTTCTTGATTTTCCTCTAGAAAAGCCTGTTGAAATTGATGAAGTGATTATTGACCTTGAATACCTGAATATAGGTGTGAAGGTTATGCCTCTGATTTTAAAATTTAAACAACAAAATATAGAACAGAAAGAAGATAAGATTGCAACTTTATCAGAATTATTGC
>JFJP01002076.1_pt1 | contig 15109 bp, 6 predicted proteins | sample 431651 | NCBI WGS metagenome assembly JFJP01 (sample SAMN02602958, study PRJNA72255) | Microbial mat metagenome, whole genome shotgun sequencing project. | biome: fresh water; feature: sink hole; material: water; isolation source: purple microbial (photo- and chemosynthetic) mats found in...
AGTTATAGGTGCGAACGCCCGGTTGACCGAGCATCGGTTCGGCGAATTTCCGGAAGGCTGACCAATCGACCTGATCGACACTTCCGAACAGACGCTGCAGGGTGGTCAGATTCTCCACCGGCTGGAGGATCTGATCGATTGTTCTGGCGGCATGTGCCTGTGCCGCCCGCTGAAAGCGCTGCATCAGCCGGTCCTGTTCGACATCCTGCAGCGACTGGTTGACCCAGAGGGTAAGCAGCAGACCCAGTAAACCAACAGCCCCCAGGATTGCCCACCGGATCCACTGGAGAAATTGCGCTTGTCGCGATAAAGTCATTCGAACAGCGGATCGAAGAGGAGGAATCGATACATCATTGGGGGTGCACAATACCTCATCACCTGACTCCGGAACAGGCCGAAATCATGCGTTCGAGCGCAGATTCAAGCGTTGTTCGCGGGCAGCCGAAATTCAGGCGCACCCATCCCGGCAAACCAAAATCACGGCCATTTGAAAGCCCGACGCCGGCTGTTTCAAAGTGTGCCGCCGGATTGTCCACTCCCAGACCGCGCGCATCTATCCACGCCAGATAAGTGGCTTCGACATGCGTCATGCGCAAACCGGGCATGGCGGCGACAGCGGCTTCGACAACATCACGGTTGCCGCGCAGCGTCTCGAGCAGTGCCAGGCGCCAGTCAGCGCAGTCACGATAGGCCGCCTCTGCCGCCGTCAGGCCGAGAACATTCACATCCGGCACGATGCCGCGCATCACCGCGCAAAAATGTTGCCTGAGCGCTGCATCGGAAATCACCGCGAAGGCGCAGCCGAGACCGGGAATATTGTAGGTCTTTGACGGCGCCATCAGCGTGATGCAGCGACTGGCCATGCCGCTATCGATGCTGGCCAGCGGGATATGCTGGCGACCGGCATCGAGCACCAGATCGCAATGAATCTCATCGGAGCAGACGAGCAGATCGTTGCGCTTGCAGAAGATCGCCAACTCGGCCAGCTCATCGGCAGTCCACGCCCGCCCGACCGGGTTGTGCGGATGGCAAAGCAGGAGCAGGCGGGTATCCGCTGTCAGCGCGGCCTCAATTGCGGCAAAATCCCACCCCCAGCCGTTCTCCGCCAGACGCAGCGGCACCGCCGCCAGTTTTTTGCCGGAGAGACCGGGCGCCGAGAGGAAAGGAGGATAGACCGGCGTTGCCGTCAGCACATCGCCATCTACTGCCCGGCAGGCCAGGTTGATTCCGGTTACCAGGCCCGGCAGCCAGACCAGCCATTCGGGTTCGACAGGCCAGGCATATTCACGCTGCAAATAGCCCAGCACATTGTCGATCAGCGCCGGCCACGGCACCGGATAGCCGAGGCAGCCCTGCGCGATTCGCCTCTCCAGCGCGGCAAGGACGGCCGGCGGCGCGGCAAAATCCATGTCGGCAACCCACAGCGGCAATACGTCACGCCCGGCGTACTTGTTCCACTTGAGCGAATCGCCGCCACGGCGTTCAAATACGGTAGAAAAATCGAAGGCAGGCATTTATCAATTCTATGAACAAAAATAAAGCACGACGCGCGCTGTCGCCGTGATCAGGTTTATTGAACCGGTCACACGACCAGATGCGAATACAGCGCCGTCGACAGATAGCGCTCGCCGAAAGAGGGAATGATCACCACCGTCAGCTTGCCGGCGTTCTCCGCCCGGCCGGCGACCTGCAATGCCGCCCAGACGGCGGCGCCGGAGGAAATGCCGACGAGCAAGCCTTCTTCGGTTGCCATGCGGCGCGCCGTGGTGAAGGCATCATCCGCCGTGACGCGGACCACTTCGTCAAAGGCCTTGATATTGAGCACGGCCGGTACAAAACCGGCACCGATCCCCTGAATCGGATGCGGCCCCTTTTGCCCGCCGGAAAGTACCGGCGAGGTATCCGGCTCAACGGCAATGATTTGTACCCCGGGTTTTTTCGCCTTGAGCACTTCGCCAACGCCGGTGATCGTGCCGCCGGTACCGACGCCGGAAACGAAAATGTCCACCTGGCCGTCGCTATCGCGCCAGATCTCCTCGGCCGTCGTGCTGCGGTGAATCGCCGGATTGGCCGGATTCTCGAACTGCTGCGGAATGAAGTAGCGCATATCGGCTGCCGCCATCTCCTCGGCTCGCCGGATAGCGCCACCCATGCCGTCCTCTCCGGGTGTCAGTACGAGTTCGGCACCATAGGCCCTGAGCAGCAGTCGGCGTTCACGGCTCATGGTTTCCGGCATGACGAAGCAGCACCTGATGCCACGTGCCGCGCAGACCATGGCCAGGCCGATCCCGGTATTGCCCGAGGTGGGCTCGAGGACAATCGTATCCGTGGCAATCTTGCCCGCGCACTGCGCCGCATCGATCATCGCCACGGCGATACGATCCTTGATGCTGTGCGCCGGATTGCAGTATTCGAGCTTGGCCGCGACCGTGCCGTTGATTCCGGCTGTGAGCCGGTTCAGCTTGACGAGCGGCGTGTTGCCGATCAACTCGGTGACGTTGCTGGCGATGTTCATGCTGTCCCCTCGGTGAGGCAATCAGGCGAGAAAAAGCTTGTAGGCCGGATTGTCGGTTTCGTTCCAGTAGGCGTAACCCAGATTCTTCAGAAATTCCTTGAATTGCTTCATTTCGCTTGGCGGTACCTGCATGCCGACGAGCACGCGCCCGTAGTCGGCGCCGTGGTTGCGATAATGGAAGAGGCTGATATTCCAGCCGGCGCTCATCTGGCTGAGAAAATTCATCAGCGCTCCCGGACGTTCCGGAAACTCGAAGCGGTAAACCATCTCGTTGGCGACGCTGGGAGAATGCCCGCCGACCAGATGGCGAATGTGCCCCTTGGCCATTTCATCCTCAGTCAGATCGAGTGTGGCGTAACCGTGCCGGCGCAACTGCTCGACCAGTTTGAGCGATTCGCTGCGCGCCGCCACCTGGATACCGACAAAAACATGCGCCTCTTTCCGGTCATTGAAACGGTAGTTGAACTCGGTGATGTTGCGTACGCCGATCAGCGACAGGAACTTCTTGTAGGCGCCTGGCTGCTCGGGCAGGGTGACGGCGAGTACCGCCTCGCGCTGTTCGCCCACTTCGGCACGTTCGGCGACAAAGCGCATGCGGTCGAAGTTCATGTTGGCGCCGGAGGCAATGGCCACCAGCGTCTTGTCTTTCAGCCGGTGACTTGCGGCATACGCCTTGGCGCCGGCGACGGCCAGCGCCCCTGCGGGTTCGAGTACGGCACGCGTATCCTCGAACACGTCCTTGATTGCCGCACAGATGGCGTCGGTGTCGACGAGGACCATTTCATCGACGTACTGCTGGCACAGGCGGAAGGTTTCTTCGCCGACGTATTTCACCGCCGCGCCGTCGGCAAACAGGCCGACGTGCTTCAGGCGTATGCGCTTGCCGGCCTGTAGCGACTGCGTCATGGCATCGGCATCGACGGCCTCGACCCCGATGATTTTCGTTTCCGGCCGCAGGCGCTTGATATAGGCGGCCACGCCGGAAATCAGTCCGCCGCCGCCGACGCAACAGAAAACGGCGTGGATCGGCTTCGCATGCTGGCGCAGGATTTCCATGCCGATCGTACCCTGCCCGGCGATGACCTCCGGGTCGTCGAAGGGGTGCACGAAGGTCAGCTTTTCGGCCTTCTCCAGTTCCAGCGCGTGGGCGTAGGCTTCGTCGTAGGAGTCGCCGACCAGAATGACTTCGCCGCCACGGTTGCGCACCGCCTGCACCTTGATTGCCGGCGTGGTTGTCGGCATGACGATGAGCGCACGGCAACCGATCTTCGCCGCCGACAGCGCAACACCTTGGGCATGGTTGCCGGCCGAGGCGCAGATCACGCCACGCTTCAGACGCTCCGGCGAAAGCTGGGCAATCTTGTTGTAGGCCCCGCGCAGCTTGAAGGAAAACACCGGCTGCATGTCTTCGCGCTTGAACAGGATGGTATTGCCGATGCGCGCCGAAAGATTGGGCGCGTAATCGAGTGGCGTTTCCACGGCGACGTCGTAAACCTGCGCGTTGAGAATCTTTTCGAGGTAATCCGGGTGCATGGCCGTTTGTCGTCTGCTTGAAAGCAACGATTCTAGCAGCAGCAACGGCAATGCTCAGCACGAAAAAAGGCAGTCAATCCCGGCGAACACGGCGGCTACGGCAAAAAAGCCATGAGCATGCCATTTTTCGCCATACAAGGCGCTCTCAGCAGCAACTGATAGCGCCTTGTATGAAAAGGCTTTTTACTTCACCTTCGCGACCGCGCGACTGCTTTCCCGGAAGATCAGCCACTGACCGTTCTCTTTGTGCCACTCAAGGGTCTTCTCCATGGTGTCGCTGTAGGATTCTTCTGCATAAACCTGCCGGAAGGTGGCGACTGCCCTATCGGGAGCACCACTGCGCACGACCAGATCATGGATTTCAATACGAATACCACCTGCCTTGGCAATGCGCTGTTCGCGCTGGCGCGCCCAGTCATCACGGGGCAACCCGCCCTCCGGCTTGAAGCTCGGGGCGTAGAAATCGAGATAACTCTTGACGTCACGTGCCACCCAGGCGGAGCGCCAGGCCGCGGTACGTGCAGGGATTTCCGAGTCTACGTTGCCGGGCGGAAGTGTCTGGGTCACATTTTCAACCGGCTTCGGGCGATTGCCGATGAGGCTGCTCGACTGATTTTCGAGCATTTCCTTGACCTTGCGGTTAAGCGCTTCGCGATCCAGCGTGGTCTCCAGCGGCGTGGTGGACGGGCACAACCGGGCAAGATCAACCGGCGTCAAGTCGCTCTCATCGGGAGAGTTGTCGGCATCAACTCGCTTCAGGTTCAGGGTTTCGAGCAGACGACCCATGCCGGCATAGCTGCGTAGATAGGCGATCGCCAGATCAGCGCCCGCATTGACCTGCGAGCGTCGCGCATCAAAGTACTCGTTCTGCGTGTTCAGAAGATCGAGCAGGGTACGCTGGCCGATGTTGAACTGATCGCGGTAGGCCGCACGGGTGTTTTCGACCAGACTGACCTGTGTACCGATATAGAAGATCTGATCAGTCAGGCGTACGGTCTCGTTAAAGGCGATCGACAAGGTCTGGCGCATGTCGCGGCACGCCTTTTCACTCAGGTCGAGAGCGATGTTCTTGCGTTCGCGATACTGGCGGCTGCGCGCGGAATCTGAACCGCCGTTGAAGAGATTGAAGTTCAGGCGCAACTCAATCCGGTTGTCATTGCGTGAGCCGGCATCCTGATAATTGCTGTAATCGTCGCGACGGGCCACCAGATCGAGCCTGGGCATGAAAGCCGAGCGGCGCGCTTCAAGGTCGAATTGCGTGGCTTCAATGTTCTCGACGGTCGCGCGCAAGGCCGGATTGTGCCTCAAGGCTTCGCTTAGCGCTGCATCAATGCTCCCGGGAAGCGCTTTCGCCAGATGCTCTGGGGCAAACATCTCCTTGGCGGGGTGCTCGCCCACGATGCGCACGTAACGCGCCGTAACGTCATGCAGATTGGCATAGGCCGTAGTCAGGTTCACGTCGGCCAAGGCCAGGCGACTCGAAGCCTGATCAACGTCCACTCGCTTGCCAACGCCAGTTTCGGCACGCTTTCTGAGCTGTTCATAAGCCGCCTGGTGCTGGATGTAATTTTCTTCGGAAAGAATGACCTGGGACCGGTAACGGACTACGTCAAGATAGGCGCGACCGGCTTCGAGAGCAGCGTATTCCGAGGCGTCCAGCAGTTCGAAATAACGCACCAATTTGGCCTTGCCGAGTCGTTTCACTTCATTGGCGGTAGCAAAGCCGTCAAACAGCATCTGTCTCAGGCTTAGCGTGGTTTCGTTACCGCTGTAGGAAACATCTGTACCGACCCGCTTTTGCTCGGTCTTTTGCTGCCCGATGCCGGCAGACAGGTCGACTTTGGGCAAAAAGCCACCCTGAGCGACGCCAATTTCTTCAGCGGCCTCGCGGAAAGCATGCCAGCGTGCCTGGACTTCCGGACTTTTGAGCACGGCCGCCTGCGCTGCGTCGGTGAGCGTGAATCGCTGCGCGGTCTGCGCGCCAAGCGGTGCTGACAACAACACGGCCAGAAACAGAACAATTCGTGCATAGGCAAAGTTTTGCATCTTCCCTCCAACGGGCCATATACTCGGAGAAACCATAGAATCTGTGAATTATACGGAAACTCGGAGAAACCATAGAATCTGTGAATTATACGGAACTGCGACAATTCCTCAGGGAATTCAGTCACCAGTCCCACCTTATTTACAATCGAGAACATCTCCACCAGCCCTTGCCGATGCGCCCGGAAACAAAATATTTGGTTAGCCAGCAAAGCGCTCCAGGGGCCGTCGTTCGTTATCTGACTCTGGCATTGCTGCTGGTTTTTTCAGCCTTGTGTGCAGTCGCCGCACCTGACGCTGAGGCTCTGCAACAAAAATTGATCGCCCGCTTCGGCCCGGCGCGCGTTCCTTTGCTCAAGAGCTGGCTGCAAACCATCAACTCGGCAAAAAGCGTCGGCGATGACGCCAGGCTCAGGCGCATCAACGACTTCGTCAATCAGAACATCCTTTTCGATTCTGACGCTGGCATCTGGCAGCAAAGCGACTACTGGGCAACTCCCCTGGAAACACTCGGGCAGGGCGCCGGCGACTGCGAGGACTTCGCCATCATCAAATATGTCTCCCTGCGTATGACCGGCGTTTCCGACAAGAAGTTGCGCCTGATCTACGTCAAGGCCCGTCTCGAAACGCCAAGAGGCCCACTGCAGCAGGCGCACATGGTGCTCGCCTATTACGCGGCACCGAACGCCGAGCCGTTGATTCTGGACAACCTGGACACAAACATCCTTCACGCCTCGAAGCGCACGGATCTTCACCCGGTATTCAGCTTCAACAGTGAAGCGATTTTCGCCGGCATTTCGGGGAAGGACAAGGCCTCGGCAGGCGGCATCAATCGCCTGACGCGCTGGGAGGATGCGTGGCGGCGCATCCGTGCCGAAGGCTATGAATAATATGCTTGAACAAGGAGACTAATCATGTCCATGTATCGTCAGCTCTGGCTTGCCATCATCATCAGCATGCTGCTTGCGCTTGGCGGCAGCCTTCTGGCCTCGATGGTCAGTGCTCGCGGCTATTTGCAGTCGCAGCTCTCGATCAAGAACGCGGACAATGCGTCGGCTATCGCGCTCTCGCTCAGCCAGAGCAAGCCCGATCCGGTTTCCGTTGAACTGGTGGTCAGCGCACTTTTCGACAGCGGGCACTACGAACTGATTCGTGTTGTTGATCCGCTGGGAAAAATCATCGTCGAACGCAGCGCGCCGCCTGGAAAACTCGAAGCACCGGCCTGGTTTGTCAGCAAGCTCCGGATTCAGGCCGAACCCGGCCAGGCGCAGATCAGCAATGGCTGGCAGCAATTCGGCACCGTCACGCTGGTCAGTCACAGCCGCTTCGCCTATGGCGCCCTGTGGAACAGTGTGCTCCAGATGATGGGCGCGCTGGCAGTCGCCGGGCTGGTCGGAGCTTACCTGGGCTCCCTGATTCTGCGGCGCCTCAAGGCCCCGTTGAGGGCCGTCATCGATCAGGCCACGGCGATCACTGAACGCCGCTTTGTGATGATCGAAGAGCCCAGAGTGCCCGAACTCAGACAATTGGCCAGTGCCATGAATGCCACCGTGACGCGTCTCAGAACGATGTTTGCGGAAGAAGCGGCGCGCCTCGAAGCAGTGCGGCGCGAAGCGAACTGCGATAGCTTGACGGGTCTGGTCAACCGCAGCAACTTCATGGCCCATCTGCGTGGAGCCGCGCTGGCTGAAGATGCGGCGGGTGGTGCGGTCTTCATCGCGCGTCTTGCCCACCTCGCCGAAGCCAATCATGCGCTTGGCCGAAACGCCACCGACGAGTTGCTGTGCCGCTTCGCCAGAGTGTTTGCCGAGTTTTCCGGAAGCTTGCCGGATGCGCTTTCCGCGCGACTCAATGGCGCCGACTTCGCGCTGCTGGTTCCGGCCATGACGTCACCGCAAGCAACCGCTGAACTACTGTTGCAACGCTTGACTCAGGAAGCTGCAGCATTCCTGCCCGAGAAGACAACGACGTGGCTCAGTTGTGGGCATTTTACGCGCGGCATCGAACCGGGAGCGATCCTGGCACAAGTCGATGCCGCTCTGGCAGCGGCGGAAGCTGAAGACCGCAACGGGCTTCGCCTGATTGACATGCACGAGTCTGACGATGCCCCGAAGAGTGCCGACGAATGGTCACAACTGATCCACCGCGCCCTTGACAATCGCTGGGTTCGTCTTGTTTCCTTCCCGGTCAGGCGCCTTGATGGCCGCCTGCTCCACCGTGAATGTCCGCTACGCCTGATGTTCGACGAAGGTGGCGAATGGCAGCCGGCCGGCCGCTTCCTGCCGGTAGCCGAGCGCCTGCGATTGACGCCGCAACTGGATCTTGCGGCGGTCGCACTCGGGCTTGACGAACTCGAAGCCAAGCCGGATCTGAATGGGCTGGCGATCAACCTCTCGGCCAGTTCAGTCCAGTGGCCCCGCTTCCGCAACGAACTGAACGCGCTGCTTAAGCGTCGTCGCGGCACATCACGACTGTGGCTTGAGGTTTCCGAAGCCGGTGCGCTGGCGCATTTCGAGGCGTTCCGCGCCCTTTGTCTCGACCTGAAGAATATCGGCTGCCAGATGGGCATCGAACACTTCGGCCGCCAGTTCAGCGAAATAGGCCGTTTGCATGATCTCGGTCTCGACTACCTCAAGGTGGATTCGAGCTTCATCCGTGGCCTTGAAGACAATGTCGGCAACCAGACCTTTCTCAAAGGCCTGGCGAATATCGCCAAAGGGATCGGCATGGTAGTCATTGCTGAAGGCGTAGCCAGCGAGGCGGAACTTGCCGCGCTGAACGCCGTAGGTTTTGATGCGGCAACCGGCCCGGTGATTCGGGAGTAGTTCAGCTTGTCTTTCCGAAAAGGGAACGGCCCACCATCTTGTCGTGGTGGGCCGCAAGCGATGCTCAGGAGAATCAGTCCGTCTGCAACTTGCCCTTGTTAAGCAGGTCCTGAATGACCAACTGATCGGTCGTCAGGCCACCGGCAGAGAGGTCTGCGCCTTGCAGAATGATCGTCTGATTTTCGTTACCGGCGTTATACCCAGACGAGAAGCCGCCACTGGAACTGACATGCACAATGGTATCGTCGCCGGATTTTTCGAAGTGCAGGAAATTGGCCAGATTGCCGGTGCCCATCGTGTGGTTTTCGCCTTGCAGCAAATCACGCAGGTCGAGTTTGTCCCCATTTGCCAGGCTATTGAAGTCAGTCACCCGATCGACTGCCGGGATACCGGTGGACCCCTGATCTCCGAGCTTCCAGACAAAGACATCAGCACCAAGGCCACCCGTAAGCGTATCGTTACCCGCCCCGCCTGCCAGCCTGTCATCTGCGTTTGTTCCTACCAGGATGTCGTCTGTTGCCGTTGTGACAATCGGTGATATGTCCAGATTGAGCGACGCGGATACCGACGACGAGGAATTTCCTCCTGGGAAATCCGTGGTAAAGCCGGTCACCGAAATGTTGTAGTGACCATCCTGCTGGCTAACCCCCAGACTTGACACCTGCGCAGGCGTGAGACCGGAAAGTGTATAGGTATCAGAACCGGCAACGTAGCTGGCGGACAGAGCGCTGCTTCCGGCGAAGAAGGTCGCAAATTCACCCAAGCCTTTGAACGTAAGCGTCGCCGTTTCTGATCCGTCTTGATCGGGCATGACACTGTTGAGGTTCAACGCGACGATCTGTCCCTCGTTGCCGAAAGATAATGTCGGCGTCAGGCCGATTCCATCGGCAATGCCATTGACTGCCACGTTGAAGCTCGTTGTCGTCAGAACCGGATCTAGATCCGCTTCGCCTGACCAGACCTGGACCCCCGGTGTAAATGCTCCACTCCAGTTACGGGTTGGCATGATCTCGACATTTGTCGGGAGCGTATTATTGACGACAGGAATACCCCAGACCCCTCCGCCCAGATTGCTGGCCAGAACACCCCCTGCATAAACCAGGAAATTAGTCGGGATGTTGGTCAGCGTCACGGAGTAAATTGTTTCAGAAGCATCGGCCAATGAAACGCTGATTGCAACCGGAATGGGCTGATCCTCATTCGAAACCGCAGGCTGAGCTGTAATCAATGCGCCATCATTTACCGGATCAATTGCAAAGGAACCACTTATCAGGCTCGTCGTCACATTGCTTGCACCGAATTCCTGGCCCTGCACATAGGCCGTGTAGGCTACCGTGCCGCTGGCATTTGCCACAGCCTGATAAGCAATCGCCAGGTTGGCCGCACCGGTCACGCCGGTGAGAACAAAGTAGCTGCCGTCAGGTACACCGGCAACACCGTTAATGACCTGTGCAGACAGTGGTGTTCCATTGAAGCTTAGTACACCGCCAGAAGCTATCTGCGATTCGTCCAGCCGGACATAGACTTTGCCATTCAGCACACTGGACGCTGAACCGTCCTCCGGGTTGGCAAGGTTGATATTGATGATCGCTGTACTATCCTCTGGCACCCCTGCCGCACTCGAGACCAGATCGATCGGATCTGAAACCGGTGTGACCGGGGGGGTGAGAACCAGTGAGCTATCATTGCGCCCCCCACCGTCGTCGTAACTTGTCAGTGTCGCCGAGAAGCTGAATGGCCCCTGATTGACATTCCAGTTTGGCGGCGGAGTGACCGTAATGCCGGCTAACAAGGCCTGCAGGCTGGCATTGTCACCGCTGCCCTGCACCGTCCAAATCGTCTGCCCGCCAATTACTGTCTGCATCATTCCAGTGACCACGCTGCCGGCAGGCAGGCCGGTGATCGTGATGGCAAATGGCGACGTACCGGTAATTTGGGCGTCGATGAGCGTGCCCAGATTCGTCGGTGCATCTTCGGACATCGCAACGGGCACCGGGTCCGGCACCCACTGCGTGATCAGTGCCGCAGGCACTCCGGGCGAAGGTGAAAGGTCGATGAATCCGGAAGCTGTATGCAACGTCCAGGCAGTCGACGACGTCTGCTCGTTACCGCCGGTGTCCTGCGTATGGGCAATGATCGTAATCGACTGGTTCAAGCTGGAAAGCTGAGTACTCGTGCCATCGAGCGCAAAACGTATGGTCTGTTCAAGCGCAGCGCTTGTAAAGTGAACATCCGGCGTATCGAGAACCCAGCGACCGGTATTGGAATTTCCCGGCGTGTTGCCGATGTAGCGACCACCCTCGACGCTTACACCGACCGGCACGTTATCGATGATGAAATAGAGTAATCGTTCGCTGCCGTCGATATCCTTGGCCCCGCCAGCATTCGGATCATTTAGCTGGGTAACCGTGACTTTGACTTCAACGGTAGTCGTGGTGCTGATGATGGCGCTGTTGTCGTAGTCGTTGGTCGACACAGTCGGGTCGGTCACGGCCGCAACGTTGATGGTATGCGTCCCGTCGAACTGTGTATTCGTATCGGGAAGTGATCCATCATTCGAAGGATCACGAATCTCGTATTTGATGGCAAAACTTGCGTCGGCGTCACTGTTGGCAGCGCCTTGGATGAAAACGTTGGCGGCCTGTACGGCGCTGAGCTTGTACCAGCTGCCGTCGAGCACGCCTGCAGATGCCAGCGGCGTGGCGCCAAGGAAGAGCGCAAACGGTTTGCCATCGACATCGGCTTTGCTGATCCACACCGACTGCAGGGTCTCGTTACCGTCAGGTGTCGGCAACTGGATTGCGAAGTTGACTGGAGTGCGTGCATCTTCGAGCACCGTTGTCTGGGCGACCACTACGGCGTCCGGCGATGGTGCCACCTGCACGCTGAACGGCAGAGTGACTCCGCTCAGGCTGTTACCGTCGTTCTCGGTAGAAACCGCGCGCACCGTAAAGTTGATCGTGCCACTGTAGTTCGCATCGCGGAGCACCAGATTTGCCGAAGCGATCTGGGCCGGCGTTCCGGTCCAGATACGATTCACGCCAACGCCTCCCATGAAGCTCAAGCCTTCGATGTTGACACCGGTCGGCACACCGGATAACACCAGGGTCACCGATTCTGACCCGTCGTTATCAACCGGTATAACAGAGGTCAGGGCCCCGGAAAGCGCAATGCGCCTGCTGTTGCCATCTACTGCCGCTTCCGTAGTCAGAAGCGGGGATTGCACCGTGATATTCATCGGATCAGCCACACCACGGATATCGACAAGCAGGGGCAGTGTCGTAGCCCCTGAAGCGCTGCTCAATACCCCCGAGGTATCGACGGAAACTGCGGATACGGATAGCGGAATATCAGCGTTGCTGTTAAGCGGCGGGGTGATCGTCAACGCGGTTGCCGTGCTGAAATTGGCAATCGAGATACTGCCGCTGCTGACAACTTGCACTATGCCACCGTATAGGATCGTCGCCCCTGCCGGTATGCCGCTGATCGTGATCGTGAATGTTTCGGACGGATCCGCACTGGTCGGACGAATGACCAGCGGGATCGCATGATCTTCCAGTCCGACGGCCGGCGCATTGACGGCGAGGGTCACCGGATCGGCCACCGGTGCGATGACCAGATTGGTCAGCGTCGCCGAGCCGGAGATCGCCTGCACCAGCGCACCGCCGTTCGGATCGGTGTCAATGGTCAGTGCCTGCACCTGGATCTCGAAGCTGCCGGCGACGTTCGGTGCCGCCTTGAACTGGACAGTATCCAGAGCGCCGATCGGGATCTGCAAGGCGGTTCCCGTGTAGGTCAGTGTCGTCGTAACCGCGCCAAGGGTATATTGGAACTGAGAGCCGATCGCCAACGCCGAACTGCCGGAAAGCAATGGCGTAACCAGCGCGAAGGTCCGCTCGCTGCCGTCGGCATCCTGATTGGTCCAGGGCGTGCGGAAGTCGAAGCCGTTGGTCGACAAGGCGAACCACTGATCTTCGGCGCCGGCCGTAGTGTAGTTGAAGCTGGCGTTCATCGTCAGGTCGAGCGTACCGTCAGCGTTGGTATCGGCACCAACAATCTCGGCAACCGCAGAAACAGTGATGGTCTGGCTCAGATTCTTCGTGACAGTGCTCGTCACCGGCGCGCCATTCACGATTTGCGTATCGGTCGTCTGCACGGCAATCGCGAGTGGCCGGTCGGTACTGTTGTGCGCCGCCGGCGTGATGGTGTAGTTGCGGAAATCGCCGTTCGTGACCTCGCCGGCCGGCATGGTGTAGGCCGCCGCGCCATTGCCGGTGAATACCACCGCGCCCGCGTCGTCGCGGATTACCCAGCCGGCTGGTACGGCGTTAACCGTGATGCCGGTGATCGCTTCGCTGAAATCGGTATCAGTCAGCGACAGGGCGTTGAGGAAGCGGACGCCGGTATCTTCCGGCGTTGATACCGGCGCAATCGTCACGTCGCCGGCAACCGGCGTTATGTGCAGGTTCAACGTGATACTGTCGGTCAGAATCGCCGGAGTGTGGCCGGCATTGGTATCGGTATCCTGAGCGCGCAACGTGACGGTGATGCCGTTGAGGTCACCGCTGAAATTGGCGCCGGTGGTAATGCTGATTGCCGGGAACCCTGTCTGCGAAGTTTCCAGAATGTTGTCGGCGGTACTCCAGAGAAGCGTGTAGGAACTACCGGTGGCTACCGCATTGCCGTTCACGAAAATGGTGCCGTTGCCGACCGGGTTGGCGATGATGATGTCGCGCCGTTCGCTGCCATCAAGATCCTGAAAGGTGGCCGAGAGCAGGGAGGTGAGGTTCAGCGACGCATCCTCATTGATCGTCACGTCATGTGGACTGTTGCCGCCGGCGATACGCAGGTCGATCGGATCGGTCACAGCGAGAACGTTCACGCGGACGTTGGCGTTTCGGCTTGCACCGGCAACGCCGGTCAGTGGATTGCCGACGTTGTCCACCTCGTACTCGGTCACCGTCATGCGTACCTGCGTGATGTCAGCACCGCTGTGCGCCGGCGGCAGCAGGCGCAGCGCCTCAAACTGCGCTGTCGTCATCGTCAGTGTTGCCGCGCCGGGGCTGGCGATCAGGTTCGTGGCATCCGAGAGGCGGATGGTGAGCGTCGTGCTGCCCGAGGACGGAATGGTGTACAGGCTGTTGCCCAGCCCATCCTGCAGGATGGCGCCACGCGACATACCGGTCAGCGAGATGAGGCTCAGGCGCTCCGGATTGTCGCCAGTACCGGCAGCAGTCCGGTCGATGCTATCGGTCACGGTCGGCGCGTTGAAACCGAGGGCAATGGCCGTATCCTCGTTCGTCGTCACGGTCGCCGCATCGCGGGTCACACCCGGCGCATCGGAAAGTGGCGTGATGGTGATCGCCAGCGTCGAGGTCGCGCTATCGCCGCCAGTACTGCCCGCAGTGTAGGTAATGACCGGCACCGGGCCGCTGTAGTTGGCCTGTGGTACGAAGGAGTAGGCGCCGCTGCTGTTCATCGTGAACACGCCGAGCGTGCCGCCGGAGGCCGAAGTGATGGTCACCACGGTCCCTGCGACGGTTGGCACATAGGTCGTTGCAATGCCGTCGCCGTTGTGGTCGAGCGAAAAACGGGTGACGCTGGTCGTCTGTCCGATATCGGGATCGAGGATGTCGTTCGTCAGCACGTTGCCGCTGCGGTTGGCCGCATTGGCTTCATCCTCGCGGATGCTGCGCGTATCGGCATTGGCAACGACGCCATCGTTGGTGCCGGTAATGGTGACCGTTACCAGTTGGTTGTCGGTGTTGTTGGCCACGCCGGAGCTATCGGTGGCGCGGACGTTGTAAGTGAGCGTCAGGGTCTGGCCGTTCGGCAGGAAGTTGAATGCCTGTGTCCCCGAGTTGAAGTTCCAGGCGATGCCGTTAGGTGCGTTTTGCGCCCCCGAGGCCAATGTGCCGCCGACACTGAACATGGCAAGCAACTGGGCGTTGGTCAGCGGCATCACGCCGGGGCCGCTATAAATTGCTGTGACACTGGTCACGCTGGGAGTGACGGTATCCTGGGTGTCGACGTCGAAGATGCTCAGCGTGCCGCTTGCAGTGAGTCCGGCATTGGTTTCGGTCAGACCAGCGCTGGCGCTGTCGCCGGCACCGACGGTAATGTCCGGCGAATCGTTGGTACCGGTGAGCGTGACGGTGAGTGTGGTGGTGCTGATGTCACCGTCGGTGTCGGT
>JFJP01006657.1_pt1 | contig 15108 bp, 20 predicted proteins | sample 431651 | NCBI WGS metagenome assembly JFJP01 (sample SAMN02602958, study PRJNA72255) | Microbial mat metagenome, whole genome shotgun sequencing project. | biome: fresh water; feature: sink hole; material: water; isolation source: purple microbial (photo- and chemosynthetic) mats found in...
GGACGATCTATTTCTGGTTCCTGCCGTGATTGCTATCGTCGCTTATGGATTGCGATACGCAGTAATGGCCAGCGCCGCATACTTGGTTGTACGTGGCGATTGGGGTCACGTGCACGCCAATGCACCAAAGAAGTTTGATACCTGGCGCAATGTTCGCCGTGAAATTTCCTATTCCGGTGTGACGGTTCTCATTTTTGGCTTGGTCAACGCCATGCTGTTTGGCTTTGGTCTGATCCATCACAGCCAGGTCTATTACCGTGTTGCCAGCTATCCCCTGTGGTGGTTCTGGGCAAGTATCGTGGTCATGCTGATCCTGCACGGCTGTCATGCACTGCGTACATCACCAGTCGGTTTATCCGACAGCGTTTGCTGCCTACAGTTTTCACCCCAGCGAAGCTTTGGTAGAGGCGTTGATCGTGACAGCCATCGTCTACATCATCCCGGTTCACCCCATGGCCTTCATTATTTTCCAGACGATTTCAACAGCGTACAACGTCTATGGTCACTGTGGACGTGAGTTTTACCCAAAGGATACAGCTTCACACTGGCTTGGACGCTGGCTCAATACCTCTACAGCACACGCTGTCCATCACGGCAAGGGGCAGCACAACTACGGTTTGTACTTCATGTTCTGGGACCGGTGGATGCGCACCGTTGATCCGAATTATGGGTGAACTGCAAGTTTGGCAGGGACTACCCTGTTTGATCAATTTGGGTTTATGTCCCGTTTACCTGAAAAAACTATTGAAAAAATCATAGTCATTGCAATATCATCAGAAGTTCTCCAAAATCGTTGGAAAGCAAAAAATCACCAAGAAGGAAACATACATGCAGACATTAGTAGAAGCAGCCGGTCAAATCGCCCAAGAGATAGAGCGCACCCGCTTGCGTTTGTCAAATCTGGAGCAAGCACTCGATGGTCTCAAGCCACTTATCAGCGTGGAGACAGCCACCACGACTTTGACATTTGCCATGTCTGCGCCGATGCAGCCGATTGAAGACCTGTCAGTTCCACCACAGAAAAAGTCAGTCCGATAGAGACCAAGACAGCAAAGGTCAAGGCAGTGAAGGAACAAGCAGTAGTGCAGGCATCAGTGGTCTCGCCTGTCAAGCTGCCATCGACGGGTGCCGAGCTGTGGCTCAAATGCATTGGCCGTAAAAAAGTCACTGTTATTCAAATTGTTGATGCGGCGCTACAGAAGCTCAAATTGGATGATTCGGCGAAGCAAGTCATTGCCACCCGCGCCAAAGCCTGGGTCTATGCGGCTGCAAAAAAGGGTGACCTCATTGAAGCCGGAATGCGTGATGGTTCCAAGTTGTACCAGTTGACACCGGCTAAGGATGAAATCCCAGCTCCGAGCGTACCAGCAGTTGAATCTGCTGAGGCTGTTGTGGCGGTCGAAGTTGCCCCGGTAGCAGAGGGTGGTGAGGTGGCGTAAAACACTGCCCATTGACATCACTGTGCCCATCACTTTCAGCGACTGCCATTCCCTTGATCAATGCGATGCACTGGCCCCATTGCGAGAGCAATTTGTCTTGCCAGAGGCTGTCATTTACCTGGATGGCAATTCATTGGGCGCTTTGCCCAAGGCTTCGGTTGCAAAAGCTCAGGAAGTGATTACGAAAGAATGGGGCAAGGGCTGATTCGCAGTTGGAACACCGCCGGATGGTTTGAGTTGCCGCAGCGTTTGGGTAACAAGCTAGCCAAGCTGGTGGGCGCGCAGGCCGGGGAAGTGGTGGTCACCGACACGACATCGATCAATTTGTTCAAGGTTCTCGCCGCTGCATTGCGTCAGCAACAAGTTCATGCACCACATAAAAGTGTGATTGTTTCAGAGCGTCGCAACTTTCCGACCGATCTGTACATGGCCCAAGGTCTGATTGAGCAATTGCAGGCCCACGGTGCACCATCCTATGAATTACGCCTGATCGACTTGCCAGAAGAGCTTGGTACTATTTTGGACGACGAGGTGGCGGTGGTGATGCTCACCCATGTGAACTACCAAACCGGTTATATGCATGACATGGTTGTCGCTACGGCCTCGGCGCATCGGCATGGCGCACTCACTGTGTGGGACCTCGCCCACTCGGTAGGTGCCGTGGTGGTGGATTTGAATGCCGCAAATGCCGACTTTGCGGTAGGTTGCACCTACAAATACTTAAATGGCGGCCCCGGTTCTCCGGCTTTCTTGTGGGTCAACGCACGCCACCAAAACACTTTTTGGCAACCATTATCAGGATGGTGGGGGCATGCCCGACCTTTTGCCATGGAACCTGGCTATCAGCCTAATCAAGGTATATCCCAATACTTGTGCGGTACACAACCCATTGTCTCCATGGCCATGGTTGAGTGCGGGCTTGATGTTTTCGACCAAACCAACATGCCAGCACTGCGCGAAAAGTCGCTGGCTTTGACCACGCTGTTCATGAGCCTGGTGCAGCAGGAGTGCAGTGACTACCCTTTGAAGTTGATCACCCCAACCAACCCGGCGCAGCGTGGCAGTCAGGTCAGTTACGAACACCCTGACGGTTTTGCCGTGGTCCAGGCTTTGATTCAGCGCGGTGTGATTCCCGACTACCGCGAGCCACGCATCATGCGTTTTGGCTTCACGCCGCTGTACACCCGGTTTGAAGATGTGTGGAAGGCGGTGATGATTTTGAAGGAAATATTGAGTACCAAGTCTTGGGATCAATCTCAATTTCATCAACGCTCTGCGGTGACTTGAACGTCTTGTTCGCGTGCAATTGAGCCGTGGTTATTGAACGTGCTTCAAAGTGACCAACCCATGCATCCCAGTATGTCCAGTCTTCAAGCGCTTCCCCCTGGCCTCATTGCTGTAACTGGCGGGGAACGTACCGGAAAAACCAGCCTTTTGCGTCGCCTCAGTGGGAATCTTCCTGCTCAGCCAAGCGTAATAGTTCATGCAGATGCGCAATGGCTTGATTTGGACTTGCCAACTCAAGATGATAAAACACCGCAGCAGGTGTGGGCAGAGCTTAGACCGGGTTGCCCGCGCTGGAATGTAGAGCTGCATCAGGAGCTGGTCGCGGCACTGACGTTACAGGAGCATCTAGACAAGAAGCTGTATATGCTCTCGACTGGTAGTCGTCGCAAGGTGGCTCTGGCGGGCTTGCTGGCGTGTGGTGCGACAGTAACTTGTTTGGACCAGCCCTATGCAGCCCTGGATTTGGCTTCGATCAAGGTGCTGCGCGAATTTCTTGGCGACATGGCTGATCATGCGACACGCAGTTGGGTAATCGCCGACTATGAGGCTGACCCACGATTGCCTTGGCAGCGGGTGATTTCACTGGATTGATCCGCGAAATTCAGAACTTAACCGTCAAGCCACTTTGCCACGGTTCGATTGTTTTACAGTGAGCCAGATAATGAGACACTTGAACTGCTGTTACTTTCGACATTCATTTTGCCAATCAGTTGTACCCAACGCTGAGATTGCCGCCCGTAACGTCCCACCGCCATGCCAACCAACATACACGATTAAATACAGCATCACCTTGATGCACTGGATATATCGCTAAAGAACAGTCTTTTCATATTTTGCACCATTTCGTTTGATTTTTCCCATTTTTGATGCAGAGAACACTTTAGGTGACACATGGCAGTACCATTAAAAAAATTAACATTGACAGATTTTCTGGACTGGGAAGAAACTCAGACAGAACGGCACGAGTTCTTTCGCGGGGAAACTTTTGCAATGGTCGGCGGAACTGCCCGACATAACCGTGTTATCCTGAATTTAGCAAGTCGCATAGGGGATCATTTGGATGGTACAAAATGCCAAGTTTTTGCAGAAAATATGAAGGTACAGATCGCTGAAGGCGTGTTATATCCTGATGTTATGGTGACATGTGGTAAAGATAAAGCTGGTGACGAATTGATCGTGACAGATCCTAAGTTGATCATAGAAGTTTTGTCGCCTAGCACGAGAGGGTACGACAAACGTGACAAGTTCATTCTTTACCGAACTTTGGCATCACTGCGCGAGTACGCATTGATAGATCCTGCAAATCGTGAAGTTGAAGTTTTCACCTTGACAGAAGGTCGATCATGGCTCCTGGCTGATCAGACTACATCGGATGAACTTGTGTTGACAAGTATTGATTTCAGGCTTGCAATGGAATTGGTTTTCAAAGGTGTTGAGAATAGGTAGAATTAAGAATAATGAAAGTAACGGCTTCCCACTTAAGGCATACGCGCCAACTTAATTTATGAAGATAAATCTCATTAGACTTTATTGGAAACCTCCCGTAGGTTGTTGATCTACAAAGGACACATGGCACTTAAGTGGGAAGCCAGATCGGCTTACGCCCGCGCTTGGATGTTTTCCTGCCACGCGGGTTTTTCAAGGCTGACGATGGTGTCTTGCAGGGAGAATCCCACCGCTTTGGCAATTTGCGTCACCTTTGGTAGTGCATCAAGCAGCATTGGGGACTCATTGCGGTTGCCAGGGGCAGACACGAATGGTGCAATCACATTGCAGTTGCGATCACAGAAGGCGACCACCTTGTCACCCTTCATCTTTTTATGCCCATTGAAGCCGATGTTGTCGCCACCCTTCTTGGTGGCGGTGGTCGTCCCATCACCATGGATGACTGTGGTATCGAGCAACCCGGCTTGGTGCAGCTTCGATACTGACTCCAAAAACACTTTATCAAAAAAGCCGTTGGCATCCCAGCGTCGAAAGGCACTATAGATGCGCGTGTAGTGAATCTCTGGAACTCCATCCTCGTTCTTCTCTATTGGCAGTTCTTTCCATTGGCAGCCGATGTAGAGCAAACGCAGGATGTAGTTGAAGATCGTGTACAAGCTCAATTTTGGTGCCGGACCTCGACCCCCTGGTTTGAGATGGGGCAAGACAAGTTGCTCGAACTGTGGAACGCTCAATTTCGTTGGAATCCCTTGATTAGATTGAACTTTTCCATTTTTTACTCCAAATAATTAAAATGATAAGCACATCAGCAAGAAAAGTCAAAATTGGGCATTTTCATAGGGGCACAGACAAATTCCAGCCATCTGGAAAACCCGCAACCAGTAGCTTGCACCTTGGTCGTAACGTTGCACCAGTCCTGCGCAGCGCAACTACCGAAAGCAGGCAGTTTATGCAATGTCTGAAAACTAAAGTGGATCCCTGAGCTAGACAGTCCGTTCTCATAATTTAAGATGTACCCTTGAATGGATCGGAATCACTACAGAGTTTGTAATGGTTATTCAAAAATAAGCAATGTCTGATTGCGCGCTTTCATTGCAGGGAAAGGGAAAATTCTCTTTTCTTGTAATTCGGTATTCTTCTGCATACAACACTAAATAGTCGTGATTTTGGTGGTGCTCACCAACTTAAACAGCAACTAAAAACTGTCCAAAAACCGGGGTTCACTTTATTTTGCAATGCCACCAAAAAATTCAATTAAAAACTATTTTTTTCTTCTAAGGCAGACTTTCTTTCATCAGTGAGCTCCCAGTTTGTCAGCCGCGTAGATCGCGCCGCACACCATGTTTGCGGTGACCGGGAACGGCATGTTGTGAATGGTTTCGCCTTCAGCGGTCGAGCCGATAGCCACTTTCATGACCTTCTCGGGGGTCACTTCCTTCACACCGAGGTCAGCCAGACAGGTCGGCAGACCTACGGACTGGCAATACTTGATGGTACGCATCAGTTCTTCCTGGGGTGCATTTTCAAGAACGAGTTGAACGATGACACCGAACGCCACTTTTTCTCCGTGGTAGAAGTGGTGCGTTTCTTCGAGGCAGGTCAGACCGTTATGCACGGAATGGCAGGCGGCCAGACCAGAGCTTTCAAAGCCAAGACCCGACAGAAGAATGTTGGCTTCGATGATGTTTTCGAGGGCCATTGTGACGACATTGGCTTCACAGGCGGCTTTGGCCTTCAGAGAATCTTCCATGAGGGTCTTGTAGCACAGCTCTGCGATGGCAATAGCTGCTAAGGTGCTGTTGCCCTTGGATGCGTTCTTGGCAAATGATTTCGCGCAGGCGCGAGCTTCAATCCATGTAGAGAGTGCATCACCCATACCGGCCACGAGAAAGCGGACCGGCGCTTTGGCGATTACTTCGGTATCAACGAGCACCAGATTCGGATTATTGCGGAAGAAGAAGTACTCTTCGAATTCTCCCTTCTCAGTGTAGATCACGGATAGCGCGCTGCACGGGGCATCGGTCGACGCGATGGTCGGGACAATGATGACTGGCTTGTTAGTCAGGTGTGCAACAGCTTTGGCCGCATCCAGCGACTTGCCACCGCCTAGACCGATGATGACATCAGAACCGTTTGCTTCAGCAACAGCCTTCAGGCGATTCACTTCGACCCAGCTGCATTCAAGATTGAAACCACCGACTTCGAGTGAGAAGGGGGCGCGCTTTTGCGCTTCGTCCAGCAAGGATTGAACACGGTCTTGGTCGCACTTCGAAGCGATCAACAGTGCCTTGCTGCCGAGTGCCTGAACGTACTCCCCCAAGTTGCTCAATTCATTTTCGCCCTGAACGTATTTAGACGGGGAGATCAATACCTTTTTCATGTTCGCTTCCTTTCAGTTCGTAATTTTGAAATACTCTACAACAAAACTTGGGTAAGTCAACTGATCGAATTTACCAGGGGCATCCGATCAGAGGGAGTTATAAAAACTGCTATTCGTTTGAAGCCAGAAGCTTCTGGATTCTCGTCCGACCATCCCGACTAATTGTCCCGGAACGGTAGGTATCCGGATGGCAGGCGGATCCGTGGTCCATAGTTCATCGCGCACAATTCATTTAGCATTGAGTGGTGCACAATCCTCGTTAAAAATGGGCACTTGCCAGTGCCTGAAGCCAATCTGACAGTTACCATGAAGTGAATCAGCATTGACCATAGGCGACAAAATCCAAACCAATATGCTTCGATACATCCAACTCTCGTTTTGCACCTTTGTGCTCGCCCTCGGCGGGTGCGCATCAACCACGACTGTTGTGCTAAATCCCGCACCTCAAGCGCCAGTCTGTGAGATTTCCAAGACTGCCTTGGTACTTTGGAGAACACAGTGGCGGGCAGATCAGAAAGATGTGCCGGACAGAGAGGCCGCAGCTACAGATGGATTAGGCGAATTCTTCAAGAAGTCGGCATGCTTCAAGTCCACATCACTTCAACGAGTGCCAAACGACACCCGTGAATCTGCTGAGGCAATGGTCTCGGAGGCAATGACTCGCTACGATAAAGTCGTACTGATAGTTGTGCGAGAACTTGGTCCAACAGTCAAGCTAGGTGCTTCACTGGCATTGATTGAGGGCGCAACACAGGTGGACCTTGAAGTTTTGGAGTACACATCAGCCCAGGTAACACCAAGAGCCTTCGCGGTTCAGTGGCGAAGCGGTGGGGCTGGTGTGATCAAAGGCGTAGCAACTTTACCCCAGGACATCCAAGCAGCGCTTGCGGCTGGGTTTCAACCATCTCCGAGGTAAAGCCAGCCCCTCGGATGCGTCACTCAAGCTGAGCGGCCAACGACTTTTAGAATGTGACTCGCTGGAGTCAGTCAGTTAACTTTGGCTGTCACCGGCAAGTTACGACCCATTGCCGTCGTAGCGACTGCCCAAATCGGTGCCCGATAGCTGACATTAACGAAGCTAAAGCAACTCCTCGCCAATGTCTGCTGTCGAGATTGCACATCTTCAAAGTGGTCGTCGCGAGTTGGCCAGTTGCGGGCACTGGAAGTGGTTGCCCGATACCTACCATTGGGCACACGGGCATCCGAGCCCGCACCAACTAAACCAAAAGTGCCTCGACTCCTTTGGCCTCAACCATTTGCAATAGCTTTGCTGAGGTTCCGCTGGGGTGCTTGTTGGCAGCGGGCGACTCCCATTTTTGCACTGTCGATACGCTCACATTGAGCAGCGTTGCAAAAACCGCTTGGCTTGCTTTCACAATCGTTGTGCGAATTGCCACAATACGCTCTGGTGTGTACGCAGGAGGCACTTCGCAAAGCGCTCGGATGCGAGCCATGTCTGTTTTAGACACGACGCCGTAGGTGCTCATGTCTGCCGCTGTCTCCAGTAGCTCTTGGAGCATGCGTACTTCTTCACTGGTTCTTTTTGGCATTGCATATCTCCATTAGACTTCCTTTTTCCTTCATTTCATCAAGTTTCGATGTGAGTTGAATTTGCAAATTGGCACCGATAAGTTTGACTGCCTCAACGGTAGCATCAGAGAAGTCAGTACCCGGTGATCTCTTTTCTCTGCCGAGCAAAAAGAAAATCGCCGCCGCATGTCGTTTAGCTACCAGTGTCCGTGTTCCACCACTTTTTCCCATACCTTCAATGGCGACGCGTTTCTTGCAAATCCCGCCGCCCAGGTCTGCCTCAAACAAGCCTTGTTCTATCTCTCTTCTATCTCTCTTGCAGCCCGGCACAACACCTCGTCGCCAAGCAACTTCTTAGCCCATCGGTCAAAGGTCTTCGTCTTAAAAACTCGTTTTTGATCCGTCATGGCTTCAAACTATAGCACGCATTCCTATAGAAATTGCACCCTTGGCCAAAAGTTGTCATCAAGAGCGACAGCACCTCCAACAACAGCACCGATGCGGTGATCCGCGAACGGCAGGTATTTATAGTTGCGGTTGTCCGCAATGGGCACGATCGGGTTGCTGGCGACGGCTCGGTTCCTGGCATCTGGTTGAGTCAAGTTTCAGTTACTCCGGACGGACCGGTCATTGGCGACCGACGGCAACTGGCCCGAAGCGGTTACCGGATGCCTAAGCACGAACGAATCATTGACTCAGTGGTAATCATCTTCCCTTTGGTGACGAATTGCACCGATGATGACAGTGCTGTCATCGACTATTTCATACAGTGCCACATAACCTGATCGGCCAAAAGTAATCACGAGCTCTCGTATGAAAGGGCTCTCTTCAACCTTTCGACAGGCAAATGGAGATGACCTCAAAAAGCCAATACCATCTTTGATAGCATTTAGTGCCCGATCGGGAATGTCAAGATCGCCAGACGCACTTTGCAGTTCGCGCTCAAGAAGAAAATCAAAAAGCCTCTCTAAGTCTTCGTCGGCAGCGGCGCTGAATTGAACGGCATAGACCATCACCTGTGCTGCGACTGGGTTCGACGAGCAGCCGCCAGTTTGGCTTCAAGTTTGGCAACCACTACCTCCGCAGCAATGCCTTTCCCTGCACGCTTAGTTTCCTCAATGGCAGTGATGCCCCGACGTATGAATTCAGCTTGGTGCTTGCGCTTCAAAACTGTTTGGCGTATGGCGTTCTCGATAAATCCTGAAAGCGATTCGCCTTGCTCAAGTACACCTTCAACTTCGATCCTGAACTCAGGTGCGACGCGAATCGGAGGAATGGTTGCAGTTTTCATCCAAGTATTGTATTGCGATTGCAACGCATATCAAAGATATCAAGTTTCCGTGTCTGATTGCCAGTCGTGTCAATGTCAACTTTAGGCACGGTGCTCTACTACACGAACGGTCGCTGTCTGGCAGACTGATCTCTACGTCAGGTTTGTAACGATCGAGTCGCCGAGGTCGAATACAGGTCGTAAACAACAACCGGCATCGCCACAGAGTGCTTTCAATCTAGGATGCATCGGGGGGCTTTTTGGGCCATTCCATGAAGCGGGGCGTAATGCCGCGCCGACGCTGCCATTCAGCCATGGCCTGGCCGGTGCCGCCGGGCCAGCAGAGGATGCCTTCAGGAGCCATCAGCTTGTACTCGGCAAGCTCTGGTGAGAGGCGGATATCGCCTTTGGCCTGCACACCGTAGGCGATGATGACCTGGTTCATGCGCTGGAAGTCCCAGACACCGAGCAGTTGCAAGGTATCGACCTGCAGCGCAGTTTCTTCCAGCACTTCGCGAGCGATACCGACCTCGGGCGTTTCACCAGCCTCCATGAATCCGGTGATCAGTGCAAACATTCGCCCGGGCCAAGCCGCATTTCGAGCCAGCAGTACGTGGCCGTCACGGTCAGTGCATTCGATCACCGCAGCCAAGACGGGCGTCGGGTTGTTCCAGTGTGTGAACTCGCAGGCTGTGCAGCGCAAGCGGGTGACTAGGCCGCCGTCTTCATCGCGCTCCAGCGGAGCCAGCGGCGTGGCGCACAGGGGGCAGAATCGGTAGGTTGTTGGGGCGCTCAAGGGGCGGAACTCGCAAGGCTGCTGTATTGCATCGACAATCTTAACCTTCTCATTGGTGCGTCTTCCGACCAGCTGCCAAGTATCCCCTTTTGCAGCGCCACTGTTCGGACTCAAATTGGACCAGTCACTCCGGTCATACATTTCCACTCAGATACTGCAAATGGTATTTCCTATTTCCGCTTTGGGCACAGACCTGCCGATGGCCAATGACCGCTATCCGGCATTTCCGCAGCCGCGCTGAATTGACTTTTTGCACAACCGGTTCACAGTTATTCTCCCACCAACTTTAAGGAGATCATTGTGGAAACCGCAATCGCCTCGCCTGCCAAGATTCCGTGAAATAAAGGAAAAATTGTTGGTCAAAAGTCACCTCTCAAGCTCAAGGACATTTGGGCTATCAGAATTCGACTGTAGCTAAACCAGCGGACAAGAGAGCTTGCGCTGTTTGATCTGGGACTCGATAGCAAGCTCATGGCCTGCGATTTGGTGAAGCTACGTGTCAAGGACATTTGTCATGGCGATCACGTTTCAACCCGCGCCATCGTTTTGCAACAAAAGACATCATTGCCGGTTCAGTTTGAAATAACCCAGCCTACTCGTGAAGCTGTTGACGCTTGGATCAAAGAGTCATCGCTGAAGTTTGATGACTACTTGTTTCCAAGCCGTGTTCATGAATCGCCACACCTTGGCTCACGACAGTACGCCAGAATTTTGGATGGTTGGATCAAGGAAATTGGTCTGGATCCAGCCAAATATGGAACACATTCCATGCGAAGGATCAAGGCAACCCTGATCTATCGCCGAACCAAAAATCTCCGGGCAGTTCAGTTGTTGCTAGGCCACACCAAAATTGAGAGCACCGTGCGTTATCTGGGAATTGAAGTCGAGGATGCCCATGAAATGGCAGAACAGACGGAAATTTGAATGACCAACAACTTCAGACCGCTTCCGAGTGCGCAGACAGGCTGACTTGAAGCCGTTCGCGCACCGCCCGAAAGATGGCCGCCAAATTGTCCATGCTGGGATTGCCCGTTGGCGACAACATCCGATGCAAACTCTTGCTGGGCTTGGCGGTCAGCGTGGCAAGTTGCTCGAAACCGATCGTAGCGTTCACCAGGTCACGCAGGATCAGGCGGGACGTCTCAGGTTCGCCGTTGAGAAATAGTGTCGCAGCCTCATCCAATAGGGCTTGCGCAAATGATGCGTCACTCTGCACCCGTTGGATGACGGTTTCTTTGAAATTTCTGGTCAGTGCCATTGCTTTTACCCCTTGCGCTTGTTGATTGACGTGGTGGTCATCGCCTTTTTGCGCGCCCTGTACTCAGCCAATAATTCCTTGGCTTTGTCGATGTCCCGTTGCTGGCCGCGTTTGATGCCACCACCAAACAGAATGATGAGCGTGTCGCCCTCCATGGTGAGGTAGATTCGGTAGCCTGGACCCCAGTTGATGACGTATTCACCCATGCCGTCAAACCACTTGGTACTGGACGTATTGCCCAATTCCATGCGAAGTTTGGCAATAGTCACCTTGGCAGCGGCCTGCGATGAAAGACTGTCAAACCATTGCTTGTATGGGTTGGAAGCATCCTCACGGATGTACTCTTCGTACTTTGATCACCATAGCTGATGGTAACATGTATGTTACTTTATCATTGGCTTGAGTACAAAACACCTGATGTGGTGTATGCCAGTGCCATTGGCGGAGGTGCCTTGATCATCGACAAATTCGCAAAATGTCCAAAAACTGAAAACCAGAAAACCTTGTGCGCCAAGATCGTGGTGTAACTGCTTGATGGATAAGCAGGGGGTCGGCAAGGATATGTGGACAAGCTCGCAAAACGCCCAGCTTGACCACATACCCAATGCCAAATTGCCATTTGAAAAAAACCATGAAGACCAATACCAAGGCAGAAAACCGGGGCAACGCCGTCCAGTTGCATATCAAAACGTGGACAGCTTTAATAAACTGAAAATTTGTCTTGACACTGGAATCCACTTTAGTTTCGTGATCCTGTTTTTGGCTTGATCAGATTGCTTTAATACAGTCGCATCAACCTTATTTTCTTGATTTTTCGCAGACGCAAATACGCCAACGTTACGTCTTTATGTTCCACCACCTTGCCTGCGCCTCTCAGCCAGACCGTTATGGCGATTTCCGCCATGGTCCCATCACTGGGTTCACCCGCGAGCAGATAGACCCTGCCCGATGATGTGGTCGCTTGCATTCGCGTCAGCTCGCAACTGACGAGTTCGGTGGTAACCCGGCCATTTGTTTTTGGAGTGCTTCCTGTTAAATGCAGTGTCCATTTGCCGTTTGCATCAAGATTCCAGACCCGCATGATTCGCCAATCGGTTAATACCGTTGCAGGCTCGTCGTGTACGCCAGGGCTGTTCCTTACGCATACGAAACCGGTGAAATTTGAATCTTGCTCATTGTTGTCCATTGTCATTTTTTGACCTTAAATTTCATCATCCAAAAACTGCTGCCAGTTTGTCTTCCAGTTCCGAGAGTACATGGGATGCCGAGATCCCCAGATGCGAGTCGGTATGTATGAACAAATCTTTGGTCCAATCCGGCCAGCCCAAATCGTCATCGTCAATGGCAAGCCAACGCTCAGGTACACGCCGACAGACATCACCGTAAACCTGAAGTCCTCGTGGTTCCTGGCGAAACCGGTACAAATTCATGTTGCGGTGATAGGTCGCTCCAATGCAGCGATCTTTAAGTGATGGCGACAATTGATTCCGCGCTTGTGTATAGCCCTTCTGCGCCCAGGTGGTCGACAGCACGATTCGCACCTGTGGATAAAGCTCAAGCAAGGATTCAAGCAAAGCGCAGTGCTCAAACAAGCGATGAACGTGTCCGGTTCGTTGGCCGTGCTCAAGCGCCTCAGCTCCAAAGTGGATGCCTTGCTTTCTGGAAACGTACACTGCATGAGAGTGCAGCACACCATCAAAATCGAGGTAAATCACCGAGCCACCCCAGATGCGAGGTGGAGGAATAAGCCGTTCACAACAAGTTAGATACCTAAAAAAATTTATTAACTTCTATATGAATCAACGACTTACGAGCCAAAAGTACGTATCTAACGTGGTTGATTGAGTTGATTGCATAGCTCGTCGTGGGCTTCAAACTGGCATTGTTGATCATGCATGTTTATTAACTAAGCCTAATCTTTAACTGAATGCAGTTCGAAGTTTTGTATATTCTGATTTAGTTAAACCTACGCCTTCTTTACATAAAACACAGGATGTTTTATATTAAAAACCATTTCACATGAGCGCCAATCCATGGGCAGCTCTTTGTAATCTTGGCAAGTATTAGTTGTGCAACCCATCTCTTATATCTCTGCTAAGCTGGTAATAATAAGTTAGATACGTACTTTTGGCTCGTAAGTCGTTGATTCATATAGAAGTTAATAAATTTTTTTAGGTATCTAAAACCGCGCATTCTCAAAGCCGCCGTTCTTGTGCATATAACCGCGAGGATTGCTGATGATCCTGGTGCCGTTGACGTTGTAGTCAACGCTGTGATGCATATGACCGTGAATCCACAGACCCGCCTTGCCCATAAGATGCGTCAGATCGCTGGCATAAGCAGCAGAGAGTAAATCCTTGGCGAAGTGAGAAGGGACGGAGTTCTTGTGCGGCGCATGGTGCGTCACGATCACGGTTTTCTTGGGATCATCCCCTTTTTCAAGCTTTTTCTCAAGCCATTCAACGCTGCCGCGAAACCGGCGTTCAGCCAGCGCAGGAATCAGATTCTTGGACTTGACCCAATAAAATTCGGCGTAGCGTGAAATTTTGATGTAATGAAAATCGTTCATGGAGGCGCGAGCACATCGCATCGCATCTGTTTTCATCTCTGCGCCAAACAGTTCAAAATCTGTCCACAGGCTACATCCCAGGAACCGCACACCTGCCAAATCAATTCCGTCAGCTTCCAAAAACTCAATGTCATGCGCATTGGCTGACTCGCGCATGTCATCGACGTGCTTGGTCCAGTTTTTGCCGTAAAACTCATGATTTCCTGCAACCATCACAATGGGCTTATCCGGAAATGTTTCACGCGCCCAGCGAAAGCCACCCAAGCCATCATCAATGTCACCAGCCAGCACAACGACATCTGCCTGCTCATCAATTCGTTGACCGTCCACAACGGCTGAAAAAGAATGGTGTGATAAATGCAAATCGCTAAGGACAAGAATTTTCATTTGTTAACCAATTCCAATCAGTAAAAAAATGAGTTTGTCGCTCGGCACTCAGTCCAGACTGAATGTTTAAGGTATGCAATAACCAAAAGTACTAACACAATTACGCCAATCAACAGATATTCCTTGATTCTCTTCATTAGATTTCTACCAATAAATTTCGATTAAATTCCCGGTTCTCAAACTCGTAATCATTCGGGTCTGTATATCTGTTGCGGTTGATAACGTAACCGGAAGGATTGGCTACCACTCTGCAACGACCCACTTGATAGTCAAAGCTGTCGTGAACATGGCCATGCAACCAGAGGTCAACACCTGGCATCAGATCGGCTAAGTCGCTGACAAAGGCTGCATTGAGTTGATTGCCGATATAGCGCGGATGAACCGACAACGGATGTGGCGCATGGTGTGAAACCACCACCGTCTTGCCGTCAAATGGTTTTGCCAATTCAGTAGTCAGCCATGCGCGTGCAATCTCATGCCGCTCAAATGCATCTTGCGGGGTGAATGCATGTCGCCCGGTGCGAATCCGAAAATGGTCATTCAAATGCGTGCCGCAATACTCCATTAACTGGCTTTGGGTTCGATTCGAGCGCAGACGGTAATCAGTCCAAAGTGTCGTGCCAAGGAATCGAACACCATTAATTACGATACTGTCATTTTCCAAAAAATGAATGTTGTTGAGTGCAGCACCTTCGCGTAGCTTGGCGTAAATAGGATCAATTGGATGGTGGTAAAACTCATGGTTA
>JFJP01038933.1_pt1 | contig 15107 bp, 8 predicted proteins | sample 431651 | NCBI WGS metagenome assembly JFJP01 (sample SAMN02602958, study PRJNA72255) | Microbial mat metagenome, whole genome shotgun sequencing project. | biome: fresh water; feature: sink hole; material: water; isolation source: purple microbial (photo- and chemosynthetic) mats found in...
CACGAGTGAAAATAATTGAAACCGCCACAGGAAAAACCATTGCTAGTGCTGATGGACAAAGGCTTAGAGGCGTACCAATGGGATATTCTACTTCTGATTTGAATAATCCTTATGATACTAAGATTTTCAATACAAATTTTTATAAAGAAGCTCGTAATATGGGGTTTAATGCTGTCCGTTGTTTTGTAGAAAACCCTGATTTAAATAACGAAGCAGCGCTTAATAAAAGTCTTGATATTTTGGATACGATTGTCAATTTAACTTCGAAATATGGATTACAACTTATGTTGAATGCTGGAAATATAGGGTATTTTAGAGACCCGGATCCTGCCGAATTAAAAAGATTAATTGAATACAATAAAAGGATAAATGTAATTTTAACTTACCGGTATAAAAACCGTACCCACGTAATTTTTGAACAACAAAACGAACCTATTTATGACAATCCAAATCCTTATCCAACAGTTGTTCAGGATATAGCAGATTGTTACACGCTTATGCGTTTAATTGCGCCCGATTCACACATAACCCTCTTTACCTTTATGATTTCCTGCGGATACTCGATGCTTGATATGGCGAAAGCTTTAGATTCAAAAGCTTCCATAGACTGGACAAAAACCACCGTAGGATATCATGGATATGGCCCACCTTGCGCAAATATTAGTAGAATATTGGAATTAAAGGCACAATTCCCAGTTGTACAAACCGAGTTTTGGCCTGAAAAAGGTTTGGGTGAAGGTGGATTTGGTACATCTTATGAAATGGAAGGGTTAGAAGCAAACGAAATAAGCTGGTTTACATGGTGGTTGCATACCGGCGATATTTCTATAAAAATTTACGAGCCCATTTTTGCCGATTTAAAAGCCGCTGGCAAAATGTGGGACTTCACGCCAATTGATTTACAAGAACCTGTGGTTGATTTGGGAAAAGATACTGCCATATTTCTCCCACAAAATTCTGTAACCCTCAAAGGAAAAGTAAGCGACCCCAACGGTTCAATTGTTAAGTACAACTGGGTTTTAGTTAAATCAACAGGAACGGCTGATTTCACCCAAAATAATGAAACTGCCGACTTAACAAACATGACCAAAGGCGTGTATTTCCTGCGTTTGTTTGCCTGGGATAATGAGGACAATTATACGTACGATGATATTCAGGTGGTAGTAACCAATAAACAAAGTATTCCCGGACAAATTGAAGCTGAAGATTATACGGCTTCATTTGGGGTGGACGGAACAACGTATGTAGGTTGGATTCAATCCGGCGATTGGACTGAATACAAGGTCGATATTGCCGAAGAGGGTTTGTATTCGATTGAAGTAAGCACTGCCGTTGATGCGGGTTATGGAGGAAGCGGTTTTTTTCTTTTAGATGGTGCTCCCGTAAGCTCTGTTTTTGTAGCAGCTCCTACAGGCGGTTGGGGTACTTATTTACCGGTAAACTGCACTGCATTTTTACCCGCCGGAAATCATACATTGCGGTATGAACCCATCAATGCAGGTGGTTATAATTTAGATTGGTTCAATTTTACCAAAGTTGATGCTACCATTGAAGCCTCTTCAGACCAAATTGTTACATTTCCAAACCCGGTTGATTTAACGGTAACCGCCACTTCTCCAGCAGGAATTGCAAGTTATGAATGGAAAGTGATTCAAGGAAAAACCGGATATATTTTGTCAGGCGATAAAACGAATATTTTGACTCTCAGCAGTTTAAGCATTGGTGAATACTTCATAAATGTTACAGTTACCACCAACGATAGCAAGTTAATCACTGAAACAGTGAAAGTTACTGTAATACCTTGCGAAGATAATCCAAGTGTAAACACTGGTGCCGACAAAAAGTTTTCACTTCCAACAAACAGCGTTTCTATTACAGCAATTGCCACAAGTAACTCAGGCATTGCTTCTTATACTTGGGAAAAAATCAGCGGACCTGCTGCCACTATCAGCAATGATAATACAGCAACGCTCAATTTAAGTGATTTAACGGTTGGCTTTTATAATTTCGAAATTACAGTAGTTTCTACAAATGGTTGTATAGCTACCGATGAAGTGATGGTAAAAGTTTTTGCTGCTGTTGTTGGTATTGATGATTTGCATAGAGAAGAAATGACTGTAAAGATGTTTCCAAATCCTGCCAAACACAAAGTTTATCTTGAACGTACTGAATCGATTAAAAATACAATAGTACAGATGACTGATGTTAATGGAAAAGTGCTGAAGCAATGCAATTGGGGAAGTGATAAATTGGAATGGACGATCGATCAGTATGCTAAAGGTTTGTATATCATTTCAATTTCAGATAGAGATAAAATTATTCGCCATAAATTATTAATTGAGTAAGAATTATGAAAATAACACTTAAAAAAAACAGATTAATCGCTTTTGCTATTTCTGACCTGAATAAATTAAAATGGTCGGCAATGCTGATTTTGCTTATAAATTCAGTCCTGGTTGTTGGTCAAAATCAAATTGATCCGTCGACTCCCATTTCTTCGCGCCAGGTTCATTTAGACTTTCATACTTCTGAGCACATTCCCGGAATAGGGGAGAAGTTCAGTAAAAAACAGTTTCAGGAAGCCTTGAAAATTGGGCATGTAAATCACATTAACGTGTTTGCAAAAGGCTGTCATAGTTGGAGTTATTACCCAACCAAAGTTGGCACAATGCATCCCAATTTGAAATTTGATTTACTGGGTGCTGAAATTGAAGCTTGTCATGAAATCGGTGTCAAATGCCCTATTTATTACATTGTTGGTTGGTCAACCAACGATGCCATTAATCATCCTGAATGGTGTGCCCGCAATAGAGATGGATCTTTCATCGCGCTTAATTATGATTTCTTTGCAAGTGATTCAACCGAGCGACCATTTAACTCGTGGCGAACGCTTTGCTGGCTTCCCGGAGGCGCTTATCATCAGAATATTCTAAAACAGGTTGAAGAAATTTGCCAGAGATATCAGGCTGATGGTTTTTGGTTCGATATGTACCATATTCTTCCCCGCTGTTATTGCGAAAATTGCATCGCCAGGTACAAAAAGGAAGGTGTAAATATTAACGATGATGCGGCAGTTGAGAAAAGCATGGCGCTTGCATCAAAAGAACACATGAAAGAATTGCGTCAGCTGATTGCGAAATATCATCCCAAAGCAACGGTATTTTTCAATGCTACTCCACACGTTAATAATTCGGAAGTATTTAAAGAGAAATTGTACGATTTAAATACACAGCAGGAACTCGAAGATTTGCCAACCACCTGGGGCGGTTACGATAAATTGCCTATTGAAGCAAAATTTCATTTAGGGAATGGAAGTAAGGTTGTGGCTATGAGCGGCAAGTTTCATAAAGCCTGGGGTGAATTCGGTGGATTTAAAGATGCCAGTGCAATAAAATATGAGGCTGCGGCTATGATTGCAAACGGCGCAGCTTGTAATTTTGGCGATCAATTGCATCCTTCAGGAGAAATGGATTTGGAAACCTACCGAAACATTGGTGAAGCTTACCAATATGTCGAAAAAATTGAGCAATATGGATTGGGCGGAGTCCCTGTCTCCCGGCTTGGGTTGTGGTTATCGCTAAATCCTGCTGCCGATTATGGCATGGCCAATATGCTGCTCGAAATTCACGATGATTTTGTAATTGCCAATGAACGGAATCTGGATCAATTATGTCTGTTGGTTATCCCGAGTAAAACCCAATTAACCAACGAACAAGCAAATCGGATTAACGCATGGGTAAAAAAAGGCGGAAAGCTAATCGCGTTTGGAAAAGGCGCCATGGATGCAACTGGGAAAAGGTTTTTGCTTGATGTTGGTGCCGAATATGTTGGTGCACCCAATTTTAAATTCGATTATACCCGCGTAAAATCATCGATTGGGAATAAAATAGTGAGTTCGCCTTTTTTGAATTACGAATCAGCAATACGAGTAAAACCAACTTCAGCAACAGTACTTGCAGCGATTGTAGAACCCTATTTTGGCAGAACTTACGGAAAATACAGTAGTCATCGTGAAACGCCCTACCGTTTGGAAGAGGCTGAACATCCGGCAGTAATCCGTAACGGCAAAGTCATCTATTTTGCCCATAACCTCGATCAATTGTATTACACACATGCAGTGCGCCTTCATCGTCAACTGGTTAAAAATGCGATTGATCTGCTCTATAATTCACCTATGCTTGAAGTGAAAAACCTCCCGAGTGCAGGAAGGGTCAGTTTTCTGAAACAGGAAAATCAAAATCGGTATGTTGCACATTTGCTTTATAGTCCAGCATTGCAACGAGGCGAAGTCATGGTTATTGAAGATTTTCTACCGGTACCCAACATACAATTAGAAGTTGATATTCCTGAAGAAATTAAAAGCGTGGTTCAAATTCCGGAAGGGAAAAAGCTTGAGTTTAAGCGCGACGGCAATAGAATTATTATTGATGTGCCAACTTTTACCATGCATTCAGGAATTGTTATAAACTATTAGAAACATGGAAACGAACCCAATTTTTGGACTGTTACTTATTGCCATCGGCGCTTTTTCGGCATCAAGCTTTTATGTTCCATTTACAAAAGTGAAGGGAATTGCCTGGGAAATCTATTGGATGATTGGTGGATTATTCTCATGGATTGTTGTTCCTGTTGTGGTTTCGATGATTACTGTCCCCGATTTTATTTCGTTTCTGTTTCAAATTCCGAACGATTTGCTCGTATGGCCATTTATCTTCGGAATACTTTATGGTTTTGGCGGCTTAACTTTTGGGCTTGCTATGCGGTATCTCGGCTTGTCGCTTGGCTATGCAATTACGCTTGGCGTTATCGCCACTTTCGGAACATTGATTCCTCCAATTGTAAATGGTCAGTTTATTCAAATGACCACTTCAACTGGGGGCTTAATCACTTTAGCAGGTATTGTTTCAACCCTGATTGGCATTGGTATAACTGGTAAAGCGGGCATTTTAAAGGATAAAAATATTTCGGACGAGAATAAGAAAGAAACCATCGTTGAATTTAATTTCAGAAAAGGAGTTCTTGTTGCGCTTTTTGCCGGAACAATGAGTGCTTGTTTCGCTTTTGGAATTGCTGCCGGAAAACCGATTGCTGATTTGACAGTGGAGCATGGAGTAAATCCATTATGGCGACAAAATCCGGTTTATGTAATCATGCTTTTGGGAACATTCCTCACAAATTTTGTCTGGTGTTTTTATCAGGCAATCCGGAATAAAACAATGGGCGATTTTCTGAAAGCTGGTTCAGTTCCCTGGGTGAAGAATTATTTATTTGCAGCACTTGGTGGTTCGCTTTGGTACTTTCAGTTTATGCTCTACGGAATGGGTGAAAGCAAATTGGGCAAATTTGGTTTTGCCGGATGGAGCATTCTCATGGCTTTAACAATAGTTTTCAGCACATTCTGGGGTTTATACCGAAATGAATGGAAAAATTCAGGGAAATTAATCTTACGTGTTTTAACGATAGGATTGTTGGTGCTCATTGTATCAACCTTTATCATTGGCTTAGGTGGTCTCTTCTAATCAACTAAATACTAAAAAAATGAATCATATTGAACGTTTTTATGCGACGATAGAGCGTAAGCCGGTCGATCGTCCTGCATCATGGCTGGGAGTTCCGGATGTTGATGCCTTACCAGGCTTATATCAATACTTTAAGGTTAACAATTACGACGAATTAAAGGCAAAACTTAACGACGACGTTTATCCAGTTGAGATTCCTTACAATTCGCCCACAAGTAACAATATCACAACAGCTTTCGATTTCGCCAAAAAAATACCCGGACAGCTAGTTGAGCGTACACTTACGGCACCCGGTTTTTTTGAAGATTCGTTCGATCCCGCAGATGTTGATATGTTTGCATGGCCCGATCCGGAACTTTATATCGACAAGGCACTTTGTCAAAAAGTAGTCAACGATGTTCCTGAAGGGTATGCTGTGCTCGGAGTTTTATGGTCGTGCCATTTTCAGGATGCTTGTGCTGCTTTTGGAATGGAAACGGCATTGATGAAAATGCTAACCGACCCGGAAATGTTCAAAGCTGTAATCGACAGAATAACGGAGTTTTATCTGAAAGCAAACAAAATATTCTATGAAAGCACCAAAGGGAAAGTTCATGCCATACTGATCGGAAACGACTTTGGTAGCCAGACCGGATTGATGGTTGATCCTGAATTGTTGCGCGAATTTGTTTTCGAAGGAACACGTCAGTTAATTGCACAAGCAAAAAGCTATGGACTGAAAGTTATTCACCATTCCTGTGGTTCAATTTATGATATTATTCCTGACCTTATTGAAGCAGGAGCAGATGCTATCCATCCAATACAGGCGTTGGCAGCCCAAATGGAACCAGAACGATTAAAACAGGATTTTGGTGATCGGGTATCCTTTTGTGGAGGCGTCGATGCCCAGCAATTGATGGTCAATGGGACACCTGAGCAGGTTAGAGCCAAAGTCTCCGAACTAAGGGAACTTTTCCCTACCGGATTGATCATCTCCCCCAGCCACGAAGCGATTCTGATTGATACTCGGCCTGCCAATGTGGAAGCACTCTTTTCTGAAATAATTAAAACGTTATAATCGGTAGGATTGCAATGAAAAAAATAGCTCTATTTATTCCGATATTTATTTCTAACGTAATAACATTTTCCTTCGAAAAACTATCTCAAATTCAAGTTCTCGTACCCATTTATTACAATATTCCCCTCAATATTTCAGGAATTCACATTACTTACGGAATGTAATTTCCCATACAGCTTGCTGGAATTGCATAGTTTTGTGAATCAAGGGTTAAATAGTAAAAGCAAAATATGTAGCTGCCACGCAGAAGGCAAACTATTACTCGAAGCAACGGATCCAATTCCCATTGAGAATATACTAATACCAAATGCACTTATATTACAGTCCAAAATGTATCTGAAAAAATATAGGTATACCTGCAAATAGAGTTGATTTCGTTAGTGGTGGTATCCATCACTAGTTTGCACATAAAAATTTCCAGTTTTTCAAGGGAGTCAAATATTAAATTGGTGAACTGCCTTTTATACTTGGCCCACATTTTCTCGGCAGGGTTTAGTTCAGGACTATATGGTGGCAAAAATATAAGGGCGATATTCTCAGGAACTCTCAATTTCTTTGCTTTATGGAATGCACCGTTATCAAGGACCATGATTTTGAACTCTTCAGGGTTCTTGTTTGACAAGCTATCCAAGAATATCTGGAAGTTATCGGCATTGCAACCAGGCAGTATAAGTTGCAAACTGTCTCCGGTTATTGGAGAAAACGCCCCAAAAAGATAAGTTGACTTGAATACTTGCTGAAATGGACAAATTGGCTTAACGCCTCTGGCTGTAAGTGTTTTTCCGTTCCTGGTCATTAACCCAAATCTGCTCTCATCCTGAAAGTATAAGTTTACTGTATTGAATTCTTGTCCATTAGAGTTCCAGATTTCTTTGCAGACTTGTCCAAAGTTTTTTTAAAGTCCTCTACCTTGCCAGCATCCTTATTGATGTGGCTTTTCCTGGCTGTCTTCACGCTTGAATGAAAGTTTGTAACACAATAATTCACTACGGTCCGGTATAAAATATCCTTGCCAAATTCCTTTCTGATCCACTCTTTTAGTTCTACATAGCCGCGCAATCCGTTGTTCGGATCGTTCAGTTTTTCTCCTAACCTTGCGTGTTCGTCTGAAGTAAAAACAGAAGGCTTGTAACCTGTCTTATTATGTTTCACTAAGCCCTCTATTCCTTCTCTGACGTAGATTGTCCGCCATTTATGGACACTATACGGACACACCCCCATAAGTGTGGCTGCTTCACGTTTAGAAAGCCCTGTTGATTCGTGTTGCTTGAGGATCAACAACACCCTCAACCTTTGTGCGATAAAAGGAGTCGATGTTTTAAGGCGATGCTTAATCTCGCTTTCCGTTTCTTTAATGACAATGATTTTGGGAAGTGCCATGATTATGTATTTATATTATAGACCAATAATAACAAAAAAAATCCAATTAAACAAATTGGACTCTTTTATATTTTCATTTGGTATAAAATAGGTTTTGACGCCTATTGCAGTAAAATCCGTATCTGGAAAATTAAAATCAACCAGATTTACTGGGAGCCTATGGATATGAAATTTGAAGTTGAAGATAAGTATTAAAGAGTAGAATGCTGTAATTGATTCATGTAAAACATAGAATCAATAAATATACCTTAATTAATCATTTATATTACTCATTCCAGGGCTTTGCGTTTAGTATTTTTGTATAGAAGTAAAAAGTTTTTTAGTTAAATTAGTTTAGTTAGGTCATAAAGCCCTGCAAAAATGCAGGGCTTTATCTTTGTAATGATAAAGTGAAATTAAAGAATTAGTTTACTAAATACCTAACCTAAAAAAGTAAATTTTTTGAATCATGAGAATAGTAGTAATTTTTTTTTGTTGCATTTTTCTTTTTGCGACATGTGCAGAAGATCAAAAATACACTTCAGTTCTTCAATATTCTTTATCTGACGTGTTAAAAGATTCAACATCAACAGATACTTTGCAGTATCACTTCATTCGGTTTGATCAGAAGACAGGGGGCATCATTCCATGGTATTCGAGTAATTTAGGGCACAGTTACGACACCTGCCTGATGCTGGTGTGGAATTTCTGGGAAAATATGGAAATTGATTCCAATGGGCTCAAATATTATATGAATCGCCAGGTTTGGAAACCCGAATCGGATGGGCGCGGAATTGGCGGCGATCAAATCAGTATGGCGCTTTCGTCGTGGGCATTGCTTTATGCCTACACCGGTGATTCTTTTATTGTTTCCAATATGCGATATATGGCTGATGAGTATTTAGCCCGCTCGCTTTCTGATTCTTCAGCAAAGTTGCCCTTCCTCCCTTATCCATACAATACGGAACTGCTTTCAGGGAGATATGACGGAGACATGATCCTTGGGAAAGGCATTACCCAACCCGATAAAGCCGGATCATTCGGCCATGAATTAGTAAATCTCTACAAAATTACAGGCGACAAAAAATACCTCGATGCTGCCCGAAAAATCGCTTTCACACTGGCTAAAAATATCCGGATTGGCGACAACGAAAAATCGCCCTGGCCTTTCAAAGTAAATGCTCAAACTGGTGAAGTCGGCTGGCTATACACCTGGCCTGAGCATAAGAAAGTGAAACCTTCGGAATATACCACCAATTACTCCGGTACGCTTGAATTATTTACAGCAATGAGTCAGTTTGACAGTCAGAATAAGGTCATTTACCAACATGCTTTCGAAAATTGCCTGAACTGGATGAAGGAATATCCTCTGAAAACGAATAAATGGGGACCTTTTTTCGAGGATGTAACCGGATGGAGCGATACCCAGATCAATGCAATCACTTTCGCCAGATACATTTTGCTGCATCAGAAATACTTTCCAGAATGGCAAAGTGATGTTAAAGGAATTATTGAATGGGTACGTAATACGCTTGGGAATAAAGAACAAATAAAATATGGTGTTCTTACTACCAACGAACAAACCTGGTATCCTGTACCGGGGAATAGTCATTCCTCCCGCCAGGCAGCACTTGAATTGATGTACTGCAAACTAACCGGCGATACAAGCTATCTGACCAATGCTGTTCGCCAGTTAAACTGGGCAACCTATATGGTAAAAGAAAACGGCTGGAATCGCTACATTCGCGATGGTATTTGGATGACAGATGGTTATGGTGATTTTGTACGGCATTATTTACGTGCAATGGCCGAATTTCCTGAATTAGCTCCAGACAATAAAAATAAGCTTTTGTCATCAAATTCGGTTGTTAATAACATCAATTATTATTCCGACAAAATTGAATACCAAACCTATGATTCTGTTTCGGTAGAAGCTTTTCGACTAATCCGCAAACCCACAAGAATTATTGTAGACAATCATGCTTTAAGTAAAATTTCAGAAAAGATTAAGCAGGGTTATACCTGGCAGTGCATGGAAAAAGGAGGGGTTTTAACGATTTACAAAAATGGATCAAAAGTCAGTTTGTTCCTATGATTTATAAAAAAATTTGAGCTTATTAATCTGAATAATTTTAAACCAAGATGAAAACATTTCTATTAACCTTTATTGCAATTGTCATTTTTTGCGCAACTTCAAATGCACAGGTAAAAGCGGTCAAATCTCCTGATGGCAAATTAATTGTAGCCGTAAATTTAGGAGAGGATCTCAGTTACGAATTATCGTACCATAGTATTAACCTCATTCAGCCTTCTCCAATTTCAATAACCCTGGCCGATGGTCGTGTACTGGGTAAACAACCAGCGTTGATTGATGCAAGAACTGCATCGAACAATTCTGTAATCACCAATCCACTCTATCGGAAAGCAAAAATCGAAAACAACTTCAACGAATTGAATTTGAAATTCAAGGGTAATTACAGCGTGGTTTTTCGGGTTTTTAACGATGGGTTTGCTTACCGTTTTGTAACCGATATTCCGGGAACAATTAAGGTTAAAGATGAGTTGTCGTCATTCCGGTTTCTCGATGCCGACAACAACAAAATTTGGTTTATCCCAAGAGACAGTGTTGTAAATTCTGGCGAAGGTGCTTATACCATTGGTAAAATAAGCGATTTGGCCAAAAGCAAATTAGCATTAACACCGGTTCTGGTAAATTCATACAAAGTCAATACACTTATTTTTGAAGCCGATGTTTTTGATTACCCCAAAATGTTTTTGCAGGCCGAATCTGGAGTCCCCAATGCAATAAAGGGCAAATTTTCGAAAGAGGTTGCAACCGAAGTACATAATGGCTGGGTATGGAATCCAACTTCATACAAAGATTACATGGCAGAAACCAAGGGACAACGAGCTTTTCCCTGGCGCTGCGCCATGGTAACCGACAACGATGCTGCACTAACCGATTGCGATATGGTTTACCGATTGGCGACACCTCCAACTGGCGATTTTTCATGGGTAAAGCCAGGCAAAGCAGCATGGGACTGGTGGTTCGATTGGAACATTCAAGGTGTTGACTTTAAAGGCGAAGCTGCAAGTAATCAGTTTTATAAATACATGATCGATTTTGCTGCCGACAATAAAATAGAATTTATTGAAGTATCGGTAGGTTGGAGTTTGAACGATTGGATTATAGAACCCGCACCAACATTGGATATGAAGGAAATGATGAACTATGCTCATTCCAAAAACGTTGGGGTCATGCTTTGGGTTTGCGGAAACAGGTTAATGGCGAACTTTGAAAAGTCTTTTGCACTTTTCGATGAATTAAAACCAGCCGGAATAAAGGTTGATTTCATGGATGGCGATCATCAATCGCGCATGAAATGCTATGAACAAATTACCAAAGAATGTGTAAAGCACAAGTTGATGGTGTATTTCCATGGCGCCCACACGCCAACAGGTTTGCAGGTAACCTATCCCAATGTCATCAATTACGAGGCGGTGATGGGCAACGAGAATAACAAATGGTCGGATGTCATTAATCCCGATTACAATATTCTACTTCCTTTTATCAGGAATGCCGTTGGTCCGATGGATTTTACGCCGGGTGGAATGTTGAATGCCAACAAAGCCAATTTTAAAATCTCGAACGACAAACCCATGGTATTGGGAACCCGTTGTCACCAACTGGCTGAATATGTACTGTTCTTTGGTCCCACACAAATGATTTGCGATGCCCCTTCAAACTATAAAAACGAAAAGGAATCACTGAAGTTAATCTCTGAAATACCAACCGTTTGGGACAATTCAGTACCTGTTTCCGGAAAAGTGGGCGAATACCTCATCATTGCCCGTCAAAAGGCTGACACTTGGTTCGTTGGAGGAATGAGCAATTGGACTTCAAGAGAAGTTTCGTTTAAAACTGATTTCTTGCAGAAGGACACCAAATACAAAGCCACTATTTACAAAGACGGTATCAATGCCGATCGGTTTGCAACTGATTATAAAATTGAAGAAATGACCGTAACCAACGAATCAAACCTTCAGTTACATCTTGCGCAGGGCGGAGGTTTTGTTGTGAAATTTGAGAAATTGAATTAAGTAAAGTAAGTAAGAATCTAATTTTAATTGAAATGCATTCTATCTTTAAACACATATCTGTTTCAATCATTTTAATTGGAGTATTGCTGGTGTTTTTTTCATGCACCCAAACTCCGAAAAGCGAATACCATCGCAAAATGCCTTATCCTGTGAGCGAGCTGATTGAAAAGTTTGAATGGACGAGCGAACCATCGAAGTTTCCCGGCACTGCTTCTGATATGCACTGGTGGACCTGGGGAATTGACGATGCCATTTATACGCTCGAAGATGATGGCGACAATTTTGGGGGCCGGTATTGGTATGCGCACATCCTGAAAGTAACCGGCATACCTCCAAACCACCAAGTTGAAACCCTAACCGACTTTGAAGGCTACGATTTTCGCACAACAATACCCAAAAAATTGCTGCTTCGTTATGTTTGCGGTTTAGTGGCCGTCGATTCAAGCTTCTACGTTTGTTTGTACGATTACGACTGGAATTTGCAAACGAAGCAGAGCAATTTCGATTCGTTGTACCACCGCATGAATATGCACAAACCCTGGGAAAATGTGGATGCTTCGCTACAACCAAACCTGGGATTCATCAACCGGTATTCGAAACTTGGCGGCGTGGCCGGAATCATAAAGTCAACCGACTGGGGTAAAACATGGACAGATATACCGCTGGAAGATTCACCCACATTTTTTAGTCCTTCTTTCGGAGCGCCTGCCTTTTTAACCTATGGTAAAGGGAACACCGAAACTCCCGCCGAACTTGCGCCTTATGTATATGCCATTTCAAACGATGGAAACTGGACTTCGGGCGATCACGTTCGCATGGGCCGGGTTCACCGCGACAGTATTACCGACCGAAACGCGTGGCAATTTTACGGTGGATTATCCGAGGCTGATGGTGTAAAGTGGATTAAAAGTGAAGAGCAGTCAACCCCAATATTTACCGATAACGGCCATGTTGGTCACCCAACAATTACTTACAACAAAGCGCTGAATCGCTATATTTTAATGGTATTCAGCGATGTGGTTCCTCATCGCGAAGATGCCAGTGAAGCCGAGTATAGCAAGTGGGACATCGAATCGGAGTTGCAGCTCTACGAAAGTATCAATCCCTGGGGACCATGGAAACTATTTCATTCCGAAAAACCATGGGGCGGATCAAACCATACCAACTACCTGGGGCAAATTCCGGCGAAATGGTTTGGGAGCGATGGATTGAATGGTACAATGATTTATGCCGGTGATTATACCCGCGACGGAGCTCATTATGGGTTTGTAATCCAATCGTTTAAACTGACTTTAAAATAAAACTAAGCGACTAATGATTAATATGAAAAATATCTTTTTACAGACAGTTACAAAAATATTATTCTCAGGATGTTTATGTCTGATGGTATTCAATTCTTCTGCACAGCAAGTGCCAATGGTCATGTGGTTCGATCGGCCTGCCAATCAACCAAAAGAATTTAGTTATAAAGCTCAGGAATTTACTAATTCATTTCATTTCGAGAAAAAAGGTTGGTTCGAAGCGCTTCCTGTGGGCAATGGCCGGATGGGTGCCATGGTTTTTGGAGGTGTTTTCAGGGAACGGATTCAACTCAATGAAGAAAGCCTTTGGGACGGTTATCCACGTGATGCTGCCAATCCATTGTCAGCCAAAAACCTGCCTGAAGTTCAACGATTAATGTTTGAAGGTAAAAATGATTCAGCAGAACAGGTGGCGGCAAAAACCATGATGGGCGTTCCACTTCAAATTCGACCTTACCAGTCGTTGGGCGATTTGTTTATCGAACCAATTGAGTCACCTGCTGATACTACATACAGTAACTATCGTCGTTGGTTAAGCCTTGATTCGGCTGTTGTGGTTACCCAATATGTGCAGCATGGAATAAAATATCGACGCGAGGTTTTCGCTTCACATCCTTCAAACATCATTGCGGTAAAACTCACTTCGGATAAGCCTGAAGGACTAAATCTCCGGATAAAATTAACGCGCGAACAGGATGCCAAAACAACAAAGTCTTTAACAATCCCTGATTGTATTGCCATGCAAGGACGGGTAAATTGTAACGACGATCAAACCGGAAAACCTGTTGGGATGCGGTTCGCATCGTACCTGAAAGCGATTTCGAAATCAGGAAAAATCAGCATTGATCAGGATGGTGTTATGACCGTGAAAGGTGCCAAGGAATTGGTGCTTCAGATTACCGGGGCAACCAGTTATCAGGGAAACGATCCGGATATTACATGTGCCAAAACAATTGCGAAATCTTCAAAATTGTCTTTCGAAAAATTGTTTCAGTCGCATTTGGCCGATTATGAATCGTTGTACAATCGTGTAAAAATTAATCTGTCTCCCAATTCAAATCCCTACGAATTGCCGCAAGATGAACGCTTGCAAAGAGTTATTAAAAACGATTATGAAGATCCTTATTTGTCTGAATTGCTGTTTCAGTATGGCCGGTATCTGTTGATTGCCTCCTCCCGCGAAGGCGACCTGGCAGCAAATTTACAAGGCATCTGGAACCAAAGCATGCGCCCACCATGGAGTTCCGACTACCATTCGAACATCAATCTGCAAATGAATTATATGGCAGCAGAAGCGGTCAATTTGCCTGAATGTACCTTGCCGCTTTATGCATTGATGGATTCACTGGCTTTGCATGGACAGCACACTGCTAAAGTGATGTACGATGCCCGCGGTTGGGTGGTTCACCATCTTTCGGATGTATTCTGGCGCACCGCTCCTGCCGATGGAGTGGTAGGTGTTTGGCCAATGGGTGGAGGATGGTTGTCACATCATCCGTTCGATCATTACCTGTTTTCGGGCGATAAAACATTTTTGAAAAACGAAGCCTTCCCTTTAATGAAAGGCGCTGCAGAGTTTTATCTCGATTTTCTAAAACCAATTCCTGCCGGATTACCAAATGCCGGGAAATTGGTCACCAACCCTTCTCATTCGCCTGAAAATGCATTTGAAAAAGCCGATGGAACTCAATTTCAGTTTACTTACGGCGCTACAATGGATATGGAAATAATTCATGAATTATTTGCCAATTGTTTACAGTCGATAAACGA
>JFJP01020477.1_pt1 | contig 15106 bp, 13 predicted proteins | sample 431651 | NCBI WGS metagenome assembly JFJP01 (sample SAMN02602958, study PRJNA72255) | Microbial mat metagenome, whole genome shotgun sequencing project. | biome: fresh water; feature: sink hole; material: water; isolation source: purple microbial (photo- and chemosynthetic) mats found in...
CTACGCGTTGGCCTCGTACGAGCGGCCAGCCTTCTTCTCCATGTAGTTCACGAAGGCGTGGTTGCACACCCGGGTGCCGCCGGGGGTCGGGTAGTCGCCGGTGAAGTACCAGTCGCCGGTGCTGTGCGGGATGGCGTTGCGCAGGCCCTGCACGGTCTGATAGACCACACGCAGCTCGCCGGTCCATTCCTTGGGGCGGACCAGCTCGGCGATGCGCGCGCTGACCTCCTCGTCGGTGAACGGGGCGTAGATGCGCTTCACATGGTTGGGCGTCTCGACACCCGGCTTCACCGCCCGGCAGTCGGCGAGCACGGATTCCAGCACGCTGGTCTGACCGCGCTCGCGCAGCAGCGACACCGCCGCCTCGAAGGCGACGAACTTGCCGAGCTCGCTCATGTCGATGCCGTAGCAGTCGGGGTAGCGGATCTGCGGCGCGCTGGACAGGATGACCATGCGCTTGGGCTTCAACCGCGCCAGCATGCGCAGGATCGACTGGCGCAGGGTGGTGCCACGCACGATCGAGTCGTCGATCGCGACGATGCCATCGACGCCCGGCCGCAGGATGCCGCGCGTCACGTCGTAGATGTGCGCCACGAGGTCGCCGCGATCGTCCTCGCCGGTGATGAAGGTGCGCAGCTTGGCGTCCTTCTGCGCCGCCTTCTCGGTCCACGGCTTCACCGCCAGGATCTCGCGCAGGCGGTCCGGGGTCAGCTGGCCCTGGGCCTGCAGATCGAGGATCTGCTTCTCCTTCCAGTCGGCCTCCAGCCCTTCGCACAGGCCGTAGTAGGCGCTTTCCGCCGTGTTGGGGATGTAGGACAGGACGGTGTGGGCGAGGTCGTGATCGACCGCCTGGAGCAGCGCCGGCACCAGTTCGCGGCCCAGCGCCTTGCGCTCGCGGTAGATGTCGGCGTCGTTGCCACGGCTGAAATAGATGCGCTCGAAGGTGCAGTGGCGCGCCTCGGCCTTGGGCAGGATCTCGACCTCGCCAGCGCGGCCCTTGTGGTCGATGATCAGGGCACAGCCGGGCGTGACCTCACGCACCTCCTCGGGGGCGACGTCGAAGCAGGTGACCAGGGCGGCGCGTTCCGAGGCGACCGCCACGACCTCGTCGTTCTCGTACCAGTAGCCGGGGCGGATGCCGTTGGGGTCGCGCAGCGCGAAGGTCGCGCCGTGGCCGACGATGCCGGCCATGAAGTAGCCGCCGTCCCAGGCACGCGCCGCGCGCTTCAGCACTTTGGACAGGTCGAGCTGGTCGGCGAGGGCGGCGCGCAGGGCGTCGGCCTTCAGCTCCTCGCTTTCGCCCTTCCTGACGATCGCCTCGTTGGCGACATCGAGGAAGTGGCCGATCTTCTCCATCACCGTCGCAGTGTCGGCCTCGCCGACCGGGTGCTGGCCCATATCGACCAGCATGCGGAAGATCTCGCCGGTGTTGGTCAGGTTGAAGTTGCCCGCGACGCACAGGGTGCGGCTCGGCCAGTTCGAGTGGCGGATGAAGGGATGGCAGTTGTCGATGCCGTAGCCGCCATGCGTGCCGTAGCGCAGATGGCCGAGGTAGGCCTCGCCGAGGAACGGATAGGCGGCCTTGAGCCCGGCGAGGTCGTCAGGCGCGAGGTGGCGCTCCTTGATCGCGCGGGCGTGCTCCTCGTGGACGTGCTTCCACAGGCGGTCGAGGCAGGTCGGCCCGCCCTCGCGGTGGCGCGAGAGGTACTGCTGACCATAGGCCGTGCCCTGGCGCAGCACCGCGATGCCGGCGCCGTCCTGACCGCGGTTGCGCTGCTTCTCCATCAGCAGGTACAGCTTGCGCAGACCCCACAACGCCGAGCCATGGGCCTGGCGGTAATGGGCGAGCGGCTGCTTCAGCCGCACGATGGCGATGCCGCACTCGTGCTTGATGGGGTCGCTCATGGGCGGTCTCCGGCCGCCCATGAAGGCGGAAGGCGGAAGGCGGAAGGCGGAAGGAAGGCGGCGTCCTGCGGACGCTTCGCGGAACGAACGGCGCTGTGCACGCGCTGCAGCATCTCTTCCGCCTTCCGCCTTCCGCCTTCCGCCTTCACTTGCAGATCCTTTCCATGCCACCCAGGTACGGCCGCAGCACCGGCGGCACGATCACGCTGCCGTCGGCCTGCTGCCAGGTCTCCAGCACGGCGATCAGGCAGCGCGGCAGGGCCAGGCCGGAACCGTTGAGGGTGTGGATCAGCTGCGGCTTGCCGTCCGCGCCGCGCGCCCGGATGGCGGCGCGGCGGCTCTGGAAGTCGGTGAACGACGAGCACGAGCTGACCTCCAGCCAGGTGCCGGTGCCGGGGCTCCACACTTCCAGATCGAAGGTGCAGGCCGAGCTGAAGCCGGTGTCGCCGGTGCATAGCTGCAGCACGCGGTGGCGCAGGCCGAGGCCCTTGAGCAGCGCCTCGGCGTGGCCGCGCATCGTCTCGAGGTCGGCGCGCGAACGCTCGGCGGTGGTGAACCACACCATCTCGACCTTGTCGAACTGGTGCACGCGGGTCATGCCGCGCGTGCCGACGCCGGCCGCTCCGGCTTCGCGGCGGAAGCACGGGGTGTGGGCGCAGTACTTCAGCGGCAGGGTGGCGCCGTCGAGGATCTCGCCGGCATGCAGGTTGGTCACCGGCACCTCGGCGGTGGGCACCAAGAGCAGATCGTCGTCCTTGCAGCGGTAGAGCTGGTCGCCGAACTTGGGCAGCTGGCCGGTACCCTGCATGATCTGCGGGGTCACCAGGTAGGGCACCGCCCACTCGGTGTAGCCATTGGCGAGGTGGCAGTCGAGGAACCACGACACCAGGGCGCGCGACAGGCGGGCGCCGGCGCCGCGCAGGGTGACGAAACCCGAGCCGGCGAGCTTGGCGCCACGCTCGAAATCCATGATGCCGAGGGCGGGCGCGAGGTCCCAGTGCGCTTTGGGCTTGAAGGCGAACTGCGGCTCGTCGCCCCACACCGCAGCGACCCGGTTATCGGCCGCATCCTTGCCGACCGGCACCTCGGCCAAGCAGGGATTGGGCAGGTAGAGCAGCGCGTCGCTCAGCGCCTTCTCGGCCGCCTCGCGCTCGGCGTCGAGGGCCTTGGCCTGGTCGCCCAGCGCCCGCGCCTTCGCCTTGGCCTCGTCGAGGGCCGCGCCGCCGGCCTTGGCGAGGGGTCCGATCGCCTTGCTCGCGGCGTTCAGCTCGGCTTTGAGGCTTTCGGTGCGCGTCTTCAGCTCGCGCACCTGGGTGTCCTGGGCGAGCAGGGCATCGACATCGACGCTGGCACCACGGTCCCCCCAGGCCTTGCGGAAGGTGGCGGGGTCTTTCCGGAGGGCGGCGAGGTCGATCATGGCTGCGGAGCGGCATCTTAGGGCATCGCCGGGTTGGGCAATGGGAGGACGGCGGGGGGGCAAAGCGGAAGGCGGAAGGCGGAAGGCGGAAGGCGGAAGGCGGAAGGCGGAAGGCGGAAGAGTTGCTCGCATGCGTTGGCCAAGCCAGCGCGGCACCACCCGCCGCCCTCCCTGGCCAGCGCGCGGCAGCGCGCCACGATTCTTCCGCCTTCCGCCTTCCGCCTTCCTCCTTCCGCCTTTCTCATCTTCATTGCCTCCCACGCCCAGCCCCCAGCCTCCAGCCTTGCATGATCGGCACCGTCGTCCGTTGGCTTGTCGCAGTGACCCTAGCGGTCGGTTTGGGCCCCATCTGCTTCGATCTGCTGCAGTGGGCGGGCAAGGGCCTGCGCTGGCCCCCTCCGGACGCTCCGGCACTGATCGGCGGGGCCGGGGCCGGGGTGTTGTTCCTCTTGTGGAAGAAGCCCAACTGGTTCATCCACACGGCGGTGCACGAACTCTGCCATCTGGTGGTCTGCCTGCTGGTCTTCGTCCGCCCGACCGGCATCTCGATCAGCAACGGCAAGGGCGGGGCGGTCGAGCATGTCGAGACCGACCCGATCCGCTCGACCCTGATCCAGATCGCCCCCTACACCCTGCCGCTGCTGCTCACCCCGGTGCTGCTTGTCCGTCAGTTCATCATCACCGATCCGCAACCGTGGCGGCAGGTGCTGGGCGGGGCCGCTGCCTTCTTCTTCATCACCCATCTGCAGGCCCTGTACCACAACGTCCGCATCAACATCAGCGGTGAGCAGGCCGATCTGGTGAAAGTCACCCGGCCGCTGTCCTTCGTCTTGATCGTCCTCGGCCTGATGCTGGTGACGACCTGGACGATCCGGGTGCTGTGGAGCGGGGCCTAGGAGCCTGTCGGAGATTATCCGACAGGCTCCTGGCGGGACAGCTGACCCGCCGCCTTCCTCGGTCCCATCACCCCGGTCGGCAGCGGCGCGAGGTCCGGCCCGGCGAGGCGCCCTGCCTGCCAACGGAAATAGCCCAACGCCCCGACCATCGCCGCGTTGTCGGCGCAATGCCGCGGCTCGGGCAGCAGCAGCTCCCAGCCGTGGCGGGCGGCCAGTCCGACCAGGGCGCTGCGCAGGCCGCGGTTGCACGCCACCCCGCCACCGACCGCGATGGCGCGGACGCCATGGCGCTGCGCCGCGAGCTCCAGCTTGTCGCACAGCACGGCGGTCACGGCGGCCTGGAACGACGCGCAGGCGTCGGCGATGCCGCGTGCATCGAGACCCAGCGGATCGCGGCCATACGGGCCGCGCGCGTGGTAGAGCAGCTTGGTCTTGAGTCCGGCGAAACTCAGACGCAGAGTGCCATCGCCGAGGAACGAACGCGGCAAGGGTACGGCCCGGGGGTCGCCCTGTTCAGCCAGCCGATCGATCTGCGGACCACCCGGGTAGGGCAGGCCGAGGATCTGCGCCGCCTTGTCGAAGGCCTCGCCGGCCGCGTCATCGATGGTGCCGCCGAGCAGTTCGACCTCGCCCGGGGCGTGGGCCAGGTAGAGGTGGCTGTGCCCCCCCGAGGCGACCAGGCCGACCAGCGGATAGGCCACCACCGGCCGGCCGAGATGGACGGCGGCGAGGTGCGCGGCGATGTGGTCCACCGCGATCAACGGCAGGTCACGGCGCAAGGCGATCACCTTGGCGGCGGTCACCCCGGACAGCAGGCTGCCGCCGAGTCCGGGCCACGCCGCCACCGCGACGGCGGCCAGGGCCTCGGGGCGCATTGCTGCCCGCTGCAGCACCCGCTCGATCAGGCCGGGCAGGGCGGCAATATGGCCCCGCGCGACGATTTCCGGGACCACCCCGCCCCAGCTCGCGAGGTCGTCCTCCTGGCTGGCACGATCCTCGGCCAAAACCACGTGCCCGTCCGCCACCAGGGCGGCGCAGGCGTCGTCACACGAGGTCTCCAGGGCAAGTACCACGGCCATGGAGGCATCCTCGGGCCCGCGGACGCCGACCCAAGCGCCTGCCTGCGCCGGACCTTGCACCCTCCCCCCCGGAGAAGTAGCCTGCGGGCCGTGAGGCACCCATGGCCGCTCTGAACGTCGACTACATCAACCCCTTCATCGAGGCGACGATCAACACGTTCTCGACCATGGCCAACATCACGCCGACCCGCGAGAAGATATTTCTCAAGGGCGACGGGGAGGAGGTCTATGGGGTCAGCGGCATCATCGGTCTGGGTGGCGAGGCCACCGGCGCCGTGGTGCTGAACTTCCCCGAGAGCGTGGCCATCGCCGCGGTCGGCAAGTTCGTCGGCGAGGAATACAGCACGATCACCTCGTCGGTGGTCGATGGTGTCGGTGAACTCACCAACATCATCGCCGGTGACGCCAAGAACCGCCTGATCCAGAAGGGTTACAAGTTCGAGATCGGCCTGCCCAAGATGGTCACCGGGCGCAACTACATCACCGCTCAGAACAAGTCGGTGCCGTGCATCGTGGTGATGTTCAACAGCCCGATCGGCAAGTTCTGCCTGGAAGTCAGTCTGCGGAAGGCCTGAGCCGGCCATGCGCCAGCTCGCCCTTCTCGCGGCGATCCTGTTCGCGGCCGGCTGCGGCGCAGATCGCCCGACGCCGCAGGCCGCGGCCGGCAACCTGCTCGACGGCTTCGAGGACGATCCGCTGTGGACCCAGGACAGCGCCGGTTGCCATGCCGAGATGGCCTGCCGTCCCGAGGAGGCGGTGCAGGGCTCCACCGCCCTGGTGGTCAACGTGCGCGCCGGCACCAAGGACAAGGCGATCGTCCGCAAAGAGGTCGCGCTCGACGCCAGCGCCCTGACCCGAGTGCTGGTCGCCGTGCGCACGGTCAGCGGGCCGCCGCCGAAGATCGCCTTCGCGGTGAACGGCACCGGCGGGGCGTGGATCGAATCGCCCGCCGTCACCCTGCAGCCCGGCTGGAACCGCGACCTGGCGTGGGACCCGCGCAGCGATCCGGCCTGGGTCAAGGCGGCGCCCGGCATCGAACGCATCAACCTGCTGGTCTGGCCGCAAGGCGGCGACTGCGTCGTCGCCTTCGACGATCTGCGCGGCGAAGGCGCTTGGCGTTGGCGCGGCGAACCGGCGCGCCTGCTGCAGACCACCGCCCCACCCAGCGAGGCGCGGCTGCACCAGCCCCTCGAACTGGTCTGCGAGATCGCTTGGCCCGACCCGCTGCGCGCCGCCGCCGCGCCGGCCAAGGGCAACCCCGAGCGCATGCTGCAGCGCATGGTCGCGGGCGGGGCGTGGATCACCGCGCCGGACGGCGAACGCTGGTTCCAGGCTGCGGCCTGCCTCGCCAGCCAGGTGCGCGACGGGCAGGCGGTGCAGCGCCAGGGGGTGCGCTTCACCCCCGACCGCGCCGGCCTCTGGTCGCTGCGTCCGGGCGTGGCGGATGGCCGCGGCGGCTGGCTGGCCGGGACGGAAGCCAGCGTGGCGGTTTCGTCAACCGCCGCCAATCGCGGGGCGGTGCGCGTCAGTCGCACCGACCGGCGTTGGCTGGAACGCGCCGACGGCAGCTTCATCTGGCCGCTGGGCATGAACGTGGCCTGGGCCGGTGACTACATCCCGTGGCTCGACCGCCTGCAGGCCGACGGTTGCACCGCCCTGCGCGTGTGGCTGTGCCCGTGGGGCAACCGGCTCGACGTCGAGGGCGACCTGCAGACCGTCAACCAGGAGTCGGCGACGGCGATCGACCGGTTGCTCGACGAGGCGCTGCAACGCGGCCTGGTCGTGCAGCTATGCCTCACCTACCACGGCTGGTTCCAAGCCAACTGGGCCGACAACCCCTTCAACGTGAAGAACGGCGGGCCGATCGTGGACGGGCGCGAATTCTGGACCGACTGGAAGGCCAAGGCCGGCTTCCGCCGCCTGCTCGACTACGCCAGCGCGCGCTGGGGTCATCACCCGGCCCTGCTCGCCTGGGAGCTGGTCAACGAGGTCGATCTCGCTCCGCGCTTCCGCGACGAGGACCTGATCGACTGGCACCGCGAGATGGCCGGCCATCTCGCGCGCGTCGATCGCCGCCGGCACCCGATCACCACCAGCGTGGCGGTGGCCAGCCGGCTCGCCGAACTGTGGCGCCTGGACGATCTCGATCTGGTCAACGTGCACCGCTACGAGCGCGACCCGCTGGTCGCCATCGCCGGGGTCGCTGGCGACGTCGCCGCGGCCGGCAAGCCGGGCTGGGCGGCGGAGGCCGGTTGCGACTGGCAACCGCGCGGCGAGCAGGCCGACCCCGAAGGCGTCTATCTGCGCCAGGCGCTGTGGTGGAGCTGGACGCACGGCCTCGCCGCGTCGAGCTGGGCGTGGTGGTGGGACACCCAGGTGCAGAACCACGGCCTGACCCGGCATCACGCCGCTCTGGCCCGTTTCATTGCCGGCGAGGATCCGCGCGGTCTGCAGCTGCGCCCCCTCGTCGCCCGCTCCGCGACGCTGGCGGTGGCCGCCCTGGCCGCTGCCGACCGTGCCTGGATCTATGCCGCCGATCCTGCCGCCGCGCGGCCCGGCGTGCCGGCGGCATCCCCGCTCGCCCGGCCGTTGACCCTGGCCGGCCTGGCCCCCGGAGCCTGGACGGCCGAGCGCTGGGACACCCTGCGCGGACAGCCCGTCGCCGAAGAACTGCTGACGGTCGGCGATGACGGAACCCTCGCGCTGATCTTGCCCGCAGGCAGCGGCGAGGCGGCCTGGAAGCTGCGCCGCCGCGTGCCGCTGCAGCTGGAACTGCGCCTGCCGTGAGCTGGACCGACCGCCTGTGGCAGGCCCAGGCCAAGGGCTGGCTGACCCGTGAGGAGGCCTGGCAGGTGCTGATCGACGCGCGCGAGGCGCCCGACCCCGGCCAGGTTGTCGATACCGTGCTGCGCGGTCTGGCGGCGGCCTACAGTCCGCCGCCCCCACCGCCGCCTGAACTCGATCCGGTGATCATCGAGGACCTGCCCGAGGCGGGGAGCTGACCTACGGCCCGTCGTTCGGCCCTCGGCGTTCGGCCTTCGCCGTCCCGCCGCGCGGAGGAACCGGGTCCCAGCCATGGCCGCCCCAGGGATGGCAGCGGCACAGGCGCCGGGTGCCGAGCCAGACGCCGGCGACCGGGCCGTGCTCGGTGATCGCCTCGGCCATGTAGGCGGAGCAGGTCGGCGTGTAGCGGCAGGCCGGCGGCAGCGCCGGCGAGATCCAGCGCTTGTAGAAGCCGATCAGCGCCAGCAGCAGACGGCTGATCATCGTTGACGCCCCCGTACGGGGCCCCGCCGCGCACGCGGTGGGGCTGCCGCCGAGCAGCGGTGGGCGGATACAATGGGCGCAGCCCATCCGCCCACGGTTTTGGAGCAGCAGCGACAAAACCGAGATGTGACAAAGGCTGCGGAGACAGGCCCGCAGGGCCGCAGGGGCAGAGCCCCTGAACTGTCAAGACTGATCATCGCCGGCGCCGGCCTTCGGCCTTGGCCTGGCTGGCGCGCTCGACCAGGGCCAGCACCTCGGCGTCGCACTGCACATGGTCGGGCGGGTCGCTGCGGAAGATCACCGCGCAGTCCCAGCCGTCGAGACGCTCCTTGAGCCGGAGGCGGAACAATTCGCGCACCCAGCGCTTCAACGTGTGGCGGCGCACCGCCAGCGGGGCGACCTTGGTCGAGACCATCACCCCGAGGCGCGCGCAGCGGCCGCCGCCGTCCTGGGTCCGGCCACGCGGGCGCAGCAGCACCTGGCAGAAGCGGCCGCCCGCTTTCTGGCCGCGGTCGAAGGCGCGGGTGAAGTCGATGCCGTGGTGGAACCGGGCTGGGGGAGGCAAACCCTGGTCGGGCATGCCGCCACGGTCGCAGGCGAGCGGCCGGGAACAAGAAGGAGAGGCTGGAGAGCAGACCGTTGCTCCACCCGCTCCGCCACACTACACTCGCCGCCGATGGCCGACACCGTTCCCGTCCTCATCGGCACCGCTGGCATCGTCCAGGGTGAGAGCTTCGTCCTCGCCCCGGGCACCCCGGTGGTGATCGGACGCAGCCGCTCGTGCGACATCAGCCTGCGCCGTACCGCCGGTTACCTGAAGGCGCCGTCCGACGAGCGCGACGTCGATCACGATTTCAACACGGTCAGCCGCCGGCACGCCCGCGTCGAAGTGGCGGACGGTAGCCGCGCGCGCATCGAGGACCTGTCCACCAACGGCACCTTCGTCAACGGCGACCACCTCTCCGGCTCGACCGAGGTCGATCTGGTCCAGGGCGTGTGCGCCCTGCGCCTGGGCACCCGCGAGAGCTTCGATCTGGTGCTGCTGCCCAAGGACGATCCGCGCCTGCAGGGTCTGCAGACCGTGGCGCCGGCGCCCGACAGCACGGAAGACTGAACGGGAGGGTCGAGCTCCAGCTCGACCTTGCCGACCGAGGTCGAGCTGGCGCTCGACCCTCCTGACTACTTGCCGGCCACCTCGACAGCCACCAGTTGATCGACACCAAGCAGCCGGGCCGCCTCGCGCATGCGGTCAGAGCCCAGGCGCATGATCAGTGCTTCGCGCGGCAGCCCGCTGCGGTCGCGGATGCGGATGATCCCTGAGAAGAAGGCCGAGGCGACCGCCACCGACCGGCTGGCATCGACGACGATGCGGGCTGGACGCTGACGCTCGATCTCGGCGACAACATGGGCCGACCAGCCAGAGGCGAGGTCGAGGTCGATCGAGCCACGCGAGCCGAGCACCACTTCCAGGGTGCCATCAGGGTGGCGGAGGATGTCGAATCGGGGATCGCTCACGCGCGGCACCTTACGGAAAGGTGGATCCGCTGCCAGAGCAGAGCCGTCATCATTCCGCCGGGTCCGTGTTACACCTTGTTCGCACATGACTTGGCGATGGTGCATCGGTCCAGGAGCGATTTGGCCCGCAGCGTGCGTTCAGATCCCGCATGCCACCCATCAGCGCCCCGCCGCCGACCGCCCTGGTGTCCACCGTTCAGGGCAATCCCGGCGATGGATTGCTCGTTCCAGCCGCGACGCCGAGCGCTGCGCAAGGCTCCCCCTTCGCTTTTCTGCTGCTGCCCACCGCCGTCCCCAGCGCCCTGCCGGTAGCTCCCGGCGAAGCACCCGCGGAGCCCGGGTGGGCCGGGTGGGCCGGATTGGGTCTGCCCATCGACCCTGCCGCCGCCAGCGAGGATCCCGAACTGCTCGCTCTGCTGGGTGCGCTGCTGCCCGTAGGGCCGGCGCAGACCAAGCCTGTCGAGCAGCCCGAAGCGGCTGCGCCCGCGCTGTGGCAGGGCGGCCTGACCCCGCAAGCGATGCCCTTCCTCCCCGCTGAGGCGATCGCGCCGCCTGCGGCCGCGCTCTGGGCTGCCCCACCGGAAGCGCCCTCGCCCACGGCGGCTCCCGTCACGACGCCCGCCTCAGCCAGCACAGCCGCGCCCAGCGCAGACCTGCCGCTGGCCAGCCTCCTCCTGGACGGGCAAGCCGCTGCAAGCCCAACGACAACGGCCGATCCGCGCATGCCGACCAGCCCGGCTTCAGCCACCCTGCTCGCGAACGCTGTAGCGGTTTCCATGCCGCCTGTCCTCGCCGTCACGGAGCACCCCATTGCCACCATGCCGGTGCACAGCGACGCAAAGCCTGAACCGCCGCAAAGCCTGACTCCGCTCCCGGCAGCCCTGCCATCGGCCACGACGGATCCGCTCCAGCCCACCACCGTCCTGACCAGCAGCGAACCCGTACAGCCCCTCGCCAGGCCGCTGGTCGGCGCCACCCCGCTGCGTCCCGCGAGGTCGGCTCCCACCGTCGAGACCAGCCAGGATCCACAGGGCGTGCCGATCACGGACTCCCCCACACCAGCAGGAGCGCTCACCGAACTGCCGACTGCCCCCCCCGGCACAGCCCCGCAGATGATGGTGCCACCAGCAGAGTCGGCGGTCTCACCTGCGACGCCTGCCGCCACGCTGGTGGCCAAGCCGATGCGCAACAGCGACGGCCCACGCCCCGAGCCGGCGGGTCTCGCATCAGCCGAGGGCCCGTCCGCGGCCCTGACCGGCAGCGAAGACCAGCCCCTGGCGCCCCAGCCGCTGGGCGCCACCAGCCAGCGCAGCGAACCCTTCAGCCTCCCGCGCAGCGAGCCGGTGGTACGCAGCGAGCCGAATCCGGTCGAGCGCGCCGTCGCGCATCAGGTCTCGCGCGCCATCATCCAGCACCTGCCGGACGGCGGCGCACGCATGGTGATGCGCCTGACCCCGCCCGAGCTCGGCACCGTGCGCATCGAATTCCTGATGCGTGACGGAACGGTCACCGCCCGCCTGCTGGCCGAGGACGATGGCGTCCGCCAGGCCCTCGACCGGGCCCTGCCGCAGCTGCGCAACGAGGTGCGCACCGAGCATCCGACCGTGGACATCACGGTCGATCGCTCTGACCAGCGTCAATCCTGGCAGGATGGCAATCCGCGCCACGAGCAGCGCCACGATCCGCAGGGCGGCCAGGGCCGGCCTCGCGAAAGTGACGAGCACTTCACCCTCGACGAGGCCGCACCGCTGCACGAGGCCGCCCCGCGCCGCATCGATCCGGTGCTGGGCGGACGGGTATCCGCCCGGGCCGTCGATGCCTTCGCCTGAACTGGCACACCCTTCGCGTACTCCCCTCCAACGACGTCCAGCCGCACCAGGAGCCTAAGTCATGCAGCGTTCCCTCTATGCCGGTGTCTCGGGTCTCACCAACCACCAGTCGATCCTCGACGTCACCGCCAGCAACCTGGCCAACGTCTCGACTCCTGGCTACAAGGCCAGCCGCATCGGCTTCGCCACTGCGATGTCCCAGACCCAGAGCGCCGGCGGCGCCCCCAGCGGGCAGACCGGCGGCGTCAACCCGCGCCAGGTCGGACTCGGCGTCACCAGCGGCACCATCGATGTGGATACCCGGCAGGGCTCATTGCTGGCGACCGGACGTTCGCTGGACCTCGCCATCCAGGGTTCGGGATTCTTCAAGGTCACCCGGGTCAATCCCTCCGATGGCACCTTCTACTCCCGGGTCGGCAATTTTGGTTTCGACCAGAATGACGATCTGGTCGATCTTGCCAGCGGCCTACGCGTCAACGGCATCCAGCAGGGCCTGCAGGGCTCGATCTCGCTGACCCAGTACCGCTCGATCAACGCGCAGGCGACTTCGAACGTCACCTTCCAGGGCAATCTCAACGCCAACGCCCAGGGCCTGCGCGGCTCCTCGCTGCAAGCGGTCCTGCCCCTGGTCGAGGCCTCTGACGACCGTTCCAGCTTCTCGACCGGCAGCGAGTCCACCCTGCTCAAGAACCTGACCCTGTTCCGCGGCAATGCGGCAGATCCAGGCCAGGCTTTCACTGGTGCCGTCACCAGCACCGGGACCCAGGCGACCCTCACCCTGAAAGGTGAGACCGAATTGACCACTGGTGGGCAGATGATCTCGCGCATCACCGTGCCGGCGGGCAACTATTCAGCCGCAGCCGCCGACAACCTGGTGCTCAAGCTGCAGCGCAACGGTGTCACGATCCAGCAGCTGACGATCAGCGATGACCTGAGCGGCTTCGCCAGCGACATCAGCGCCCGCACCTTCACGCTGGAATCACCACAGGTCAATGCCGCTGACATGCTGACCTTGATCGCCGAACGCGGCGACCCGACCACCGTCGACGTCCCTGCCGGTGCGTTCTCCTTCGCCTCCGAGGTCGCCACGAATCTGACCGTGTTCGGCACCAAGCCCGATGGCGAGGCCTACGGCGGCAAGATCACGGTCAATCCCTGGTCTGAAACCGTGGCCGACCTGGTCGAAAAGATCAATAGCGTCCTCACCCAGGGCACGCGCTCCTTTGCGTCAGTCTCGGTGACCAACGGCAATCTGACCGCCAAGGCCCTGGAGACCGGAGAAGGCTTCAGCCTGTTCATCGGTGAAGACGATCGTCTGCCCCTGGGACCTCCGGAACCATCCTCGAACCCTCTGGCCGCCAGCGTCTTGAATCCGGGCTCATTCGCCCTTGATGACGGGGTTGGCGGCGCACTCGACCAGCCACAAGACATCGGACCGGTGGCGGTCGGCGCAGCCGGCGCCCTGCGCCCCACCTTCACCGTTCCTGCCGTCAACCTGTCAAGCCAGGTGGGTAAGAACATGCTGGTGACCGTGCAGGTGAACGGCAACAATGTCGGAGCCATCTCGATCCCCGCCGCCGACTATGCCAGCGCCACGCTTGCCGACCGGACCTTCACCCTCAGCGGCTATACCCAGGTCAGCGCCACCGACCAGGTCAGCTACCAATTCGCCGGCGACCTGGATGTCAATCCAGCTGACGATGCGACCCTCGAGTTCGGTGCTTTCAGCACCGTCGGCGCCCTCAGCGAATCGACCAATGGCACGGGATTCAACTACCGGGGCCGCGCCACCACGCAGGTCGCGTCAGCGACCATGACCCGTGGCGGACTGGTCAGCCCGACCTTCACCATGCCAGCCGTCGATCTCAGCGACCAGGTCGGCCGCTCGCTCAAGGTCTCGGTGAAGATCAACGGAGCAGAGCGGGCGTCATTGTCCATCCCCGCTGCCGATTATCGCGGTGGGGCGGTCAAGATATTCGACATGAACTCGCTGCCGCACGTCGCCAGCGGCGATGTGGTCTCCATCGACCTGTCGGGCTCGCTTGATCTCGGGGTCGATGAGACCGACCCGCTGAACCCGATCATCAACCGCCTGCGCTGGAGCACGGCCCTGGTCGAGGACAACAACTCCACCTCGATCCTGCAGGATCGCGGCGCCACCGGCCTCCCCAATGGCCAGCCGGACCTGTTCGAGGACGCCCCGGTCGATCCCACGACCACCGATGTGAATCGTTGGCAATATGCCAACACCACCAACGTCAACTTCGACTGGTACAAGATCCGCCTCGCCGCCGAAGTGGTCACGACGTCGATCGACGTGTACGACTCCAACGGCACGAAGCACAGCGTCGAATCGCGCTACTTCAAGTCGGGGTCGAAGGTCGATCCCGAGACCGGAGCGCGGACCAACGTGTGGGACGCCATCGCAAACGTCAGCCCGATCGAGGGCACGATCCAGGGCGACCTGATCACCGGTGTGCAGTTCGACCAGTTCGGCCGCTATGTCGGTGACAGCACCCTGGGTACCACGGCGCGTGGCTCGGGCCTTGATGCGAACGGCTTCCGCGGCCAGCCCGACAACAACCGCCTGGAAGTCCTGTGGAACGCCAGCGGGCCCGGCTCGCTCCAGGTCGATCTCGGGGACACCAACGGCACCAACGGCCTGACCGGCTTCGGCAGTGCTTCGACCGCAGCCGCAGTCAACCAGGATGGCTATGCCAACGGCTCGCTCGACTCGATGAGCGTCGACTCCAATGGCGACATCAAGGGTCTCTACAGCAATGGCCAGAGCCAGACCATCGCCTCGCTCCAGGTATTCACCTTCCGCAACCCGGCCGGCATGCTCGCCGCCGGCGGCAACCTGTGGACGCCATCAAGCAACAGCGGTCTTGAGACGCCACGCACGCCTGGTCAGGGCGGCTCGGGGCAGATCACCAGCGGCTCGCTGGAAGGCTCGAACGTCGACATCGCCAGCGAGTTCACCCGCCTGATCACCGCCCAGCGCGGCTTCCAGGTCAACGCGCGCGTGATCCAGACGACGGACCAGATCCTGCAGGAACTGGCCGGCTTGATTCGCTGAAGCTTGGGGGGACTACGTCCCCCCAGGCCCCCCTCGCGGCCGGCGCCGCGGCTCGCTTTTCTCGCTGCGCTCGAAAAACGTGGGCGGATGGGCTGCGCCCATTATATCCGCCCAACGCC
>JFJP01023572.1_pt1 | contig 15105 bp, 12 predicted proteins | sample 431651 | NCBI WGS metagenome assembly JFJP01 (sample SAMN02602958, study PRJNA72255) | Microbial mat metagenome, whole genome shotgun sequencing project. | biome: fresh water; feature: sink hole; material: water; isolation source: purple microbial (photo- and chemosynthetic) mats found in...
GAGATATCATCGAAATAGCCGAGCTCGTACAGACTCTTGAGCTCGGTGTTGACGGCCTGGGGATCATACACGTCGCCGGGCTGGATCTTGAGACGCATCAGCACCACGTCGTCGTCAAGGATTTCATTTCCGCGCACGTCTATGGATGCGATGCGATCTTTCTGCTGCACTCCCGCCTGGATTTTGGCGGCGGTTTCTTCAATGGCCGGCAGGATGTTGATCACACCCTCCTTGACCACAAAGAACGGCTTTGGTTCCCGCACGCCGTATGCTTCCACGAGCCGGGTATCGATGCTGATGCTCTCCCCGACTTGGCTGAAACTGCCGTAGACGGCATATCCGGCACCGGTAAGTAGCGCCATGTCGCGGGCCACTCCGAGATCCAGATATTCGACCTGCTGCTCCTGCAGCAGGCGCATTGTCTCCTCTTGCGGGATCACCTCCAGGCCCATGGCGGTCAAGCGGTCTTGAAGGAGCTTGGGCAGGCTCTCTTCCAAATAGGCCAGGTCCGGGGCCGCATTCACGGCGAAAGGCAGGACGATGACCTTGTTTGCCGGCTCGGCAAACAGCGGTGTCGCACAGAAGAGACACAGGGAAACAATCAGACACAGGAGGGCACTACGTTTCATACAATTCTCCGGAACGAAGCTCCAATGTTCGGTGCATGCATTGGGCAAGTTCAGCATTGTGGGTAACGACGACCAGGGTGACTCCCTGATCCTTGTTCAGATGCAACAAAAGATCGTTGACTTCCCGACCTGTCCGTTCGTCAAGGTTGCCGGTGGGTTCGTCCGCAAGCACCACCGCAGGTTCAAGCAGAATGGCGCGGGCAATGGCCGCTCGCTGCCTCTCTCCTCCGGACAGAGTGGTTACCCTGTGATGGCGCCGATGCGCAAGCCCCACTCGCGACAAAGCCGCGTCGGCCTTTTCCAGGGCCGGCCCCCTGGCCATGCCGCCGATGATCCCCGGCATGGCCACGTTTTCACGTGTCGAAAATTCTGACAGCAGGTGGTGGAACTGAAAAACGAAGCCCATGTTCCTGTTGCGGATGCGGGCCCGCTCTCTCCACCCCAGGGTCGAAATGTCGGAACCGTTGAAAAGGATGGTGCCGCTTGTTGGTACGTCCAGCGTACCCATGAGCTGCAGCAGGGTGCTTTTTCCCGATCCCGATGCCCCGACGATGGCCAGGGAGTCTCCGCCCCGCACGGCCAGTTCCACGCCTGAAAGGACGGTGATTGTTTCTTCGCCCTGCTCGTAGGCCTTGCCGACGTTCTGCAGTCGGTAAACGTCACTCATAGCGCAGTGCCTCGGTGGGCAGCATCTTTGAGGCCTGTCTGGCCGGATACAGGGTCGCCAAAAAACACAGGGCCATTGCCGAGACGGCTATGAGCGACATATCGAGAAGTTCGATCTTCACAGGCAGGTGGTCCAGGTAATAGACATCGGCCGGCAGTTTTATGAACTGGTATTTCTGCAGCAAGGAGCAGATGGCAAGTCCCAGTCCGAAGCCGATGCTCGTGCCTACGGCTCCGATGAGCGACCCCTGCAGGATGAAGATGTTGCGGATTTGGGGTGGTGTGGCGCCGAGGGCCATAAGCACGGCGATGTCCTTGGTTTTTTCCATGACCATCATGACCAGGGTGGTGATGATGGAAAACGAGCCCACCAGCACGATCATGATCAAAATGACCGCCATGGCGGTCTTTTCAAGTTTGAGCGCTGCAAAGAGGTTCTGATTCATTTCGATCCAGTTGCGCGAATAAAGCGGGAAACCTCCCAGGGTGCGGACCAGCGCTTCGCCTATGCCTTGCACGCCGTCTATGTCCGAGACTTTGTATTCGATTCCGGTCACGAAATCTCCTTCGAATCCCAGGATTTTCTGGGCCTCGGGGATGGATACGAAGGCAAGGGACGCGTCGTATTCGAACATTCCGGAACTGAAAATGCCGACCACGTTGAAAAATACGATCTTGGGGGAGAAGCCGGCCGCCGATTTCTTTCCGCTGGGCGCGAGCAGGCTGACCCTGCTGCCAAGAGTCAGTCCAAGTCTTGATGCCAGTTCCTTGCCGATGACAACGCCCGGAATATCGCCGGCGTCGCCCAGATTTGCGAGGCTGCCGCTGATCAGGTCCTTGTCCACGGTCAGGACCGAACCGGCGGTTTGCGGGTCGATGCCGCGCAATACGACGCCTTTGACCCCCGAGGGCGTGGAAAGCATAACTTCGTAATAGATGAATGGTGTGGCTGCGACGATTCCTTCGACCTGTAAGCTCTTTTGCACCAGTCGGTCGTAGTCGTCGATGGTCTGTTTGACCGATCCGAGGATGAGGTGGGAGTTTATGCCCAGTATCTTGTCGCGCAGGTTTTCACTGAAGCCGTTCATGACTCCGAGGACTACGATGAGCGAGGCCACGCCAATGGCCACGCCCAGCACGGAGATGAGCGAAATGACGGAAATGAAGGCCTGCTTGCGCCGGGCCAGGAGATACCGCAGGGAAACGAAGAGTTCAAAGTGCATGGGTTCTCGCTCTGAGAGCCCGGTACGGGACCGGGCCGGGGCTCGACGTGTCCTAGCCGGCGATCTCTGGCCGCAGCAGCGGGAAGAGAATGACTTCACGGATGGACGGCGAGTCCGTCAGCAGCATGACCAGACGGTCAATGCCGATCCCCTGTCCAGCCGCCGGAGGCATGCCGTATTCAAGAGCCCGGATGTAGTCCTCGTCCATGGCGTGGGCCTCGTCGTCACCAGCCGCTTTTTCCCGGACCTGTTCCTCGAAACGATTTTTCTGGTCGTAGGGATCGTTCAATTCGGAAAAGGCGTTGGCCATTTCCTGTCCGCAGATGAAGAGTTCAAACCGGTCCGTGATTTCGGGGTTCTGGTCATTCTTGCGGGACAGCGGAGAGATGTCCGTCGGGTAATGATAAATGAAATGAGGCTGAATGAGCTTGGGCTCGACCAGATTGTCAAAGAGCTTGGCCTGAAGCTTGCCGAGTTTTTCCTTGGGATGGGCCGCCTCCCCCAGCTTCTGGACCAGATCCTTGCACTTGTCGTAGTCTTGATAGATTTTAGGGGACACCCCCCCGATTTTCTCCAGAGATTCGTGAAACGGCAGTCGCACCCAACCGTCCTTAAGGTCGATGACATTACCTTGATACTCGACCAGGTGCGTGCCGCAAACGGACGTGGCCAATCCGCAAAGCAGTTCCTGGGTCAGGTCCATGAGATCCACGAAGGTCGCGTAGGCCCAGTAGAATTCGATCATGGTGAATTCAGGATTGTGACGGGTATCGATGCCTTCGTTACGGAAGTTGCGGTTGATTTCGTAGACCCGGTCAAATCCTCCCACCAGCAGGCGTTTGAGATACAACTCGGGGGCGATGCGCAGGAACAGGTCCATATCCAGGGCGTTGTGGTGCGTGCGGAAGGGTTTGGCCGCGGCGCCGCCGGCGATGGGCTGCATCATGGGCGTCTCCACTTCCAGGAATCGCCGGTCATTCAGGAAATTGCGGATGTACTGCACGATGGCCGTGCGCTTTCGGAAAATCTCGCGGGCCCGGTCGTTGACCAGGAGGTCCACGTAACGCTGGCGGTACCTCGTCTCGACATCTTTCAGCCCGTGGTATTTCTCCGGGAGAGGGCGCATGGATTTGGAGAGCAGTCGGACTTCGGAGGACTTGATGGTCAATTCGCCCGTCTTGGTGCGGAAAAGGGTGCCAACGACACCGACAATGTCGCCGATTTCGAATTTTTTGAACACGCCGTACTGCTCGACGCCGAGATCGTCACGCTGGGCATAGACCTGGATTTTGCCGCTGGTATCCTGAATATGGAAGAAGGTCGCCTTGCCAAAAGAGCGATGGGCCATGATCCGGCCGCAGAGGGCAAAGGTCAGGTTCTCCTGCGCAAGGATTCCTTCATCCTTTTCACCATGCTCTTCTAAAGCATCGCCAATTTCAGCGGAGCGGCGGAAGTCGTTGGGATATAAGGGGATGCCAGCTTCAAGCAGGAACTGCGCCTTTTCCTTGCGGTGGCGGAGCAGCTGCTTTTCGCTTGGGGCATTGGTCTGGTCTTGTGTCAAGTAAAGTCTCCGTTTCGGGAATAATGGCGTCAAACGAACAAATTCGGGTATTGGAAATTGGACCTATCGTCAAGAAAAGTCAATGCCCGGGAGGTGGCGCCAGATCAGGAAATCCGCATGGTTGGAGCCTTTTTGCCAAACTCGCGCCGTTCTTGAGTACCCTGTTCGGCGGAATGCCTATCCGCGTCAACAAGTTCGATAGCGTCTGGCGCTCGGCGTCAGGGGCAAAGAGGGGATAGTCGCTGCCGAAAACGATGCGTTCGGGATCATGCCGGTTAAGTATGGCCATAAAGGCCGGCTCCGGAACGACGCACGAGCAGCAGGACGTATCCATAAATATGTCGAGACCGGCAAGGTGGGTGAGGGTTTCCTCCCAGAGATAAAGCCCGCCCAGATGTGCGGCGATCACTTCAAGGCCGGGGAAACGTTGCAGTACCAGGGCCAGGTCGCGGGGACGGGAGAGGGTCGCGCCGGCTTCCCTGACCGGTCCCATGTGGAGCATGATCATGAATCGTCCCTGGGCGGCCTCCCAGACGGGATTCCAGCGGGGAGAATCCAGAGCGATACCGGAAAGGTCGGGGTGGATTTTTATGCCCCGGATGCCATTTTGCGCCAGGCGTTCCAGTTCGGCTTCCCATGAAGGGTGATCGGGATGAACCGTGCCCAGCGGGATGAGTCTGGGATGTGACCGGCGTAGGGAGAGCATCCAGGAATTGGCCGGAATCATCTGGTCCGGGCGCAGGGCGGCGGTGAAGCACAGCGCCTGGGTCAGACCTGCGCGGTCCAGGTGTTTGAGGAGGTTTTCAGCCGATCCGTCGCCGGCCGGATCGATCCCCAGGTCGTGGCTGATGGCTGCGACCATTTTTGGCCCGACCTTTGGCGGAAAGACATGCGTGTGGCAGTCGACCATTCGCGTCTAGCCGAACAGGGCCGAGAGCCAGTCCGGAACACGGACGGGCTTGCCCTGCGCGTTGACCACCGCGTGCTGGGTCGATCCGCGAGTCAGTATCGTGTCATGGTCCGCGTTGGTGATTTCATAGACGAAGTTCAGGCTGGCCCTGGACTGGCTGGCCAGGCCGGTGCGGATGCGGATGACCTCGTCATAGCGTGCGGGAGCAAGGTATCGACAGGTGGCTTCGCGCACCGGCAGAAAGATGCCCCGCGCTTCCACGGTTGCATAGCTGAAGCCCAAGTCCCGGATCAGTTCGCCCCGGCCGCGTTCGAAAAGATGCAGGTAGTTCGCGTAGTAGACCACACCCATGGCGTCTGTCTCGCCGTAGGAGACGCGGTGGGAAAGCCAGCACGAAGGCTCAGGAAAGTCGGTCTTCATGCGCGCTGGCCAAGGCAGAAGGGGAGCAGGTCGCGCCCTTCAGTCAGGAAAAGACCCGTGCCTTGCGCCGAGTCCTCGTCAAAGACCTCGGGTCCGTCGGTTCTCGGCGCCCTCGTCCGGTAGACCAGAAAAGGCACCGCATCCTCGGTGTGCGTCCGGCGGACGACGGGCGTGAAATGATCGCAGGTGACCACGATGGTCGCATCCCTGTTTGCCAGGGCTGCAAGAATCGGGGCGACGATGCGCTGGTCGAAGAGTTCAATGGCGCGTTTCTTGAGCAGGGCGTCGCCCATGTGTCCGCACTCGTCCGGAGCCTCCACATGCACGTAGACGAAGTCGCCGATTTCAAGGAAATTGAGGGCTGCCTGCACCTTTCCTTCGTAGTTGGTGTCAATGAGTCCGTTTGCGCCCTCGACTTCCAGTACGTCCATTCCGGCGGCCCGGCCGAGTCCCTTGACCAGATCCACCGCCGAGACCACCGCTCCGCGCAGGCCGAAGCGACCGGCAAAGGCTGGCAGGGCCAGGGGGCGTCCCTGGCCCCATGGCCAGATCGATCTGGCCTGGGAAGTCGTTTCGCTGCGCAGGAATTCATGAGCTCTGAGCAGGAAGGCGTGCAGCTCCGGGAATGATTCAAAGGCCCGCAAGTCCTGGGCAATGTTTTGGTCCAGAATGTCGTGGGGCGGACGAATGGCCAGTTCTGTCGCGTTTGTCAGCGCCCCTGCGCGCTGCACCAGGAGATGGCGGTACTGGATGCCCTGGACGGGCTGAAATGGACCGCCCTCGGCCATTTCGGCCAAACTGGCGACCAGAGGTGCGGCTGTATGCGTGGCAATGTGTCCCGAGGAATAGTCGAGCATGACGCCGGCGTCGGTAAGTTCGGTCAGGTTGACCAGGTTCATGCGCCAGACCAGGTCATCCTGTCCCAGGACCAGGCCCTGGGCCGCAGCCTCGATGGGGCCTCGGCCGGTATGGTGCTCCTTGGGATCGTAGCCCAGAAGCGACATGTTGGCCACATCGGAGCCTGGGGGCATGCCCTGAGGGATTGTCTGGCAGCGGCCGCAAAGAGATTTCGGCGCGAGAAGGTCAAGGGTCGGCGTGACGGCTGCCTGCAGAGAGGTGCGCCCGCCCAGCACGTCGAGGGGCCATCCGGCCATGCCGTCGGCCACCAGAAAAACGGTTTTTGGCATCAGATGATCCTGTAGTGCACTGGCGGGTCGAGCACGAAGCTGAATTTCTTGATCGTGTCCAGGGCCGCGGTCACGTTTTGCATCTGCGCGGAATGGCTGATGAAGACGATGGGCACTCCGTCATTGGGGGCATACTGGCGCTGCACAACCTGCGCGATGCTGATGTTGTACTCGCCCATGACCCCGGCGATGGAGGCCATGACTCCGGGGCGGTCGACCACGGTGAAGCGGAAATAATGGCGGAATACGGTCAGCTCCGGAGCCAGAATTTGGGCTTGAGGCAGGCGGGATTCCAGGAATCCCGTGTTGTTGGGCACACAGTTGGTGCGGGCCAGGGCGAGGATGTCGGCCAGAACGGCGCTGCCCGTGGGCAGATCGCCTGCTCCCTGCCCGTAGAGCATGACCGGCCCTACGGCGTTGCCTTCCAAAAGAATGGAATTGAACGGCCCGTCGACCTTGGCCAGGATGTGATCCTGACGCAACAGGGCTGGGTAGACCCCGGCATGCAGCATGCCGGACTTGTCGCGGACCTGTGCCAGGAGCTTCAGGCGATAGCCGAATTCCTTGGCCAGGATGATGTCGAACTGTTCGACCTTGGAGATGCCCTCCACCGTGAGTTTGCTTAAGGGGAAGTCCAGTCCGTAGGCCAGCCGGATGAGGATGACCAGCTTGTGGGCCGCGTCGATGCCTTCAATGTCCAGGGTCGGGTCGGCCTCAGCGTAGCCTTTGGCCTGGGCCTTGCCCAGGACCGTGGCGAAGTCCTCTCCCTTCTCGGACATTTCGGACATGATGAAGTTGGCGGTGCCGTTCAAGATGCCGGTCAGAGCCTTGATGCGATTGCCTGCCAGGCTCTCCTTCAGCGTCTGGATGATGGGGATGCCTCCGGCGACGCTGGCTTCGTAATAGAGCCCAAGACCCTTGCTGGCCGCAAGCTCGAAGAGTTCCGGGCCGTGCTGGGCCAATAGCGCCTTGTTGGCGGTGACCACGGATTTTCCGCTGTTCAATGCGCGGGTAATCAGGGTGCGCGGAAATTCGATGCCTCCCGCCAGCTCGACGATGATGTCGATTTCGGGATCGTTTATCAGCGCGTCCATGCTGGTGGTGAAGGTCGTGTCCGGTGAAGGAATGACGTTTCTGGGTTTGTTCAGGTCCCGGACCATGATGGTCTTGACTTTCAGGGTCTTGCCCAACCTGCGCACGATCCAGTCGTTGTTTTCCTGGATGATCTTGATGAGCCCGGAGCCTACGGTGCCCAGGCCGGCCAAGCCGAGATGGATGACGGAGTCTTTCAAGGAATGCCTCCACGCCGAAACATTGAGAAAAAGATTATGAAGCCAAGAAATGCTATTTGCCGTATCCTGCGCGCGCTGTCAAAATGGGGGGAGAGGCAGTTGCCATTCATTTCCTGTTGACTGCCTATGTGCTTTTGGATAACTAGCCACTTCTTCAACGGACGGAGAGGTGGCCGAGCTAGGCTGAAGGCGCTCGCCTGCTAAGCGAGTATAGGGGCGTAAACCTCTATCGAGGGTTCAAATCCCTCCCTCTCCGCCATCCCCTGGAGGGTTGGCAGAGCTGGTTGATTGCACCGGTCTTGAAAACCGGCATGCCTTTGCGGGCATCTGGGGTTCGAATCCCTAACCCTCCGCCATTTGTACATGATCCGCTGGAATCGCAAAGATTTCGGCGGTTTTTTGTTTTCAGGGTGCAACGGAAGGGGTTCTGATTCTGAAACCGGGCCTTTTTGCGTCGACTTGCGGCTTGAGGGACTGGTTCTCGCCGCCATCTTGGCGGAGCGGGGAGATCTGTTGGCCTGAATGCGGATTTGAAGGGATTTGCGGCCTCGGATCGAACTCCTTCTGTGCTCACTCGGTGCGGAGTGGCGGCATTGTTTTCCATGTGCGCTTGCTATATTTAAGAACACCCCCAACCCAGACGAGAAGGATGGTCGAACATGGAAGTGATCCGGACGGAGATTCCCGGAGTGCGGCTGATCACCCCCAAGGTTTTTGGCGATCATCGCGGATATTTTTGCGAGACATACAGCCGTCGCCAACATGCAGTTCACGGTTTGGATATCGATTTCGTGCAGGACAACGAAGCGTTTTCCGTGCAGGCCGGAGTTCTGCGCGGGCTGCATTTCCAGACTCCGCCCATGGCGCAGACCAAGTTGGTACGGGTGGGGCGGGGCGCGGTTTTTGACGTGGTGGTGGATCTGCGCACAGGGTCGCCGACCTTTGGCCGATGGCAGGGCTTCACCCTTTCCGCCGAGAATTTCCAGCAACTGTTGATCCCGGCAGGGCTGGCTCACGGCTACATGACCCTGGAGGCGAACACCCAGTTTCTCTACAAGGTCGACCGCTATTATTCGCCGGAGCACGATGCCGGGATATCGTGCCTCGACCCGGAGCTTGGCATAGCCTGGCCAGGCCTGTCTCCGATCATGTCCGATAAAGATTTGCGATTGCCGTGCCTGGCGGTTTTCGATTCACCCTTTGCAATGCACGCGCCGGGCTGATTGCCGAGCAGATTGGCAAGGTATTGTCCGTGCGAGCTGGTAATTATCATGTGTTGCGAGGGGGTTAGTGCGCGGCGGAAGGTCGTGATTTTTTTCATTATCTCTTGACACGGGACAACCCTCTTGAATACAGGTGGGCAATTATTCCGTGTCTGTTTTTTTTAAATTTCATCTCAACGCGGTAGGAGGAGAGGACTGTGGCAAAATGCAAAAGCTGCGTGGTGTTGCCATTCCTGGTTGGTTTGGTGGCATCGATCGTGCTTGGTTGGTGGGGCTTTCCCAAAGTCCTTTACAGTCAGAAGACCCAACCCATCCGGTTCGATCACGTCGTGCATGTGGAAGATCAGGCCATGGCATGTGAAGATTGTCATGCGTTCAGGGAAAATGGCTCCTATGCCGGCAAGCCCACGAACGCGAATTGTGTCGGGTGTCATGAGGATGTTCAGGGGGAAGATCCTGATGAAGCCCGCTACGTGACTGAGTATGTGCAGCAGGAAAAGGAAGTTGACTGGCTTATTTATCAGAAGCAGCCGGACAATGTGTACTTCTCTCACATCGCGCACAAGGAAATTGACTGCACATCATGTCATCCGGACGTGGGCACCATGAGCACCCCGCCTGTCTACTATGAAAACAGGCTTTCGGGCTACAGCAAGGACACCATGAAGATGTGGCAATGCGAAGAATGCCATGCCAAAAATGGCGCCAGCAACGCCTGTTTTGTCTGCCACAAATAAGAGAGGAGTGGATTTACGATGGGACTCGACAGAAGAAGCTTTATTTCTTTGGTGGCTGGCGGCGTAGCGGGCAGCCTCTTCACTCCCGTAATCTGGAAAACTCTGGATGACGTGTCTATCTGGACGCAGAACTGGTCCTGGATTCCCCGGTTGCAGTACGGCGAGGAGCTGAAGGTCCCGGCGCTGTGCAAGCTGGGCTCCGATGCCTATGGCATCAAGGTCAAGACCGTGGCCGGCCGGCCCGTTGTTGCCGAAGGCAACCCGGATCATCCGTTAAGCCTCGGCGGCATTTGTCCCCTGGGCGCGGCCAGCGTGCACCTTCTTTACAGCCCTTCCAGGGTCAAGAACCCCAAGCTCAAGGATGGCTCCTCTTTCAAGGACATCAGCTGGGAAGAAGCGGAAGGTCTGCTGGCTGAGAAGATCAAGGCTGCAGGTTCGAACCTGGCCATGATCAGCGGTGACGAGACAGGATCCGTCACGGACGTGCTGTCCGGGATGGTCGGCAAGGCCGGTTCAGACAAATCTTTTTTCATGCCTGGCGAAAGTGCTCCGGCGGCAGCGGCTCTGGCCATGCTTGGCGGAGACGGGCAGGTCGGTTACGACATTGAGAATGCGAATTACGTGCTCCTGCTTGGTGCTGACGCGCTGGGTTCCTGGGGCAACGTAGCCCGCAACGGCAAGGCTTTCTCCTCCAGCCGCGAGAAGGGCGTGAAGTTCGTATACGTCGGCCCTGCCCAGAACGGCACCTCCGCGGTGGCAGATAGCTGGGTTCCTTGTGCTCCCGGCACGGAGCCGGTTCTGGCCATGGGGCTTTCGGCCATTGTGGCCGGTACGGGCCGAGACCGCTCTTCCTGGCCCGGATTTGCCGCTTTCGCGAAATTCGTACAGACAGCCTACCCGCTTGATAAGGTCGCCGAAATCACCGGTGTTCCCGCCGCGACCATCACTGGCCTGGCCCAGGAATTGGTCCGGGCCGGACGTCCGCTGGTTCTGACGGCCGCCGAAGCCGGACAGGGGCTTGGCGCGTTTGAGCTTGCCGCAGGCATGAGCCTGAACATGCTTTTGGAACGCGTGAATACGGTTGGCGGTGTGCGGATTCTGCCTTGGGCTCCCAAGGTGGTCGAAGCCGCTGCAGACAAGAAGACAATGTTCGCAAGCGATCTCGTCGCGTACATGAGCGCAGTGGCCGACGGTGGTGCCGAAGCCCCCGCGCTGCTCATGGTCTACGGTGCAAATCCTGCCTACGCCATGCCCAATCTGAGCAAGGCCCAGGCCGCCATCGAAAAGGCCGGATTCGTGGTCTCCTTCAGCTCTTTCATGGATGAAACCGCGGCCGTTGCGGATCTGATCATGCCCGACAGCTATGCCTTCGAACGTCTCGATGACGCCTATTCCCCGTACGGTTCGGGTCAGCCCAACTACAGTGTGGCCGCGGCCGTCATCAAGCCGGTATTCGACACCAAGCCTACTGGCGACGTGATCTTGTCCGTGGCTGCCAAGGCCGGCCTGGATCTGGGATTTGAATCTTTTGAAGAAGTGGTCAAGGCCAAGGCCGAAGCACTGGGCGCCGATTTCGACGGAATGGTCGAGGGTACCGCCTGGGTTTCAGAAGAGTTCCCGGTCCAGGATCTGTCGCTGTGGACGACTCCTTTGCAGGAGCTGGCGTTGGCCGCCAAGGATGAAAAGACCCTGGCCCTTGCTCCGGTGCTTCGACTCAAGATCGGCAGCTCCAAGATCGCCATTCCTCCTTTCAACACCAACTCCATCCGTTTTAACGAAATGCTCGGTAACGACATGTACGTGCTGATCAATGCGGCCACGGCGAAGACTCTGGGGTTGAAGAAGGACGACGCCGTCAAGGTCGCCAGTTCCGGCGGAGAATGCAAAGCCCGTGTGCGTATTTTTGAAGGCGTGATGAACGATACCGTCGTGGCCCCCTTGGGTCTTGGCCATACTGCATGGGATGCTTTTTCCAGAGGCAAGGGTGACAACGTGTACAAGTTGTTGGCTGCCAACGCTGAGGCGCAGACCGGATTTTCCCGGTTCGCCACGGTGCGGGTCACTGTCAGCAAGGCGTAGATGTTCCTGAAGCACCTGGAGAAAAAATAGAGGATATTCACAATGCAAGCAAAAGAATTCAAAGTTAAATGGGGTATGCTTGTCGATCTTGACAAGTGCACCGGGTGCGGTGCCTGCACCGTGGCCTGCCGGGCGGAAAACAACCTCCCCCCCGAGGCTGATGCGGCCAACAAATTGCGCACCAACGACTGGATGAACATATACGAGCTGTCCAACGAGAAGCCGTTTCCCGACCATGAGGTCGCCTATCTGCCCAGACCATGCATGCAGTGCGGTCATCCGTCCTGCTCTACGGTCTGCCCGGTTGTGGCCACTTTGAAGGACGAGGAAGGCGGCATTGTCAGCCAGGTCTATCCGCGCTGTATCGGTTGCCGGTACTGCATGGCGGCCTGCCCCTACCATGCCCGTTATTTTAACTGGTTCGATCCGATCTGGCCCGAGGGCATGGAAAAGGTTTTGACTCCTTACACCTCGACCCGTCCTCGCGGTGTGGTCGAGAAGTGCACCTTCTGTCATCATCGTTTCATGGCCGCCAAGGAACAGGCGCGCATGAACGGTGAGGATCCGACGCAGTTGGCTGAGGATGCATACATCCCGGCATGCGCCGAAATTTGTCCGACGGGCGCGATCAAGTTCGGGGATCTGAAAAACCCCGAGCATGAAGTCAGCAAGATGGCCGCGAGCAAGTATGCTTTCCGCCTGCTGGAAAAACTCGGCACCGACCCGCAGGTTTATTACTACTCCAAGCGCGAGTGGGTGAGGAAGCTCGGGGACAATTACCTGAAGAATGCCAAGGGGGGCGAACATGTCTGATAGAGCGTACTGGCCCGAAGGGGTGGAGCGTTGTTCTGTTGGGAAGTTCCTGGCCTGGTTGGGCGTGATCAGCATCTTCCTCGCGTGGGGAGGGTACGGCGCGTTCAAGGTCCTGGGAACCGGTATCGGCGTAACGGGCCTGGACAATTATTTCGGGTTCGGCCTGTGGATCACCTTTGACTTGGCGGTCATCGCCTTGGGCGCCGGAGCCTTTTTTTCCGGTTTCCTGCGGTATATCATTCGCGTCGATGAGCTCAAAAACATTATCAATCTGGCAGTAATCGTCGGTTTTCTCTGCTATTCCGGCGCCATGCTGGTGCTGGTGCTCGATGTTGGCCAGCCGGTGAGGGCATGGTTCGGATATTGGCATCCCAATGTTCACTCCATGCTGACGGAAGTCATCTTCTGTATCACCTGTTACTTGACTGTGTTGATCATTGAATTTGTGCCACTCATTCTGGAAAACCGGAAGATCAACGAAAACAGGCTGTGTCACCATATCGCACATAACTTCCATGTGTACATGCCGCTCTTCGCAGGCATTGGCACATTTCTGTCTTTCTTCCACCAGGGCTCCCTGGGCGGTATGTACGGTGTCCTCTTCGGCCGTCCGTTTGTGTTCCGTGAAGGCTTCTTCATCTGGCCCTGGACCTTCTTCCTGTTCATCTCGTCAGCTATCGCCACCGGTCCCGGTTTCACGATGCTTTGCGCGACGCTCATGGAAACCATCACCGGTCGCAAGCTGGTCAGCTATGAGACAAAGAAGCTCATGGGCAAGATCTCCGGTTTGCTCCTGTGCGTCTATATGTTCTTCAAGATACTCGACACCTATGCCTGGGCCAACGGTATCCTGCCCGGAATGGGGCTGACTTTCGATCAGATGTACAACAGCGAGTACGGCTACGGAACCATCTGGCTGTGGGCGGAATTGGTGTGGTGCGGTCTTCTGCCTGCGGTCATGCTCATCCTGCCCGCCGTGCGCAATCGTCCGGCCCTGATGTACCTCGCGGTAATACTTGCGGCCATCGGGGTTACCATCAACCGTTTCGTCTTCACGGTTCAGGCATTGGCCGTCCCGGTCATGCCTTTTGACCGCTGGACCTCGTATGCGCCCAACTGGGCGGAATGGTCCACTTCGCTCATGATCGTCGCCTACGGGTTCCTGGTCATGAGTATCTCCTATCGCTATCTGCCGATCTTCCCCCAGGAAGTGAAGCTGAACAAGTAGATGTTGTGATGCTGAAAAAAAAAGGCCCTTGAAGGGCCTTTTTTTTTGGGGGATGACAAACAAGGCGTATGTGTGGTCAAGAATGTGCGCGCCGGTCAGGCGTTCAGGTCACACTGATACCGGCTACAAAAGGAGACGGCATGAACGATGCGGGAAGAGTGCGTTTAGACGCCATTGACGCTGCCAGGGCGTTGGGGCTTCTGCTCGTCTATTATGGACATTTCGTCGAGCAGATCATGTATCTCAAGAGCCCGGTCGCCGCCATGCATTACAAGTGGATCTATTCGTTTCACATGATTCTTTTTTTCATCCTTTCGGGTTGGATAAAGGGCGCAAGACCCAGTTTGCCTCCAGTCAGGAAATTCGTGCAGGCGACTCTGGCCAGCCGCATTGTGCCCTATCTTTTTTTCAGTATCCTGATGGCGGCACTGTCCCTGCTGTTTTCGGGCTGGTTTCCTCTGATCGACCTTTCCAACGCGCATGGATACTTTCTGGCATCCGTATCCACGGCGCTGGGATTTCCTCTTTTCAACATTCCCCTCTGGTTTGTGGCCTGCCTGGTCAGTGTTGAATGTCTGCACCGCGTTTTGCAGGGCTATCTTGACTCTACCGCACGCATTATCCTGGCGGCTCTTGTTTTTTATATGGCTGGTTTTGCGCTCAATGAGCAGTACTTTTTTTTCGGCCAGAACAAGAGCTTCTGGCTCCTGCATGAAGTGCCGGTGGTCTACGCATTCTATCTTGTGGGCGTGCTACTGGGCCAAAGCCGGCTATTGACTCTCTTGTCGGCCAGCAAAGCTGCGGCGATATTCGTCGTGGCGCTGCTGACCGTTCATTTTACCTATGATCTCAATCAGGGGCCTTTCAGGTATCTGCAGGCCGTGGTCATTCTGCTCTCAGGGCATGGGCATTTCCTGTGGTTTCCCTTCACAGCATTGGCGGGGACAGCCATGGTCCTGGCTTTGGGGCGCGTGCTGCAACACGTATCCCTGCTCGCATTCTTCGGGAGAAACGCAATCATAGTGCTCGGTTTGAACGGGGTCTTCTATCATTTCGTCAACGCTCCCGTGGCTGCGTGGAGCGTCTCTCATCTCCCCGGCGACGGATGGGTCGTTTTTCTGGTCAGCGGCATGGTCA
>JFJP01005628.1_pt1 | contig 15102 bp, 9 predicted proteins | sample 431651 | NCBI WGS metagenome assembly JFJP01 (sample SAMN02602958, study PRJNA72255) | Microbial mat metagenome, whole genome shotgun sequencing project. | biome: fresh water; feature: sink hole; material: water; isolation source: purple microbial (photo- and chemosynthetic) mats found in...
TTGCAGACCACCAGCGCCTTTGCCAAGGTGCGCAGTGCGGTGCAAGCAGCTCAGGCGGCACAGCCTGTGGCGGGCAGTTTGGCTGACCCAGAAGCTGTCTACCTGGGCATGGTGGGTTTATCGCGAACGCTGTTCGACTTGCTTGATGGGGTCACCGATGACTCTGGGCTGGCGCTAGACCCCGAGCTTGCCACCTATTATTTAATGAGTGCGGTGATGCAACGTGCGACCTCCATCATTCAATCCACGGTTGAGATTCGCGGTTTGGCCAGAACCGCCTTGAAGGCCGGAAACATCACGCCAGCCAATGCCGCTCGACTACAAGGTTACCTGGCGTTGATGGCTAACGACACCGAGCATGCCAAGCAGTTTCTCACCAAGGTACAGCAAGGTGACGCGGTACACGGTCCCAGGGTGGCGTTGGGTGCCGTTGACACCACCCAGGAATTTCTCAAACAGGCTCAACTGCTGATTCCCGCAGGTGCCACTGCCGTGTCAGGTGATGCTGTGGCCTTTGTGGCCGCAGCCAATGGCTTGCTGGAAAAGCAGTTTGCGCAAGTTCAGAAAAATCTGCAGCTACTCGATGTGATGCTGGCGCAGCGCCAAAACCAGTTGCAGACCAGCTTGATTATGGCGACTGCCGTTACGGCGGTTTTTTTATTGATTGCCGTGTATTTGTTCATCGGTTTTTACGCTGCCATGGATGGGGGTTTCCGGGCCTTGCGGCATCACCTGATTGCCATGTCCATGGGTGATTTGCGTACACCCATCAAAGCGAAGGGGCGTGACGAAGTCGCCAGCTTACTCAAGGAGTTGTCCAATATGCAGGTGTCGCTGGCCGCGACGGTGCAGCATGTGCAACTGGCCAGCGATTCTGTGGTGCAGTCCAGCTTTGACATTGCACAGGGAACGCAAGACCTGGCCACGCGGACTGAGTCAGCTGCGTCAGCACTGGAGCAGTCTTCCGCAGCTTTGGAGCAAACCAAGGCCACCGTGGCCATGACGACCGAGTCCGTGACCAAGGCCTCAAAAATCGCCTCTGACAACGCCAACACCGCCAGCAAGGGGGGTGCTGTCATGCAGGATGTGGCTGACACCATGCAACGCATTCAAACCTCGTCGCAAAAAATCAGCGACATCATTGGAGTCATTGACGGGATTGCGTTCCAGACCAATATTCTGGCGCTGAATGCGGCCGTCGAGGCTGCCCGTGCGGGTGAACAGGGCCGCGGGTTCGCCGTGGTCGCGACCGAAGTACGCGCACTGGCCGGGCGCAGTGCAGCGGCGGCTAAAGAAATCAAAACCCTGATCACCACCAGCACCGACGAGGTCACCAAAGGTGCCGGTATTGTGGTGGAAGCCAGCGAGCACATGCACCATATTGTGGCCAACGCGGAACTGGTGAGAAACCTGCTGGACGAAGTGACTCATGGTGCGCGTGAGCAAACCTTGGGCATTGGCCAGATCGGCGACGCTGTGCAGGCGCTCGAGCGCGACACGCAGGCCAATGCGGCACTGGTGGCGCAAACCGTGTCGGTGGCCAACAGCCAGCGCACATCGGCTCTGCGCATGGCAGCGCAAGTGGACGAATTTCGCCTGCCCAATGCGGCCCCAGCGGTCTTGCTGGAAGGCATTGATGTGGACGGCATCATCGATGCGCATCGGCAGTGGAAAGTCAAATTACGCGAAGCGATTGAACAGGGCGACAAAGTCGATGTGGCCACCTTGTCGCGTGACGATTGCTGCGGCTTGGGCAAGTGGATTTACGCTGATGGGCAACGCCTGCGTGAGCGCAGCAGTTTTGTGGCTTTGGTAGCCAACCATGCCCATTTCCACCAAGTGGCTGGGCGACTGGGGCAGTTGATCAATGAGCAGCGTTATGAGCAGGCCGAAGATGCCCTGGCCCCCAATACCGAGTTTTCCGATGCCACCAGCGAGGTGATTTCTGTTCTTTCAACAGCCAAGCGCCTGGGCTTTCTCTGAGTGGGGTCGGTAGAATTGACCGGGTTCGAATGATGCGACTGTTCTGGAGATGATGATGCACCGCAAACGCTTCGTATTGGGCCTGGGTTCGGTTTTGTTGGTCGCCCCACTGTGGGCGCAAGCCCCTGCGGTCAAGGTGTTGGCTTTTGCACAAGACACCCTTAAAAATGACTTTCGCAAGGCGCAGCTTGAAGAAGTACGTTCTGAAGTTCTGAAGCAACCGGGCTGGAAATTTATCTATTCGGATGCCCAGGGGCAGACCTCTTTGCTGATCCGTCAAATTGAGCAATTCACCGCGCAGAAGGTCGATGTGCTGGTGCTGGGCACCAACGATGAACAGGCGGTGGTACCAGCGGTGCGTCAGGCCCATCAGGCCGGCATTGCCGTGATTGTGCTGGACCGTGGCATCAAAGGCCAAGATTACAGCAGCTTCATCAATTCAGACAACATCCAGATTGGTGCCATGGGAGCCGAGTTTTTGGCGCGAGAGCTCAAGGGCAAAGGCCAGGTCCTGTTGTTTGAGGGACTGCAGGCGGCCGATGTGACCCAGCTGCGCAGCAAAGGCTTCCTCGATGTCATGGCGAAGCACCCCGGTATCAAGGTCATCAAGCGTACCGGCAACTACCTGCGCAAGGATGCCTTGCTGGAGATGGACAAGTTGCTGGCGCAAGGTGTGCGTGTGGATGCCATTTTTGCGGAAAGTGACAGTATGCTCAGTGGCGTGCGTGTGGCCTTGCAAAATCACAAGGTGGACCCCAAGGGCATCCTCATGGTGGGTTGCGACTACACCAGTGAGGCGCGTGACGCCATCCGCCAGGGCACGCAAACCGGCTCGGTTTTGTTTCCCCTTGGTGGGAAGATGAGTGTGGACGTCGCCAGGAAGTTGATTGCCAAGGAGACGGTCGCCAAGCATGTCGTCATTCCCGTGAAATTGATCACACGCGATAACGTTGAACAAAACCAACCGATCTTCTAAGTGACCCGCTGTTCATGTTGGTCCTAGAAAAGCTACACCTCACGTTCTCCAACAAGCTCTCTACCAAGCTGGCGGTCTGGGTTACGCTAGCGGTGCTTTGCTCCACCTTGGTGCTGGGTGTTTCCTTTGATCTGTTCTTACAAGCCACGTTCCTGGACACCACCGCCACGCGCATGGCACATGCCTACCAACGCTTGTCTTTCAACCTGGAGCGCATGGAGCAGCAGCTGCAAAAGACAGCGTCTTTGGCTGCATCAGACGAGCTCTTGCTGGCCTCGGTTGAGTTGATCAACCGCTACCAGGACAAAGCAGCCTACAACACCTTCTTGCTGGATGAAGAAAAAAAGAGTTTGTCGCTGGCCCTGCTGGAGCGTGTCAAGCTCTCGCAGAGCAGCCACTTCGCCATTTATGACCAGAACCGCGAACTCATCGCATTTGCCTACCAGCAGGGCAGCGAACTGCGCCACGGTTACCAAAGTTTTGCTGATCCGCAAGCCCGTATCTGGACGCGCCGCGAGGGTGAGTCGGACTACCAGGTCCAGGCCTTGCCAGCCGATGGCAGCATTCCTTTGTTGCACGCGGACGTGGTCCCCGGCGAGGCGCTTGAAAAACAGGGCTTGACGCTCTATCGCCGCCTGGGTGAGCGTCTCATGCTGCAGCGTCACCAGAACGTCGTGGATGTCCGCAGCGGTCGTCGTCTGTTGTCGCTGGATCTGGCTCATGTGGTGGATGCCGACCTGTTTGTGACTTTGTCCAAAGACCTCGATCTGGAATTGCGTATGGTGTTTGACCATGCTTTGGCCGCCCAAGCACAGTGGCTGGGCAAACGCTCTGAAAAAGAACCAGTCCAAGTGTCCGACACCGGTGGCAGCTATGTCGGCCTGATGAAGACACAAGTGGGTGCCAGCTCGGCCTATTTTTCCATCACGTTGGACAAAGCCAAAGAAAATGCGGCAGTCAATGCCTACCGTTTGCGCTTTGCCGTGTTGGGCTTGTTCATTGCACTGTTGATGTTGGGCTTCATGCGTGCGGTGCTGATGCGCAGCTTGGCGCGGCCACTGGGCGCCTTGATGGGGCAAATTCAGCGCATCAAGCAGGGTGACTACACCCCACAGCCTCACGTCAGCAGCGGGGATGAGCTGGAAACCATCTCGCGCAGCGTCAATGTTCTGGCGCAGGCGGTGCAAGAGCGCGAGGCCGCGCTGGAGCAGGCGCGCAAGGCGGAAGAGTATTTGTCGCGCCATGATGTGCTCACGGGGCTGCCCAACACACGGTTTTTGCATGATCGCATGACCCATGCGATCGACCTGGCCAAGCGCACACAGACGCAGTTGGCCTTGCTGTTTGTCGATCTGGATCAGTTCAAAATGGTCAACGACACTTTGGGGCACCCGGTGGGCGACCTGCTGCTGTCCCGCATTGCCGAGCGTTTTTCTCACCATACCCGTAGCACCGACACGCTGGCGCGCATCGGCGGTGACGAGTTCAATGTTCTGATTGAAAACCTGCATTCGCAAGCCGAGCTGGAGGTGGTGGTCGCCAAATACCTGACCCTGTTCCAGCAACCTTTTGAGTGTGGCGAGCACGCCTTGAGCATCACCGGCAGCATCGGCGTGGCGATGTTTCCCAGGGATGGCCAGGACACGGTGACCCTGCTCAAGCATGCCGACCTGGCCGTCTATGCAGCCAAGGAAAGCGGTCGCAACACCAGCCGTTTTTTTTCAACCGAGCTGTCGGACTTGGCGGGAGCCCGTGCTGACATGATTCATGATCTGAAGGCGGCGATTCTGGAGGGGGATCAGTTTGAGCTGTATTACCAACCCAAGGTTCAGGCCGACACCGGCCGAGTGGTCTCGGCAGAAGCCTTGATCCGCTGGCATCGGCCGGGCGTCGGGTTGGAGTCGCCCGTCAATTTCATCCCAGTGGCCGAAGAGACGCGCCAGATCATTCCGATTGGGGATTGGATCATTGCCCAAGCGTGTCGGGATCTGGTCCGAATGCAGCGCGAAGGTCTGCAACTCGCGCACTTAAGCATCAACGTGTCCAATGTGCAGATGCACGGCCACAATTTGCAGGAGGTGATCCAGCAGGCTCTGGATCAATATGGACTGTCTGCTCATCAGCTGGAACTGGAAATGACCGAAAGTTATCTGGCTAAGGACACGGACGTGGCCATCGAGTCCTTGCATGTCTTCAGGCATATGGGCCTGGCCTTGTCGATTGATGACTTTGGCACCGGTTACTCGTCGCTCAGCTACCTAAAGAAATTGCCCTTTACGCGCCTGAAAATCGACAAATCTTTTGTGGATGGGCTGCCCGACGACGCCGACAGCGCCATGGTGGTGCGAGCCATTGTGGGCTTGGCGAAAAACTTTGGTCTGGCGATCACCGCAGAAGGTGTGGAGCGCCAGGAGCAACTGCAATTTTTGCGCAGCCTGGATTGCGACGAGATTCAGGGCTATTACTACGCACAACCCTTTGCCATGGCTGAATTCATTGCGTTTTGCCACGCCAATCAGGGCGTAACAGTACCCGTGATAGATGCCTAAAGGCCGCTAGTCTTTATGGATGCTGTGTCAATAGCTCCTCATTAAGAAGCACACCAGGCGCAGTTCAGGGGGCTGTTTTAGGTACTTCACGCGGCCGGCCCTTGTCGTCCAGCGCCACATACGTCAGAGATGCCTCGGTGACTTTGGTGTATTTGCCCTGGGCGCGAAAATTTTCTGCGTAAACCTCGACCTTGACCGTGATGGACGTGCGGCCAATGCGGATCAAGCGGGAATAAAACGACAAGATGTCACCGACCCGCACCGGTTGTTTGAAGATAAATTCGTTCACAGCAACCGTGGCCATGCGGCCCCCGGCATAACGCGCCGGAATCACCGCGCCGGCCAGATCCACCTGGGCCATGACCCAGCCACCAAAAATGTCACCGTTTTGATTGCAATCGCGCGGCATGGGGATGACTTTGAGCACCAGTTCCTCGTCCAATGGCAAGGACACCCAGGGCGGCGCTGCGGCGTCCTGGGTCGGGGAATCGAGTGGGGTGTTGGCAGACATGGGCACAATCGGGGATGAGTTCATTCTGAGAGATTGTCACCCATGCGCCGTCCTGGCGAATCTGCCCCCCCTGTTACCTCTGGTTCATCCGCAGCCCCTGCTGCTATGGCCACAACGCGCTCTGACTGGAGCACCCTCAAACGCCTGTTTCCCTATCTGTGGGAATACAAGTGGCGGGTGATGTTTGCGTTGGCCTTCATGGTGGGCGCCAAGTCGGCCAATGTGGGTGTGCCACTGCTGCTCAAGGAGCTGGTTGACACCATGAACCCCAAGGGGGCCTCTGGCATGCAGGCGTTGCTGGTGGTGCCGCTGGGCTTGTTGGTGGCCTATGGCCTGTTGCGGTTGTCCACATCGGTGTTTACCGAGTTGCGGGAACTGATCTTTTCCAAAGCCACCGAGGGGGCTTCACGCAGCATCAGCCTGCAGGTGTTTCGCCATTTACATGCCCTGAGCCTGCGCTTTCATCTGGAGCGCCAAACCGGCGGTATGACGCGTGACATTGAGCGCGGTACCCGCGCCGTGCACTCGCTGATCAGTTACTCGCTCTACAGCGTCTTTCCCACGCTGATCGAGGTGGCGATGGTGCTGACCCTGCTGGCGGTCAAATTTGACATCTGGTTCGCCTGGATCACCATCCTGGCGCTGGTGGTGTACATCAGCTTCACCATTATGGTGACCGAGTGGCGCAACCAGTTTCGCAAGCAAATGAATGAGCTGGACTCGACAGCCCATAGCCGGGCCATTGACTCCTTGCTGAACTACGAGACCGTGAAATACTTTAACAACGAGGAGTTTGAAGCCCGTCGTTACGACGACAACCTGGTGCGTTACCGCAAGGCGGCCATCAAGAGCCAAAGCACCTTGAGCATTCTCAACACCGGGCAGCAGCTCATCATTGCCACCGGCCTGGTCGCCATGCTGTGGCGCGCCACGCAAGGGGTGGTGGACGGCCGCATGACGCTGGGCGACTTGGTGATGGTCAACGCATTCATGATCCAGCTGTACATTCCGCTGGGTTTTCTGGGAGTGCTGTACCGGGAGATCAAACAAAGCCTGACCGACCTGGACAAAATGTTCACCCTGATGGAGCGCGAACGTGAGGTGGCCGATGTGCCAGGTGCCCAAGCCTTGCAGGTGCAAGACGCCAACGTGCGCTTCAATCATGTGTATTTTGCCTACGACCCGGCGCGGCCGATTCTGCATGACATCAGTTTTGAGATCCCGGCCGGCAAGACGGTGGCCGTGGTGGGGCCCTCGGGCTCGGGCAAGTCCACGCTGGCGCGGCTTCTGTTCCGGTTTTACGACGTGCAGCAAGGCCAGATTCTGATCGCCGGGCAAGACATCAAGCAGGTGACCCAGGCCAGCGTGCGTCAGGCCATCGGCATCGTGCCGCAAGACACGGTGCTGTTCAACGACACGGTGGAGTACAACATTGCCTACGGCAAACCAGGGGCCACGCGCGAGCAGGTGATTGACGCGGCACAGTCGGCGCATATCCACAGCTTCATCAGCGCCACGCCCAAAGGCTACGACACCATGGTGGGTGAGCGCGGGCTGAAACTGTCCGGGGGCGAAAAACAGCGCGTGGCGATTGCCCGGACCTTGCTCAAAAATCCGCCGATATTGATTTTTGATGAAGCCACCTCCGCTTTGGACAGTGCCAACGAGCGTGCCATTCAGGCCGAGTTGCAGAGTGTGGCCCAAAATAAAACCACGCTGGTGATTGCTCACCGCTTGTCGACCGTGGTGGATGCCCACGAGATTCTGGTGATGGACGCCGGGCACATTCTGGAGCGCGGTACCCATGCGAACTTGCTGGCCATGAATGGACGCTACGCCTCCATGTGGGCATTGCAGCAATCATCTGAGTGATTGTGCGGTAACCGAACCTCAGCTGATGGCTGCTTGATAGGGTGGCTCTTTCGGTAAAACCACCTTGAAAGTGGTACCGATACCCACATCGCTGTGCACCTCAATGCGCCCACCATGTTTTTGCACAATGCCAAAGGACAGTGACAGCCCCAATCCGGTACCCTTACCGACCGGTTTGGTGGTGAAAAAGGGTTCAAAAACGTGCTGAAGGTGCTCAGGTGCAATGCCCGGACCAGTGTCTGAAATTTCAACCCAGACGCCCTCTGAGGTGGCGCCGCAGCGTACTGTGATTTTTCCGTGAACGCCCTCGGCCATGGCCTGCGCCGCATTCACCAGCAAGTTCAAAAAGACCTGGTTGAGTTGGGACGGCAGGCATTTGATGGGGGGTATGTCGCCATACTCTTTGACCACCGTGGCGCGGTATTTGATTTCGTTGTGAGCGATGTTGAGTGTGGAGTCCAGCCCTTTGCGCAAGTCAGCCCACTCCCATTGCTCCTGGTTGTCAGCGTGTGAAAACTCTTTCAGGTTCATCACAATTTGTTTGACCCGAACCACACCGTCGCGGGTTTCTCGCAACAGCACCGGAATGTCCTGTTTCATGTAGCCCCATTCAACCTGCTCAAGAAGCTGCTGAATATGCGTGAGCCAGGTGGCAATATCCTGGCGGCCGCAGGTCAGCTCACTCAAAAACCTTTCACCTTGTTGGTACATCGTCAGCAGATCCAGGATGTCTTTGAAATAGCGATCCAGGGTGCCCAGGTTGGACTGCACAAAGCCGATCGGGTTGTTGATTTCATGTGCCACCCCGGCAGCCAGCTGACCAATCGAGGCCATCTTTTCAGATTGCAGTAATTGCCACTGTGACTGCACCAACTTCTCGTTGAGCTGCTTGAGGTCGGTGTTGCTGACCTCCAGCTGCTTGATGGCACGGCGCAAGTCTTCTTCGCTGGTACGCAAGGCATGTTGTGCACGTTTGAGATCCGTGATGTCGGTGATGAAGCCGTACCATAAAACGCCGTTATCCGGCTCCTGCTGCGGCATGGCGTTGACCTGCACCCAGGTCTCGGTTTGCCCTGCAAAAACCAGCCGCAATTCACCCAGCCAGGGGGTCAGCTTTTCGGCTGAGGCGGTCAGGGATCTGAGTTGACCCGGCAAATCCTCTGGATGGACAGCGGTTTTCAAAGCCGACGCGTCGTGCCGCACCAAGTCGGGGTGGATATGAAAAATATCGTTGAGCGCCTCGCTGGCATAAGGCACAACCATGCGGCCATCAGGATGCAATCGCAACTGAAAAACCACCACCCCGGGCACCCGGTTGGTGATGGTTTGCAATCGATTCAGGGCTTCTGCCAGCGCGTCTTCGCGACGTGCCAGCGTGTCCAGCATGGCGTTGAACTGTCGCGCCAGCTGCGCGGCCTCATCCTCGCCTGGTACCTGTGCACGCACCTCGGTATGGCCAGCCTGGACAGAATCTGCCACCTGCTGAATGGCATGCAACCGGCGTGTCAGGTAGCCGCCCGTCAGCCAGGCCAGCAAGGTGCTGAGCAAGATGGCCAGCAGGGCATAAAAAATCCCGCTGCGTTCGATGCTGGTCATCATGGCGCGAGCTGACGTGTGTCCCATGCCCACGCGCGCCCAGCCGATGTGCTGCCCGGAGATCATGATGGGCCCAGCCACATCCATCACCGGTTGTCCCTGGCTCAAGACAGTCAACATCGCCTGCTGCGGCAGGTCGTTCAGATACTGTCCAAGACGGTTGCGCTCACTGTGCGCCAAAATCTTGCCGCGGATGTCCAGTACGATCACGTAACGCAGGTCGGGGTAGGTGGCAAAGCCATCGACAATTTCCTGGATGCCACTCAAGTCGCGCGATGCCACCCCAACCGCCGACGCGGTAGCCACGCTGCGGGTCAGCGCCAGGGTTTGCTCAGACTGCTGCTGCAGTACCACGGCCTGTTGGCGCCGGGTAATGTCCCAGACAAACAGCGCCATCATCAAGGCCACCACCAGCGCCATGCCGGCCACCAGTTGCCGGCGCAAGGTGCCTGCCAGCAGATATTGGAGTGGCAAGCCGCTCATGGGGCTGTGGGGTGTCAGGCGCTTTTGTTAAGCAAGGTGCCTGCCATTTTGTCGTGGGTTTTGAAGACCGCCAGATTGGCTAAGAAAGCATTTTTGGCTTGCAACTGCATCACCACGTCGGTCTCCAGTGATGCGCCTGGTGGGGTGCTGGTTGAAACACGGGCAGCCACTCCGCCTTGCGCTTGCTCGCTTTGCACCACTTCCTGTCGGGAGAATCCGGGTGTGTTGACGTTGGCCACATTGTGTGCGGCCGTGTTGAGCTGCGTTTGGGCTGCATTCATGCCCGACAGTGCAATGGAAGCGATGGAAGCCATGGTCAGTACTCGATCAAAGAAAAGGTAGACGATTGAATTGGATCACAAGCTCACTGACTCGCAAGGGCTGCATCGAGCTTGAGTGCATGAATTTTTTTGATGGCTGCCAGCGCCTGAGGCCGGCTGCTGAACGGCCCTACGCGTACCCGGGTGACCGCCCGGTTGTTGGCGCTGGTCTCTTGCGTGAAAGCGGGCAGACCCGCCGCCAGCAATTTGGCGTGGGCGTTGTTGGCGTTGTGGACATCGGCAAACAACCCCACGTTGACGTAATAGGCTTTGACCGTAGCAGCAGGCTGGGACGCCGGATTTTTGTCTGGTGGCTTCACTGTCAGCGCGGGGGTTGGTGATGGCGTGGCAACGGGTTCTGATGCCTTGGCTGCAGAATTTGGCTTGGAGGCAATCGGCACTGAAACGGAAGCGGGCACGGTTGGCGCAGCCGGTGCAGCTGACACAGCGGGTGTCACGGGTACTGGCGCAGAGGCGTCAGAAACGGGTGCGATGACCGATGAAGACGGCAAGCTGGCAGATGTGGCGGGCGGTGAGGCCGCTGGGGCCGGCGCAGATGCGGGCACTGCGGCTGGTGCCCCCGCGCTGGGTGTCGGCGTGCCCGTTGTCCACAGATAAACCAGCGCTGCGCCAACGGCCACCAAGGCATTGACAACCCCTAATCGCACAAACCGCTGTCGCGAGCTGGCGCGCTGACTCAGCCAGCCACAAGCATCGTTCAGGGTGGCACTGACGGACAGTGCGGTGGCCATGTCCCTGCGGCACTTGGCGTAAAACAGCGCATTGCCAAAGAGTCCGGGGAGCACAAACAGCAGCGCCAGGTAAGCCAGAATCAAATTGATCTCCAGCGGCTCGGCCCACTGGAACATCAGGCGTCCCAGGCCCAAGAGCATCACCGGCGTGATCAAGCCCAGCCCCGCATACGCCAGGGCGACAGCCCACATACCTCTGAACAGCAACCAGTTCAGCGTGTAAAGGCTGGCGGCAGAGTTCCACGACAGGCCGGCTCGGCCGACCTTCTCAAACCGCGTCAACAGGGGCAGGTAATAGTCTGCACCGATGGGCCCCACCGCGGCCCGATACAGGGCCGTCAGCGCCATCTCCGGAAATTGATCCAAAGACAGGGGGCTGGGTTCGGGTGCTGCAGCAGATTCGGCCATGACTGATTTTGGCACGAGCAGCGACCGGTGCGGGCCCCGGTTACGCTCCACCCCGCTGCAAAATTTGATTCAAAATGGGGCATGTCACACACCCTTTACGTGCTCCTGCGAACAGGCCTCAGCCTGTGCCTGGTGGTGGTGCTGATGTTGCACGCCAGCGGCCATGTCCCCGTGCGTTTGTTGACACAGCTGGAGTTGTGGTCGTATGACGTCAGGTTGCGGCTGACCTTGCCCGGTGGGCAGGATCCCCGGGTGGTGATTGTTGACATTGACGAAGCCAGCCTGCTGACGCAGGGCCAATGGCCCTGGCCACGCCAGCGGTTGGCCGAACTGGTGGACACCTTGTTTGCGCATTACCAGGTTCGGTTGTTGGGTCTGGATGTGCTGTTTGGCGAGGCGCAGGCCAACCCCACCCTGAAGGCGGTTGACCAATTGGCGAAGGATGTATTGCGGGACGACGCGGCGTTTGTGCAGCAGTGGGCTCGCCTGCGACCGCAACTGGATGACGATGGCCAACTGGCCCGGAGTTTTCAGGGGCGTGATGTGGTCAGTGGTTATTACTTTGTTATGCAGGGCCAGCAAAGCCGCACGCTGCGCACGGGGCAGTTACCGCCTGCCGCTGCGCCTGTGAGCATGCTGGGCCAAGCCCCCAACCCGTTTGCCACAGCCAGCGGCTACAGCGCCAATCTGCCCTTGCTGCAGGACAGCGCCCGCAGTGGGGGTTTCTTCAATAGCACCCTGGTGGATGACGATGGGCTGTTTCGGCGCTTGCCTTTGATGTTGGCGCACGGCGATCAGCTGTTCGAGCACTTCAGCCTGGCCGTGGTGCGCCGCTTGCTGGGTGACCCGCCCATTGAATTCGTCAGTGCCGGTGGTTATGACGGCCAGGCGGCGATGGGGCAGCGCATTGAAGCGCTGCGCATTGGCGCCTTTGAGGTTCCGCTGGATGCGCAGGGTGCCGCTCTGGTGCCGTACCGCGGTGCGCAGGGCAGTTTTCCCTATGTCTCGGCCAGCCAGGTACTGGACAAACAAGCTGACCCCAACACGCTCAAGGGGGCCATCGTGCTGTTGGGCGCCACAGCGGCGGGGTTGATGGATTTGCGCGCCACGCCCGTGCAGAACGTCTATCCGGGTGTGGAAATCAACGCCACACTGATTGCCGGCATGCTGGACCAGCGCATCAAGTACCGGCCGGCTTATACCACCGGGCTTGAGTTGGTGCTGCTGGCGGTGATTGGGCTGCTGAGCACGGGCCTGAGCTGGCTGCCCCCGGTGCGTGCCTTGCTGGCCACGCTGGCGCTGGCCGGTAGTGTGATCGGACTCAACCTGTATGTATGGCAAGTGCACAACCAGGTAATACCGCTGGCGCCTACTCTGGTGCTGTTGCTGTTGCTGTATTTGCTGCACAGCAGCTATGGCTACTTTGTGCAAAGCCGCCGTGAACAACGCCTGGCGCAAATCTTTGGCCAATACGTGCCGCGTGAGCTGGTGGCACAAATGAGCCGGCGCCCGGGCAGCTTTGCACTGGGGGGCGAAAGCCGTGACATGACCGTGCTGTTCAGTGATCTGCAGGACTTCACCAGCCTGTCCGAAGCCTTGGAGCCGCACCAGCTCACCCAGTTGATGCAGTTTGTACTGACGCCCCTGACCCGCATCATTCACGAGCAGCGCGGAACCGTTGACAAGTACATTGGTGACGCTATCATGGCTTTTTGGGGTGCGCCGCTGGCCGACCCGGACCACGCCCGTCATGCGGTGCTGGCAGCCTTGGCCATGAAACAGCGGCTGGCGCAATTGCAACCGGATCTGTTGGCACACGATTGGCCCGCGCTGCGGATGCGCATCGGTATCAACAGCGGGCTGATGAATGTGGGCAACATGGGTTCCGAATTTCGCGTGGCCTACACGGTGCTGGGCGATGCGGTCAACCTGGCCTCGCGGCTCGAAGGCACGGCCAAGCAATACGGCGTGAGCATTGTCATCAGTGAGTCCACCCGCGCGGCTGTGCCGGACATCGCATGCCGGGAGTTGGATCGGGTGCGGGTCAAGGGGCGCACCCAGCCCGTGACGCTGTTTGAACCCATGGCCCCTCTGGTCAGTCTGGATGCGACACAGCAGCAGGAGCTGGCCGACCATGAGCAGGCGTTGGCGCTGTACCGTGCGCGGAATTTTGTGGCGGCACAAGCCCGGTTGGCGCAGCTGGCCGATCGTTACCCCGATCAGCCTTTATACACTCTGTACCTGAAGCGCCTGACCTTGTTGCTGGCGCATCCGCCCGATGCGTCGTGGGACGGTGTTTTTAACTTGACAGACAAATAGACCAGGAGCGTTGGGTATGAAATTTCTGAATCGTGGTCTGATGACTTTGCTGGGCCTTGGCCTGAGCCTGCTGGCCGGTCTGGCACTGGCGGAGTCCACCGTGGCTGGTTACGTCACTCAACTGCGCGGCGAGGTGCGGGTGGCCAAAGACACCCAGTTGCAAAGCCTGCTGCTGGGTCACGCCCTGCACCTGGGCAGTCGCGTCAGCACGGGCGCTGACGCACGGCTAGAGGCTCGCATGAAAGACGGCAGCGTGCTGACTTTGGGAGAACGCACCGACTTCGTCATTGACCAGGTTGCAGGCGCCACGCCAGAGGCCAAGGGCAGCAGTTTTTCTTTGCTCAAGGGTGTTTTTCGGGCGGTTACCGGTCAGCCGGCGGGCACCAACGCGCCTTTGTCCTGGCAAGTGCGCACGCCAGTGGCGATCATCGGAGTGCGTGGCACGACGCTGTGGGGCGGGCTCAATCTGCTGGACTCGGGGGCAGACACGCTGGACGTGGTGATGTTGGATGGCAAAGGTGTTTACGTTGAAAACACCAGCGGAATCACTGAGCTGACCAAGGCGGGCGAAGGCACAACAGTCAAAGGTGCGGGTGCTGCACCCGGAAAAATTGTGCCTTGGGGTGAGAAGAAACTGGCTGCTGCGCTAGACACTGTGCGCTGGTAGGGCAAGATTGTCGTTTAATGCTGCTTGTTTGCTATGTAATATATAGCTATTACTTCAGGTTGAATAAGGGCTAGATCCTGAATTTATGGATATTTTTATCGTTTTGGTGCTGTTGGTTTTTGCACTGCGCACGCTCAATGTGCGTGACCAGCGCGTGCGCATCACTTTGCTGGGGATGCATCTGGGCAAGTATCGGATTGAAAAGTTGATGGAGAACCTGACGCAAGGCTACTTGCGCGCTTTGGGTGAGGCGGACCCAGAACGCCAAAGCGCCATCTGGAGCATGTTGTCCACCGCCGAGCTGGAGCTGTGCGAGCAGTTCAAGGCCTTTGTGCAGGAGTTCTCCAAGGTGCCCGAAAGTTCTGCGCGAGTCAGCAAGCTGCTGATTGCCTTGCCGTACGCGGCGCAATGGCTGGAGAGTTACAGCTTTGATGCACGCAAGGTGCTCAGTGTGCATGCCCATGCCATTTCGCAGGCCACCGACAACTGCCAGGGGCAAACGCCCAAAAACAAAGCCTTCACCTTGATGGCTGAACTGTTCTTGATGCAGCACACCTGCCACTGGTTTTGTCGTTCCAAGCTGGTCGCGTCAGCGCGCTTGCTGACACGTCACCAGACCTCGTATGCACAAGTGCTGGATGCCGTGGCGCCGCAGACGCGCCAGGC
>JFJP01030099.1_pt1 | contig 15102 bp, 21 predicted proteins | sample 431651 | NCBI WGS metagenome assembly JFJP01 (sample SAMN02602958, study PRJNA72255) | Microbial mat metagenome, whole genome shotgun sequencing project. | biome: fresh water; feature: sink hole; material: water; isolation source: purple microbial (photo- and chemosynthetic) mats found in...
CCACTCCATGATATACCCAATCAAAATAAACAACGGTAACGTAAATAGTGTCCGCAACAGGGAAAACTTAAGCCCCAAAAAACCTATTTCAAAAGAAAGCATGGGTATTTTTATCGTAGAGAACGCCCCAAGGTAAATAAAAATATTTTTTATGCTCGAGCCTTTTTTCCAAAGCAAGTAGGCCACGGGGAAAGCCCCATATAATGGACCAGCCTGCAACATAGCTAAAAGAATAACTAAAAACATGCCCTTAACGCCAGAGTCCTTGTCGATATGTTTTTCAATTTTATCTTTAGGGAACCAAACATCAATCAAGCCAATAATAATAAACATAAATGGCAAATATACAATCATTTCCTTAAAAAACACCCAGAAGTTTTGTAAAATAGTAAGCAAGGCTATATTCATAAAAACAACCTCATTAAACAACCAATAATAAAGGCGGCAATAAAACTTAAAATATTACGCATAATCGCCGCTTTCCAGCCAAAGTATTTTGCTTCCAGTGGCAAGGTAACAATACCCACCATCATCAAGGTTGTAATAAAAACTGCTAATATTTGATAAGAGACTCCACTTTTTAAAAAGACCCCAGCCAACGGATAAGCAATAAATCCGGGAAGTAGCGCTATGGAACCAACTAATCCGGCAACAATAAAACTTAACCAGCCTGAACCCTGATTAAGAAAAGCCGAAATAGTCTCTTTAGGAAACAGCCACAACAAAACACTAACCGCCATAAGTATATTTAATAATGCCGGCAAAATACCGACAAACATTTTTAGGCCTTTTTTAATGCCCTGCAGTGTCTTTGGCTTATCCAGCAAAAGAGAAGCAACAACAGAGAATAATGTGACTAAAACAAAGGTGTTCACACCTGCATATTACTTGTTTTAAGCTGGTTGTAAAGCGCCCATTGGACAAAATCGCACACATTTATTACAGTCTATGCATTTTTCCGCATCAACTACAGGCAAACCAAAACCCTTTTGGGAAATAGCTTTTACAGGACAAACCCGTACCGCTGGACACGGATGATTCTGAGGACAGCGAACTGTACTTACTTTAATAGTCACTACACTTACTCCTTATCTGATTTTTTTACTTTGATTCCTCGCAAAGGATTATTATTATATACTCTATCTTTCACCACAAGCGTAGTTGTATCTGCCTTAATCTGCTTATGGAAAAGTACATCATGGCCCAAGCATAAACCCATGGTCATAACAAAATCTGCCTTTTCTTTATTCAACTGCTCAGCTTGACCCAAGGGGTTACAGGCCACCCCAGCCAAGGAACTTTGCTCATTACAGTCTTTCTGGGCAATACCTCCAACCGTACACGCAACAGCTGAAAGCAAAATGCCTTTTCGCTTAAAAAAAGCTTGTACCAAAGCTGCCTCATTTTCCATGCCATAACAGTAGGCCAAACCAACTTTTTTGTACTGCAGCTGCTGTATAAACTCTAGGACTTCTTCCAACCGAGAAAGTTGCCCAGCCCGCCCACCATCAACAAGTCTTGCAGCGGCCTGAACAATCTTTTGGACCTCTGGCTCATGATACTGGGAAACTATCGTTGCCACTTCTAAACTATGTGCACCACAAGGAGATGCCTTGCGACAATTTTTATTAACACACTGAATACAGTTCATACTGCTGCTTTCTGCGGGAAAAAAGGACATACGTTCCCAAGACATTCTTTATTGTTTTTCATAAATGTACATAGTATTTTTTCTTCTGGCAATTTAATGTTAAATATACTCTGTAAATTGCTATGCAAGGACAATGCCGTCAAAAACACATTGCGCTTACAACACCTTGGTCCACCTACCTTCGCAATATCAGCTAAAGCAGCACTAGTTATAGCGTGTATCTCTCCATAGTAGTCTTTCTTTAAAGGATTACATTCTTTCAAAATACTTGTCGCAACACCTGCTCCAATTGCCGCAGCACAGGCCCCCCAATAACCACAAGTTCCACCTGGCAAATCATTGCCACGCGCTTTAACAAGTTTCCAAAAATTTTCAGGCACAGCATATCCATTATTTTTTATTGCCGCAAGGAAAACTACAGGAATAAGATAATGATGCTCTGGGCCATGCATGGCATATGAAGGATGTCGCATAATCTCCATAAGCATATTAAACGGGCTTTTTTCTAGTGTTCGCTGTATAAATACTTCCAAAAAACTCAACGGATCTGTGGTATGACATTCATCACAGACATAGTGATTATGAACGCAGGCCACTTGGGCTTGAAATTTATTTCCACATATAAAGCATTCTTTTTCGGACAGGGCATCTGTATACAAAAGCTCTGCACCACAAATAGAACAATCTTTTTTATAAACAACCACCGCAACTCCCTATATAAATTATAAAACGTAAAACTATGATGTTCCTGCACTAGAAAAAGATACAGCTTAAATAGCATGTATCTTTTTATTTGCAGCAAGCATCTTAAAGCTAGCAATACGAAAAGAGGTATTTATAATGAAGTTTTTCACATTTGTACAAAAACAACTGCCTTTGTTTCTAGTAGCGGCTATGGGCCTAGGTTTATGGAAAAGCAGTATCTCGCCAATAGCTTTTTCAAAACTAATTTGTTTTTCTGCCCTACTCGTGATGATTTATCCAGTCATGATCAACTTACGCATAGAAAATGGCTTTAAGCTCTCCGGCATAGGCAAGCCTTTATTCTACTCTCTTCTTATAAACTTTATTATCTCTCCACTTTTTGCTATAGGCCTTAGTAGTATTTTCTTCGCGAATAATCCTTATATTGCTATTGGCCTCTATATGATCGGGCTTATTCCAACCAGCGGCATGACCCTCAATTGGATACATAATACAAAAGCGGATATGGATACTGGCATTGCCTTAATTACCTTGAATATTCTTTTTACTGTACTAATTGTCCCCTTTATTCTTCCTGTTTTAATACAACAGGTCCTGCATATTAACAATGTCAGTGTTGATCCACTCATTATTTTGGAAAAACTCGGTTTTGTTATTGTTATGCCTATGGTTTTAGGCTGGCTCACACGTGTTCTGTTTAAAACAATAAACAAAGCGACAGTACTCACTGAAGCAAAGCCATTACTCAATGGAATTTCTAATCTTGGGCTACTGCTTGTCATGTTTTTAATTATGTCTCTAGAGAGTAGTAAGGTTCTCTTTGATCATGTTGGCGATATGTTAGCCGTATTTATTCCTATGGGCATATATTACCTTGGCATGTTCTTGATTATTACAAGCTTGATACAAAAAAACTTTGTCAAAGAACAAGGCCTTGTTATTTTATTTACCACCTTCCTACGCTATCATGTTATTTCACTAGGTATTGCCTTGGCCGCCTTTGGCACCGACCCCAACGGAACATGGGTATTATTGCCTATTATTAGCGCCTTGCTCATTCAGCCTATAGCAACATCTTTTTTAGTAAAAGGCTCCATTAGCAAGCTAAAATTCCAAAAGAACAAATAAAGAGTATAATCTTCAATGACTATATGGCAAGAAAATTAACCTATAAAGAGATAGATTCTGCCAGAAAGCTATTAGGGTTGCCAGAAGACATTAAATTAAATGAGATAAAAGAAAAATATCGTGAATTAATAAAAGAATTACATCCAGATAAAAATCGCAGTGATAATAATGCCCACTGGAAAACACTTGAAACAATTAAAGCCTATGAGTACATCGTAAATTATTGTCAAGAATATACTATCTCTTTTAAACCAGAAAACATCAAAAAGCAACTATCAAATTCAACAATTAATACCTCCGAGAGCGATGCAGAATACTATGCGTGGTGGAAAAACCATTATGGGGAAGATCCTGTTTGGAGTAATGGAATATGAACAAAGTGTTCAATAAACATTATGCTGAATATGATGCTTGGTTCGATAAAAACCATAAAACATATTTAAGCGAATTAAAACTCTTAAAAAGTTTATTACCCCAACAGGGCGTTGGTTTAGAAATAGGCGTAGGCTCAGGAAGATTTGCAGGCCCTTTAGGAATACACTATGGTATTGATCCTTCTTTGCAAATGCTTAAACTTGCAAAACTAAAGAAGATAAAAACTTTAAAGGCCTCTGCAGAGAAAATACCGTTACCAGCTAATCAGTATGATTTTGTTCTTTTAGTAACCACTATTTGTTTCTTAAAAAACATTCCCAAGGCTTTTCGAGAAATACACAGAATACTCAAACCCAACGGTCAGCTTCTTATTGGCTTTGTAGACAAAGCTAGTTTTTTAGGACAATATTATCTAAAAAGAAAAACTAAAAGCATTTTTTATAAAACAGCAACATTTTATTCTGTACAAGAGGTTTTGACTATACTAAATAAATTTGACTTCAAGCTAGTTAAAATAAAACAAACCTTGTTTAATTTACCACAAGTTATTACCAACATTGAAAAAATTAAATCTGGTCATGGACAGGGTGGTTTTGTTGGTATTCTCGCAAAGAAAAACAGTGTAGGCCGGGGTGAAGCAACCTATGCGGCAGCACACAACAAAGGTATTGTGCCTGCTTCTGCTTAGCCCGCTGCTAACTTTTTTAAGATTTCTACTTTGTCTAGTTTTTCCCAGCTAAAAGCATCTCGCCCATAATGGCCATAAGCAGCAGTATGCCCATAAATAGGCTTCTTTAAATCAAGGGTACTAATAATATCTTTAGGTTTTAAAGGAAATACTTTTTTTACCAAGGCTACTAATTTTTCTTCAGGAATTTTGGCAGTACCGTAGGTATCAACATTAATCGAAATAGGCTCGGCTACGCCGATAGCATAAGCTAATTGAACTTCGCATTTTTCAGCCAAACCAGCCGCCACAATATTCTTAGCAATATATCTGCCCGCATAAGCTGCAGAACGGTCGACTTTAGACGGATCTTTTCCAGAAAAAGCCCCGCCGCCATGAGAGCCAACCCCACCGTAGGTATCCGCAATAATTTTGCGACCAGTCAAACCAGTATCGCCATGCGGACCGCCCATTACAAAACGACCAGTAGGATTAATATAAATTTTACAATCTTTACTTCGTTGCGCTTCGGGAATAACGGGGTCAATAATCTTTTGTAAAATTTCTTCACGTAAAGTTTTATTATCAACCTCTGGATTATGTTGATGCGAAAGAACAATTGCCGTAACAAGGCCAGGCTTACCATTATTGTATTCGATAGTAACCTGAGACTTTGAATCTGGGCGTAGAAAAGAGAGCTGTCCATTTTTGCGAACTTCGGCTGCTTTTAAAACTAAGGCATTGGCTAAAGCTATAGTCATTGGCATATACGATGCCGTTTCATTAGTAGCATAACCAAACATCATCCCTTGATCGCCAGCTCCTTGTTCTTGATATTCCCCAGTGCCTTCGGTTACGCCTTGCGAAATATCAGGTGATTGTGCATGAATATGTAATTCCACCTTACAAGTGTCTGCACAGAACCCTAATTCTTCATGGGAATAACCAATCCCTCGAATTGTCTCACGCGCAACTTTTTCAAAATCAACTTTAGCAGTAGTTGTAATCTCCCCAGCAATAACCACAAGATTAGTAGTAACCAACGTCTCACAAGCAACTCGAGAATCTGGATCTTGCGCTAAACAGGCATCCAGAATAGCATCGGAAATTTGATCAGCAACTTTATCAGGATGGCCTTCGGAAATTGATTCCGATGTGAAAAAATGCTTAGACTTTATTTTACTCATAGACTGTTTCCTCCTACGATATTTAAAAATCAAGAAAATTAATACATATAAACCGCCACATAGTATACTATGTGGGTATATACTCATACAAGAAGGAGAAATCGTGTCAGCAACAACAACGTGGATAAAGAACGTAATTAAAGAAAAAGAACTAAACCAATATTTAATTAAGGGCAAAGATTTTATTGATACAGCAGTTATTAACAATTTAATTAATAAAACAATACGCGCTGACCAAAAACAAATCAAAGATATTTTAGCTAAAGCGCTGGATATTAAAAGGCTTGAGCCTTTGGAAGTAGCAACCTTATTACAAGTAAAAGATGAAGGAATCTGGCAAGAAATGTATAACACCGCATTGCAAGTAAAAAAGAAAGTATATGATAATCGGATTGTCTTTTTTGCACCACTATACTTATCAAATAAATGTGTTAACAACTGTATTTATTGTGGTTTTAGAACAGCAAATACCTTAGAAAAAAGAAATGTACTTAATACCGAGGCAATCAAAGCTGAAGCTGCCGCTATACTTTCTGAAGGGCATAAAAGAATTATTGCTGTATATGGAGAACATCCGGATTCGTCTATTGATTATATTACGCATTCCATGGAAACAATTTATAGTGTTAATAAAAATACCGCCCAAGGTCAAAGTGGCATTCGCAGGATTAATGTTAATGCCGCACCAATGGCTATTGCGGATTTAAAAAAACTCTTAACTGCCGGCATAGGCACCTATCAAGTATTTCAGGAAACTTATCACAAAAACACTTATAATAAAGTACATCCTATTACAACAATTAAAGGAAATTATCAATGGCGCTTGTATGCGCTACACAGAGCAATGGCTGCCGGCATAGACGATGTTGCTATAGGAGCACTGTTTGGCTTATATGATTGGCGATTTGAGATTATGGGTTTACTTTATCATGCTATAGACCTAGAGCAACAATTTGGTATTGGCCCACATACTATTTCTTTTCCACGCATAAAAAATGCTTTTGGCTCAAATATTCTAGATAATTCTCAATATCTTGTTTCTGATCAAGAACTCAAAAAAATAATTACTATCTTGAGATTAGCAATTCCCTATACGGGATTGATTATTACTGCTAGAGAAACCCCACAATTACGCAAACAATTAATAAATGTTGGCTGTACCCAAACAGATGCTTCGAGCAGAATAGGTCTTGGTGGCTATAGCGCAGCATTAGACGTTTGGACAAAAAATCAAAATAAAAACATACAACAAGACACTAAAAAACAACAATTTGATTTGGGGGATACCAGAAGATTAGATGAAGTAATTGCCGAGCTAGCAGAGCAAGCCATAATTTCGTCTTTTTGTACTTCGGGGTATCGTTGTGGAAGAACTGGAAATAAAATCATGAAGCTTTTGTGTACTGGCGTAGAAGGCAAATATTGCAAATTAAACGCAGTTTTAACATTTAAAGAATATTTAGAAGATTATGCTTCTGAACATACTAAAGAAATCGGGGAAAAATTAATAGCTAAAGAAAAATTAGAAATAAAAAACTCTGATTGGTTCAAAAAAAATCCAAAGCTTATAACTGAATTTAAAAAATTATATAGTAAAATAGAATCAGGCGAAAGAGATTTATATATTTAAACTATTCTACCCCTTGGCTAAGCGCCATACATAAAAGGTTTAAATTCCATATTGTGCGCCGTATTCTTTTACCACAAAATCAATATCTTTATCCCCACGGCCAGAAAGATTAACTAAGATTGTTTTATCTGGAGACAACGTAGGCGCTAATTTTATAGCATAGGCTATCGCATGTGCAGACTCTAGCGCTGGAATAATACCTTCTACCCGAGATAACTCAAAGAAAGCATTAATAGCGTCCCGATCATTAATCGCCTGATAATTTACTCGGTTGATATCTTTTAAATAGCTGTGCTCAGGGCCTACCCCAGGATAATCCAACCCACTAGCAACTGAGTAAACTGGACTTGGCTCACCTTTTTCGTTTTGTAATAAATAACACTTAAACCCATGAATGAGACCTGGAGTCCCTTTAGACAAAGTTGCCGCATGGTCTCCAATTTTAAAACTCCGACCGGCTGGCTCAACACCATGCATCATTACAGAGGTATCTTCTAAAAAAGCACTAAACAAACCAATCGCATTTGACCCACCGCCAACACAAGCAACTAGATTGTCCGGCAAATTTTTGCCAGTCAGTTCTTTGAACTGATATTTTGATTCTTGTCCAACAATTGCTTGAAAATCTCTGACCATCATAGGGAAAGGATGAGGACCAACAACCGAACCAATAGCATATAGCTGTGAAATAGGGTCTTTTAAATATGCTTCAAAAGCCGCATCAACTGCTTCTTTGAGTGTTTTTAATCCATGAGTAACTGGTATAACTCGAGCCCCTAATATTTTCATACGAATAACATTGGGATGTTCTTTTTCAATATCTACTTCACCCATATAAATATCGCAAGCCAGTCCAGTCAAAACAGCCGCAGTTGCAAGAGCAACTCCATGCTGTCCGGCTCCTGTTTCGGCAATTAGCTTCTTTTTACCCATTTTTTTTGCAAGTAAAGCTTCACCCAAACAATGGTTTATTTTATGAGCACCTGTATGATTAAGGTCTTCTCGTTTTAAATAAATCTGCGCACCTTTAAGCTTTTTAGTTAAGTTTTCTGCATAAAACAATGGACTTGGTCTTCCCACATAGTGTTTATATAAATAAGCTAATTCATTTTGAAAGGCTTGATTATCACGTATTTCAAGATAAGCTGTAGTTATTTCATCAATAATTTTTTGTAAGGCAGGAGGAACATGACTTCCACCATAAGAACCAAAAAAGCCCTTGTTGTCTGGTAATTCACCAAGAGAAGTATGATTATAATTAAACTGTGTTATAAAATATTCCTTTGACGAGATTTTATTAATATTAACGTTAAGTTATATTTCAGTCAACGCGCTTTTCGTTGACTTTAGATTTTTAATGGGCTACCATTTTAGCTGTATGGGTATATGCCCAGCTAGGAGAAACAATATGCCCACAAACCTAAGTGAACCAACCTTAAACCGAGAGGCTTTTTATAAAAAAATTGGCCTAGATAAGATACAAATGCGTAAAAGTATTGTCAAAAACATGGACAAGCCTTTAGGGTCAGTACTTGAGCTTGGTACCGGGAATGGACTATTAACTAAATTTTTAGCAATGGCCTCTACTCAAGTAACCTCTGTGGATATAGATCTCGTAGGACAAACCTGTGCACTAGAAGAACTTACCCAAGCTAATCTGCAAAATAATGTTTCTTTATTACTCGGCAATGCTGAAAAACTTTCTTTCCCTGATAAAAGCTTTGATACCGTAGTATGTGCGTATGCTTTTCATCATTTTAAAAGACCGTTGCTCGTCGTTGATGAGATGTTAAGGATTTTTAAGAAGCAGTTTATTCTCGTGGAATTCAACAAAGCAGGGTTTGCAGCTGTCGGCAAAGCTCACGAACTAGATGGCAATAAACATGAACAAAATAATATTCCATTTCTGAAAGCCCAAGAGTATATCCTTAAAAATAACTTTAAATTAAAAGAACTACATGAAAACTGGCATGATATTTATATGGTAACGCGAGGATAAAAAAATGAATAGTGCAACACTTTTAGATACTTATTATGGGCAATTAGCACATTACACTATTACTACCAAGCTCCAAGGCCCTTGTGGCGATGAAATGGAAATTTTTTTAGATATACAAGAAAACACAATTAAAAATATTAAAGTTAGCTCTAGCGGCTGTATGTATACTAATATCTGTGCGGCCAATATGGCAAGACTTGCACATCAAAAAACTATTATGGAAGCGCTCGATATATCCGTTAAAGATGTTTTAACGAGTAGTACAGAAAAAATTCCCGCGGATCATATACACTGTAATATCTTGGCTGTGAATACTTTATCCAAAGCCCTAGCACTATATCTCCTCGAGAATCCTTCTCCTTGACACTGACCTGGCATAGGAATAACATGTAGCCATGTGGGTATATACCCACTATAGGAGGTGAGAAATATGCCAAGAGGAGATGGAACAGGACCTGTGGGTCAAGGACCGAAATCTGGACGAGGACTAGGGAATTGTGGCGCAAATACAGAAAATAAGCGTAACTTTTTTGGTTTTGGAGGCGGCTTAGGACGCAGAATGGGTAGAGGACAAGGCTTAGGCCGAGGATTTGGTAGAAAAATTGCGAATAATATAACAACCGTTATCACTGATAAATAGTTACACGTAATGAATAAGTCAGAACAGGAGAGGCTGAGAAAAAATCAACCTCTCCTAGGAAATGTAAAATAAATATAGGGAGGTATATATGAGAATAGCAATTGCCACAGATAAAGGGTATATCTCAGAACATTTTGGAAGATGTCCCGAATATACAATTGTTGATATTGAAGGAAAAGAAATAAAAAATAAAGAACTTGTGCAAAATCCTGGGCATGAGCCTGGACGCATACCTGCTTTTTTGAATGAAAAAAGCGTTAAAGTTATTGTTGCTGGTGGCATGGGGCCAAGAGCTGTTGAGCTTTTTTCTGAATATCAAATCGAAGTAATTATCGGAGCTACAGGCCCTGTCGAAAAAGCTATCGCCGAGTATATATCTGGAGCACTAAAATCCGGCCAAACTACTTGTACTGAAGGTGGCGGTAAAGGATATGGCCTAGATAAAACGGTTTGTGATCATGAAGAACAGCACTAAGTAAAATATAAAGGAGCACACCATGAAAGTATGTATCACTGCCAAAAAAGGTAATCTAGACGCTGAGCTCGATCCGCGTTTTGGTCGAGCACAATGTTATCTTGTTTATAATACTGAAACCAAAGAATCAAAAATTATTTCTAATGAAAGCATTAACGCTGCTGGTGGAGCAGGAACAGCTGCGGCACAACTAATGACCAACGAAGGAGTAGACGCTGTTATTTCTGGCAATTTTGGACCCAATGCCGCAAATGGCTTAAAGGCTTTAAATATTCAAATGTATACCAGCCCTGTAGAAATAGTAAGCCAAGTTATTGAAAAATTTATGGCTAATAAACTAGCTCAAGTAAGTGCGGCAACTGTGGAGGGAAAACATAGTCTATGAAAATTGCCATAGCCAGTGGTAAGGGAGGAACGGGGAAAACCTTAGTTTCCACAAATCTTTTTCAGATAATAGCTACAGCCGCAGTATATGTAGATTGCGATGTTGAAGAGCCTAACGGCCATCTTTTTTTAAAATCTAAAAACAACCAGGAAACATTGGTTACTATCCCTGTACCAGTCATTAATGAAACATTGTGTACACATTGCGGTCATTGCGCAGAAGTATGTACGTTTAATGCTTTAATTGTGTCTAAAACCAAAGTTTTAGTTTTTCCAGAGCTTTGTCATGGCTGTGGTAGTTGTGCTTATTTTTGTCCAAAACAGGCAATCAGTGAACAACCTCGCACTATTGGTAAAATCGAAGAGGGTCAATATGCAAATAAAAAGGTGTTTACCGGCCGCTTAAATGTCGGAGAACCTATGGCCCCACCAGTAATTAAACAACTCAAAGAAAAAATTCAAGGTGATTTGCCTGTAATTATTGATTGTCCGCCAGGAACTTCTTGTCCAGTAATTGCCAGTATTACTGGCGTCGATTATGTCGTTTTGGTTACTGAGCCTACGCCCTTTGGTTTAAATGATTTAAAGCTGGCTGTAGCCGTAGTGCGCAAACTAAAATTGCCCTTAGGTATCGTTGTCAATAAAAGTGGTTTAGGGGGGACAATCATTAAAGATTATTGTGCCGCAGAAAATATCAAAATACTTTTGGAAATCGATCATGCTAATGAAATTGCGGAGCAATATTCTAAAGGCGAACTCATTACTAAAATAACTAAATATCAAGATATTTTTAAAAAACTATATGCCACCATTTTGGGGGAATTATAAAAATGAAACAAATTACTGTAATTAGTGGTAAAGGTGGCACCGGAAAAACGACATTAACTGCATGTTTAGCAAAATTAGCTAATAAGTTTGTTATTGCAGATTGCGATGTAGATGCCGCGGATTTACATTTAGTGCTCAATCCGAAACAAGGTCGAAAACAAGATTTCTATTCAGGCAAAGGTTACACTATTGATAAATCTAAATGTCTCCACTGTGGACTATGTAAAAAACTTTGCCGGTATGATGCAATAAATACTAATTTTGAAATTGACCCAATACCTTGTGATGGTTGTGGTGCTTGTTTTTATGTTTGTCCAGTCAAAGCAATTAGTGTTAAAGATAATCTTGCTGGTGAATATTATATTTCCTCAATCAACGCAGGCACTACGCCCTTTATTCATGCAAATTTACATATTGGCGAAGATAATTCCGGGAAACTGGTAGCCCAGGTCAGAAAAGAAGCTCGTCGCATGGCTGAACTAACCAAAGCAGAATATATCATTATTGATGGGCCACCAGGCATTGGCTGCCCAGTTAATGCGGCAATTGTTGGCGTAGATCTAGCACTCATTGTGACTGAACCGACTCTCTCTGGAATACATGACTTAGAAAGAGTCTTAGCGGTAGCCAAACATTTTCACATCCCCGCGAAAATAGTTATTAATAAATGCAATATTAATTTGGAAAATACAAAAATAATTGAGGAAATTTGTCTTCAGCAAAATGCCCCATGTCTGGCCAAAATACCTTATGACAAAGCCGTGATTGAAGCCTTAATCGAAGGTAAAGTTATTTTAGATACTCAACCCAACCATCCTATTAGCCAAGAAATAAAAAATATTTGGCAAGAAATAAAATAAATTTTAAACGAGGGGATAATATGACTGAAAAGATTAAGGTTGGAATAATTCGTTGTCAGCAAACAGAGGATATGTGTCCTGGAAATACCGATTTTAAAGTTGCCTCTGAGGGTAAATTGGGGTTTGCGGAAACTGGCCCTGTTGAAATTGTTGGATTCGTTTCCTGCGGTGGCTGTCCAGGTAAAAGGGCTGTAGCTCGTGCAAAAATGATGATTGAAAGAGGTGCAACCGCAATTGCTCTTGCTTCATGTATTAGCCGAGGAAATCCTATCGGGGTACCTTGTCCTCATTTCGAAAAAATGAAAGAAAGTATATCTAAAATAATCGGCAGTAGTATTAAGATTATTGATTGGACACATTAGGAAAACAAAGCCACGTAAAATTTAGTTTAGAATAAAAAAATAAAAAACATTTATTATATATTTAGGAGGCACCTTTGAAAAATAAATTATTAGTATCAATAATGTTTTTATCAACCATTATAATTTTATTGTTTATGTATAGTAATCCATTAGATATTGCCCCAAAAATATACTTCACTGAGACCATGAGCCTTAAACAATTGGCTATTGCCAATAATCTGCCAGTTAAGGAAATACAACATATAGTCAGCCATGATGATATTACAGTCTGGAATATTAATAAAAACACTCCTCTTAAAGAGCTGAGTATCGATACCATTCTTTTTAAAGAAGCTATCGAACATGTTAAAGGTGAAAATAACCAGCTTAAGGATATTGCCAAGTTTATTTTGTGGGCGGTTTGGTTATCTTTTATCTTGCTGTCTGTTTTACAAAATAAAACTTGGCGTACTAAAAGAAGCTACCTACTTCTAATTGTTTTACTAGTGTTTGGTGTATTTTTAGGTGCTACGCCAAATGCCATGGAGTCCATAGTAAAATTCTTTAAATACACAAATGGTATGGAAGGTGAATTAAAAGTCGTCAGCTTGGCTCTGGTTTTATTTTCTTTATTTTCAGTATTGGGTAGTAAGCTTTTTTGCAGCTGGGGCTGCCAGCTCGGAGCTCTACAAGAAAGTATTTTCAACATCCCTTTATTAAAATCAAAATATAAGCTAAAAGTTCCTTTCCTACTTTCGCTATTTATTAGATTCGTCTTATTTACTTTATTTATTTGTTTGCTCTACGGCTGGGTTTTCGGCATCAAAAATTTTGTCATTTTTCATAATATCAACTTATTTAAAATATTTGATTTGGACTTGCCAGTAATAGCTATTTTTCTTTTACCTATACTATTTATACTTTTCTTTTTTACCTATCGTCCCTTTTGTAGTTTTATTTGCCCCTTTAGTCTTTATGCATGGCTACTGGAGAATTTGGCTCTAAATAAAATAAAAATTAATAAGCAGATTTGTATTTCCTGTCAGCAATGCGTGCAAGCTTGTCCAACAGAAGCAATGCAGTCTATTTTAAATGATCAAAGAAAATATTTTTTACCCGACTGCTGGTCTTGCGGGAAATGTATAAACGCTTGTCCAGTTAAGGCCATTACCTATGAATAAAATAATTTCAAAAGAGCTCCTAAACCATGCGCCCTTTACAATGTTTGGCGCAGCTACAGGAATTGTCGTTATGTTCTTTTTTCAAAATGTATCAAACAAAACGGCTACAGACATCTTCTATATCCTACATCCCCTGCATGTCTTATTAAGCGCATTAGTAACCGCTGCTATCTACAAAAACTATCAATGTAATACTGCTGTACAAAAATGCAATCTTTTTAGCTTGCTATTTATTGGTTATGTAGGCTCCGTCGGTATAGCGACCTTGAGCGACTCGCTTATCCCCTATATTGCAGAAGCCCTACTTGGGCTGCCCAACAAAGGAATACATCTAGGCTTTATTGAAAAATGGTGGCTCGTTAATCCTTTGGCAATACTCGGCATTTTTCTAGTTTACCTAAAACCATCGACAAAATTTCCACATGCCGCGCATGTTTTATTAAGTACCTGGGCCTCTCTTTTTCATATAATCATGGCTTTAGGTCACTCACTGCATTATCTAGACTTAATCATCGTTTTTATATTTCTTTTTCTAGCAGTCTGGTTCCCCTGCTGTTTAAGTGATATTGTTTTTCCTTTGCTTTTTATTAAAAAAGCAAAGAATTAAGCTTTCTTGACAGTACTATCGATGAGTATTAATATTCGGGTATACACCCATACTCTAAAGGAAAACATATGTCGCCTTTTATGAAAAAACAACGCTTTTGTCGACCTTTTAATGGCGTGCAGTTTTTTAAACCACGTGGAGTCCCTCTTTCAGAATTGGCAATAAATATTTTAGAACTGGATGAGCTAGAAGCGATACATTTATGCGATTATGAGGAGCTATCGCAAATTGATGCGGCCAAAAGCATGAGCATCTCGGATAGCACCTTACAACGCTTGTTATATTCTGGACGTAAAAAAATAGCCGATGCAATCTATGCCTCCAAGGCAATTCAGATTAACACCCCAGAAAGTATACAGTTTTTGAAAGAACATCAGTGTCGTAAAGGGCATCGTCAGGGGAACGGGCATGGCCGTAGGCACGAATCCGACTGCAATTAACAAA
>JFJP01041698.1_pt1 | contig 15102 bp, 12 predicted proteins | sample 431651 | NCBI WGS metagenome assembly JFJP01 (sample SAMN02602958, study PRJNA72255) | Microbial mat metagenome, whole genome shotgun sequencing project. | biome: fresh water; feature: sink hole; material: water; isolation source: purple microbial (photo- and chemosynthetic) mats found in...
GGAACAAGAAGTTCATACAGACCAAGTCGACCTTTATAACCGGTATTGTCGCACTTTGAACACCCTTTTCCTCTCCACAATTTAATCCCCTGGCGAAGTCCGATTTTCTGAAGGACTTCCGGCTCCGGATCATACTGTTCTTTGCAATGTTGGCACAATTTGCGTATCAGTCGCTGTGCCATAATCCCACGAATAGCAGTTGATACTAGATAGGGAGCCACACCCATATCAAAAAGGCGGGTATATGCAGAGGGTGAGTCATTAGTGTGAAGCGTGGAAAACACAAGGTGACCGGTAAGCGCAGCTTGAATCGCCATTTCTGCCGTTTCCGTATCTCGCATTTCCCCAATCATAATAATATCAGGGTCTTGCCGAAGAATCGAACGCATTCCTGCCGCAAAGGTAAAACCTGCTTTGGGATTAATCTGCCCCTGTGTAACACCATCGACTTTGGACTCTACCGGGTCTTCCATCGTAATAATACACTCTTTGTTTTCGTGATAATTATTTACAAATCGAAGACCTGCGTAGAGCGTAGAAGACTTTCCAGAACCGGTGGGACCGGTAACGAGTATAACTCCATCGGGAAGCTTAATCAACTCCTCGAACGTCGCCATAGTTTCTTTAGAAAGACCGAGTTGTGGAAGCGTGAAATTATTCCCATCAGAGTCGATAATACGAAGTACTAACTTTTCACTCATAGCTTGACGCGTCATAGCCGGAAACGCACTGACTCGAAAGTCTACATTTCGTCCCTGATGGCGAATTTTCAATCGCCCATCTTGAGGTTTTCGTTTTTCGGCAATATCCATACCACACTGAATTTTAAGGCGAGAAATGACCATGGGGCGCATGTGAAGTGGAAGTTCCTGCTGAGCGGACAAATCTCCATCGACGCGATATTTGATCAAATAGCCCGTATCTGTCGGCTCAAAGTGGATATCAGAACACCCCTTTTCAACAGCATCATGCAAAACGAAGTTTACAACCTTGACAACCTGCTGACCTTCATCATCAGTAAGAGACTCTTCCTCCTCGAGATCAGCCGCCAGTTCAAGAGATGTCTTTTCATCTGACATGCCATCGAGAAGCTGGTTCATATCAGGGCCACTACTTTTGTAGACCCGTTCGATTGCTTTTAATATCTCTTTTTCAGAGGCAATTACCGCATCGATATCCTTGCCGGTCATGAACTTAATATGGTCACGCACGCGAAGGTCGCTTGGATCAGTCATCGCAATGGTAATGACGCCGTTGCTTTCATACACAGGAAGAATTTTGTACTGCTTACACAAATCAATAGCAAACAGCGACTTCAAATCTGGCTTTACTTTAATATTCTCCACGATAACGTGCTGAACATCAAGCTGAGCGCTCAGTATATCAATTAATTTTTGTTCGGAAATAAAGCCAAGATCGACAAGTGCTTCACCGATCTTAATTCGCTTTTGCTTTTGATGCTCCAACCCTTTAAGCAACTGTTCTTCAGTAATAAGTCCTTGATCAACAAGAACTTCTCCCAACCTCTTATTACTAGTCAACATTATTTGTTCACCGAGAATCATACTGAGGTCATCACTGGAGATGAAATTCAATTCTACCAGAACTGAACCGAGTGTTTTCCCCGAGGATCGTTGACCTACCATCGCTTCTTGAAGCTGATCTTCAGTAACAAGCCCCTGAGATAAAAGAATTTCGCCTAATTTTCGACCGCGTCTTCGAAACATGCACAATCCCCATCTTCTGCAATTTAGCAACGCGCACAGCGCATCATGACTTTATAATATACTACACGTCTTTTCTCGCATACAGATTAAGTTTATATTGTGACAGCATAAAACAAACTGCAACAGGATTGACAATGAATCAACGTAAAATTTTCATGGACTACATTCAAAACCGTTTCCCTAGTCGTTTTGCTGAATTAGAAACAAAATTCCAAGCATATTTCGACTGGCTATGTGATATCAACACAAAAATCAATCTGATATCGCGCCAAATGCCAACCGAAGAGTATTGGACCTACCACTTTCTCGATTCGTTGCTTCTCACGGATGTCACATCATTCACGAGCGAAACAGTACTCGATTTCGGAACTGGCGGCGGACTTCCGGGGATCCCATTGGCAATCATCTTTCCCGAGGCAACATTCCATCTCCTCGATGCGCGTCGCAAAAAGCTCGAAGTGCTTGCTGACGCTTGCGAGCACATTGGCATTGAAAATGTTGAACTTGTTCACGGGAGAATCGAAGAGGTTTCATTTCATTTCGCAGAAAGTTTCGATGTTATTGTTTCGCGATCCGTAAAAATCGAACCGCAATTCAAGTCGCACCTGCTCGAAATGCTTATCCCGGGCGGAAAACTATTCTTTTACCCACACGGTTACAGATCTTAGTCGCCCTGAATTGGGAATGCGCAACATTGTATCCTATAGGAAAAAGAAATGATAATAGAAATAACTGGCGAATACATCGAACTAAACAAACTATTAAAGCTTGCGGATATAGCCCCTACCGGAGGAATAGCAGGCGAAATGATCCTCGAAGGTGAAATCCTAGTCGATTCGATTGTTGAAATGCGCAAAAAACGAAAAATCTATCCAGGCATGACCGTCCAACACGATGATAATGTAATTACGATTTCAAAGAAGGCATCATGAAAAAAGGGCTAATCCTCATAAACACCGGCAACGGCAAGGGCAAAACAACGGCCGCATTCGGGATGGTCCTTCGCGCCGTTGGACACGGATTAAAATCTGAAGTCATCCAGTTCATCAAACAACGACCAACCGGTGAAATAACGGCACTACAAAAATTAGCACCTGAACTAGTAGAGATTCAGCAGCATGGCAATGGGTTCACCTGGGACTCAACCGACCCGCAAAAAGACCTCAACTGTGCACAAAGTGGTTGGGCACGAGCAAAAGAGATTATCAGGTCAAACTGTTGTGCGGTTCTACTTCTCGACGAAATCACCTATCCTATAAATGACAAGCTAATCGACATCAACGATGTCGTAGAGACACTTCAGTCAAAACCAGAGGCGATGCACATCATCGTAACCGGGAGAAATGTTGCACCAGAATTAATTGAAATCGCAGACTGCGTATCAGAAATCAATCCCCTAAAGCACCACTTCGACTCAAATGTACCCATGCAACGAATTATCGAATTTTAATACAAACAAACAGCGAAGCGAAGGTTTACATTTTCCTCCAACCCCCTTTACTTTTTCCTAGAATCTCATTTTTTATTGTTCATTCCTGAAGTGGACAGATCAGTTAGTATTTCAACATTCTCTTTCCAGACTGCTTGAATATAGCTAGCACCGAAACAATAAGCACAACGATGAACTTTTCATGGCAATGAGCATATTTATGTGCTACATTTCGTGGTATCAAACGGGAAAGTACCCCGCTACAAATACCTTACTTGAGGAGTATTCTATGTTTCGTAACGTTTTAGCAGTAACAGCTATCGCAGTAATGGCTGGAACAGCTTTCGCAGCTGACTACTGTTTCCCATCATCAGCCATCCCTGGCGGCAAAAAAGCATCTGAAGTAGATCAACTTGTATCATTCATTTGGGATGACAATGGCTATTCTGGCGAAGTCGGAACTATGTATGAGTATAAAACCGGAACCATATCATGGGCTGACCGAGCATCTGTTGGCGGAACAGACGACAATGGAGCAACCAAAAATCCACTGAACATCAACGAAGGTGGAATGGGGCTTTCATGGGCAGTCAAAACTCTTGGTGCCAAACTTGGTGGCGGCCACATGACATTCAACATGATTGCAGGGCTGTACGTTCCAACATGGGGGCCAGAATGGAATAACCGTCAATCTAAATACGGTTCGTACAACAATGGAACTACAGAAGGAAAACCTTGGATCGTTGCTGCAGCAAACGGACGTGAACAGGATATTTTCTCAGACAGACTTAATGGAACTCGAGTTCAAAAAGGGTACATGATTCAAGGTGTGAAAAAAATGATCGCCGCTGGTCACGAGCACGGTAACCACACAATAGACCACATTGAAACCAACTCACCCTACCCAAAATCGGTATTCGAAAAATTTGGCATGGCTGAAGGATTTGATGACGGATCTGTGAAAAAAGATGCACTTGGACGTGATTTCGATGAAGCAACTGAATTTGGGTCTGAAGGCGCTGCACTTACCATGGGTTGGAAAGCATATGCGGGAAAAGCACTTTCACAAAAAGCTTGGGAAGGTATTGTATCTGCAGGGGAAGAGCCAACCAAAGAAAATAGCGTATATACTTCTCAGATGTCAGGTTTCCGTGCGCCACGCTTGGAAATCAATTCAAACCTTTTCTTTGCATTGAAAGCAAAGAACTACCTCTACGACTGTGGTCTTGAAGAAGGCTACGAAGAAAACGTGGACGGCACAAACTTCGTTTGGCCTTATACGACAGACAATGGCACACCAAACATTTGGACTCAAAAAGCTAACGGCGAAAATGTTCCCGTTGACTCAATGCCAACTGGACTTTGGCAGTACCCTGTGAATGTCATGATTATGCCTGATGGTATTCGTGGCGATGTATGGGAAAACTACAACAAGATTGCAACAGCTTCAAAAGATGAATACATCGAACCGAAAGAAGATTTTATCAAACATGGTAAAATCACTGGATTTGATTTCAACATGTTCATTCTTTGGGGTATGACTGCCGACCATGTAGAAAAAACACTGGCAAACTCTCTTGATTTGCGTTTAAAAGGCAACAAAGCTCCTATGCACATCGGGTGTCATACAGACTACTTTACGCCAATGTACGACTATGCAACCCTTTCTTCTGACTTTAACAAGGACAAATACGGTCTTGTTATCAGTCAAAACTGGAACACATGGCAAACACGTAAAACGGCATTTGAGAACTTTGTAACCTATGCCAAAGGCAAAGGCGCAAAATTCAAATCAGGAAAAGAAGTTATTGAAGCTATCAAAGGCTATCAAACTGGCGAGAAAGTCGGAACCGAAAATACATATTCTGGCATGAAATGGTCATTTAACGACTGGGCGGAATCAAATAAATCGACAACTTCTGCAACTGAAGTAACAGGAGACTTGAACAATATTTCAGTTAAAATCCCCGCAGGATTTGAAAACTCCCCAACCTTCAACACTTATGAAGGAATGGGACAGTTTGCTGGTCTTACCCATGTTTCTCTTGACTATAAAACGAATACGGCTCTTTCCCTTCAACTCTTTGTAGATGGCGACAAACCATGGGAAGTTCTTCTGAACAACCTTAACAAAGATGTAAATTCAGGAAAAATCCCACTTGGGGCGTTCCATTACAACCAATACGATATCGGAACTCAGACCGCTCCTGATCTTTCTAAAGTGACAGGAATGGCAATTCGCGTCCTTAAAACTGAAGAAGCTCTTGATGCTCAGTTTACAGTGAAAAATATTAAGACATACGGCGCTAAAATTATTCCTACTCCAATCGCAGGATTAGTAACAGGGAAAAACAGTTTTGTTAAACTTAACGGAGTGAATGCAAATACATTAAACCTTAATGTTGCCAATGCCGGTGTTTACAGTGTTGAAATTTTCACCGCTAACGGTCGCATGGTTCGCTCAATCGAAAGCCAAAATCTGCAGGCTGGCGCAAACAATGTCAAATTGAATGCTCTTCCAGCTGGTGTCGATCGTCATGTAATCAATTTTCGATAGATTTTCAAATAAGAGGTTGCCCTTTTGGGGCAACCTCTTTATTTTACAGTAAAGAGGAGAATACATATGAGATATTTACTATTACTACTGTCCTGCACATTCCTTTTTACTGCATGCAAAAATGATAACGATCGAACTCAAACTGCAGATGAACAAAAAGCAGACTCACTTCGAGCTACTGCAGATTCACTTGCTATTATGCGCAATATGCATGCAATGAGAACGGGCACTCACCTTCACAACAACGCAGATCTCGCAGCAGTTGCCCATCAAGATCCAAAACGTACAGGAAGGATCAAAAAAATGCAGAATGAAATGCGCGACTCTCGAAAAGCAGCAGAGCAAAAGCGAAGTGAAGCAATTATGCGCGAAATAGAAAAGAAAAAAGAGGACTCTTCAAACTAGCGAATCTGCATATTTCCACACAATATCAGAACACACTTTTCTTAGTTCCATTATGCTTTCTTTGCTTGATTTTCGATGAGGCCAGGTATAATCACTCAAGAGAGTAAAGCCAAAGTTACGTGCAAGATCAGCAACAATAACAGATCCAGTAAAGCCTGTTTTCCCTATCGTCTTGGATGATCGATTATCTCCCATATATTGCTGATTGAATTCAAATCCAAGTCCCGTTTCACCACCGGTAGCATAAGGAATATGGTTCTGTGCACATGAAGCAATAAAACCCGATCGAAAGAGAGGCGCGCCATCATTAACAAGCATAGAGACACACATACCTAAATCCCTAGTTGTTGAAAATAGCCCTGCAGCCCCAGGAACAAAGAGCGAGTTCAACGTCCAAGCACTTTCATCGTGAATCTCACCCTGAATCGCTCTCCCACGCCAATTGCACATTTCAGTTGGGACAATCTTTGAACGAAGCTCCACCTTAGGTCGAAAACAGGTGGACGACATATCAAGCGGGCGAAAAACATACTCTTGTGCCAGTAAATCAAGCGGAGCTCCAAACACACTTTCTAACGCAAGTCCTAATAAAATTGAAGTGGCGTTACAATAATAAAACTTTTCACCAGGCTCAACATTGAGAGGGGCATTTAAAATTGCTGTAAGCACTTTTTCAGCAGGTTCACTTTTCAGAGATGCGAGCGAGAATCCAAAATCTAATGTTTGTGTCAAAAGATGTTTAAATCGTGGCGTAGAAGCACACTTTAAATCAAGGGAATCTATCAACTCAACCAATGGCGTTTCGAGGGACACTTTGTGAGATTCAAGGGCTAGTAGCCCTAAAATTGACACGGGAATCGCTTTTGTCACTGAAGCAACATCAAATAAGGTCGTGTTTGATATCGGCTCGCCACTCAGATCACCAATAGATACTGAAACGACTTCGCCGCGAGCGTTTACCACGGTAATTGATGCACGCGATAACACTCCTTGATTTTGAGCATTTTTTAGCACCTGAAATATTTCTTTTTTCAAATCCACTATGCAACCTCTTTCCACATATTCTAAGACAAAATATGTTGGGAACAGGTAATCGTATGAACAAACACAACAACTCAATTTTTCCGCAATATTGTAGTCCCTTCAAATAAATGAGCCATATATATTGAGTCTAAATAGTATATGTAATACTTATAGAAAAGTAGTGCCCCATGTGTAATAAGATCGTATTCATACTTATACTGCTAATAACTCAGTCCTTCTCCTCGTCGACCAAGGATATTCAAGATTATGACGCAATTCGCAAGGCCCTAACTGAGAGAGATGATCTCTTTACACGTGTACTCGGCAACTATCAGCGTGACGGCTACCCTACTCCAGAAACAATCAGCAATCGGCTTTCAACGAATAATGACACCCAATCTCCTTGGTATTACCTACTTAAAGCGGAAACGAATTCGGACAAACAACAGTCATATCAAAATGCTATTACTGCGGCAGGAACGAATATAGGTGAACTTTGGGGACTGTTTATTGAATTCCACAAAAGAAATGAACGTGAACAGCAAACAAAAATCCTTGATATCATTGAAAAACATGCTCTTGAATTAGGTATAGAAGTTCTTCCTGCTCTTAGTGAACAACTTAAGTTACTCGCAGAATCCGAAAATATTCATCACCGCTACGACGTAGCTGCGTATTGTCTTAAACAATCCAAACGGTTTTCACAAGATTCCTACGTTCCAACTTTTACGGAACTTTTTATTAAAGGTTCTGCAACTGATTTCTTTACAGCCTACTCGCATTTTTTAGATGATGTACGCTTCTCTTGGAAAACACAGGCGCGGATAGTTCAAAAATCATTACATTTAGTTTTCACATTCGGTGCAACACTTTTTCTTTTTCTTTTCTTCATGCTCTTAGTCCGTTTCTATTCAAAAGCAATCCATCCGCTTACATGCATGTATCCTCTAAGCATACCCTACAGAATGAGATTTTTCTTTACAACATTGCTCATTATTGTGGCTGCTGTATTTGGTATCTATCCTGTTTTAATATTCCTTGTCGTCTTACTACTTCGTGTACAAATGGAACCACGGTATGCAATTTTCACCAAATTTGTAGCGGTACTCTTCTTGTTAGCGCCCATATCAGGAATTGTCGATAGTAGATTTGGGCATGCCCTTTCTGACAATAGTCCTCTTATTATCTATGAAACTGCGCTTTATAACCAACCAACCCCTGCACTCTACAACAAAATCAAAACAATGTCGGAAATTTCCGGAATTTCCAAAAAGGAACAAGCGCTATATTTAACGTCAATGGCTCTTATTCAATACAAGCGCAATGATATGGCAACTGCAGTCGCACTAATTCGGCAAGCTCATACTTTGTGGCCAAACAATGAACAGGTTCTTCTTGCTGCGGGAGCAATCTACCATGCGTTTGGCGATTCAGAGCAGTCGTTTACCATTTTCAAAAATGCTATTGACTCCTTCCCTAATTCACCTCAGGTAAACTACAACTTCGGGCAAATCAATCTTGAAAAAGTTGGAATATCTGATGGCGCCACTTTTATTTCAAAAGCCGCAGAACTTTCACCGAGAATCATTAATGGATTTATCAAAAGAAACTCTCACTATTTTGGAGAACGCGAATGGCCTGAGCACAGAAATTATTTCCTAGGAGCAATTTCCCCAGAAACATTTTGGGATAACTTCGCCTTCTTCTCAAAACCACCCAAAGGAACAATCAACACATTCTGGGGTGCAACTTTCTTGGGACTCCCCGTATTCGCAAGCTTAGCTATTGTAATTGCAATCTACATAATTTCATCACTGATAGTACCCACCCATATGCAGTTGAAAAAAATGGGCGAATGTGTACTCTGTGGAAAACCAGTATGCAAAAAATGCCGGGCTAATGATTTTTGCAATGAGTGCCAAGGAGTACTTCAGAATATTTCAAATGAAGCACTTATCTCATCCTTAAAAATTAAGATAGCCGACTCAAAGCGAATTCTTATTTTAACTAAAGCGCATCTATCAGATATTGTTTTCCCTGGAACTCGCGATTTTTTTCTGAAAACAAAAAGTAAAAAAAGAATTTTTGTTCTTTTGCCAATTACCTTCCTCGTCTACTCCTTAGGAATTTTTGCAACATCTGCAAACCCAACTTCATTTGCAACACTATCCCAAAATATTTCTTGGATTTTCACAGCACCTTCGCTTATTTATTGGGCGATATTTGCGTTAATTAATACTCGGTCGCTTCTGCCTGGAATATTGAAAGGAAAGAAATAATATGTCTTTTAGTGGATCGCTTTCAGAATTTGATATTTCAAATATCTTTCTACTTATCGAACAGGACAGTGCGACAGGTGAACTTATTGTAGTCACCACTGATAACCGCTATGTCATTTCTTTCAAAAATGGTCAAGTTGTAAATGCTCGTAGCGAATCTGAATCTATCCGCAGATTTCTCTTTATCTATCTGAAACAGGTTAAAAACTATTCAGGCATGGAAATTAAAGAGCTAGACACCGCATTCCATAACAACAATCGTCTTTTAAGCGATGAATTGTTGAAAAAAGGATATCTTGACCAAAAAGAGATGGCAATTATCGTTCAAAGTGGCATTATTGATATCACAAGTATCGTTTTTAGTGTCAAAAAAGGTAATTACATTTTTGACACAAAACCAAATATGGAAGCTGACCAATTCCTCACATTAGCGATTCCAGCCAACTTCGTCCTATTAGAGTCCGCACGTAAAAGTGATGAAGAAAGCACTCTGGGTTCAATTGTAACCGAAGATACAATATTTGATAGCCACATTTCTATTTCACCTGAACAAGTGCATGATCCCGTTAGTAACTTTGCACTATATGCTGTGGCTCATGTTAACGGCGCGCGAACTGTTTCTGAGATTTGCACTTCTGTTTTTTTCTCCTCATGTCATGTATACACAGCTCTTAACGATGCCTATAAAGCCGGAAAGATTGTTCTAGTAAACACTCCTGATTCTTCTTTAAAACCACTTCGACAAAAAGCTGAACGCCAGAACAGTGATACTAGTGACATTGTGGTTTCCTCTGCGATTACTGGGATCATTGCACTTGTTATGTTTATAATTGGTTTGGTACTTTTACGGGGCAATATTTGGAAATCAAAAATTGAAAACAGAACAATTGCAGTGAATCAAATAGAATCTAGTTCCGTTGATATAAAATTGCGCAATGCTCAACTTCTCTACCAAGGTTTGCACAACGAATTCCCTATGAGCTACCGTCAACTACGCGACGCTAAAATGCTCACAGAAAAGGAAATAAACCTTATGCGTAACATGGGTAAAGAACCAACAAAAAAGTAATTCTGTCTATTTTGAACTACTTTTTCCTTTCTGTAAATTGAATTTACCTTTTGTGTGGATAAAGGTTGCCAAGATATTTTGTTGTCTAACAACTGATTTACTTTTATTTCAACAACAAAGAAATGTAATTTCTTAGAACCGCTTTATTGATCAATGTTTATAACACTCACACAAAATGGGTCATTTAGATTTGGACGAGTCAGGATTAACTGACCAATGTAGTATTTCAGTACGAACAGGTTTTACATGCTCAACCGTATGAGCAAAAAATCTGACGAAGCGGCAACTCGAATATCTTGGCTCTGATGTAAATCGCCGTTGTTTCTACGCGCAAAGTCATCGAAATATTCAAAGTAATGTGTGGAATTGAAGTAAGAAGTTCTGAGATGAGAAGGGCATTTCTTGCCAAAGAGTTTTAACACATGCCGCGATAGAGCTTGGGCCAAGATCAGCCAGTTATTTCTGAAATTCGGTACGAGAAAGCCTGTGAGGACGTAGTAATTGGCAAGGTATTCTTGATCACAGTCAGAATAACTGTAACAGGTCACCGAATGGTGCGAGCGGCTTTTTTGTTTTGCTTCGGAACTGGAAGTATATTGGCGAAAGTTTCTAGTGTTGCTAACTGCTCGCTGAATGTAGACAGGTCTGAGTCGATTACACGCAATGCTTACACAAGGCTATAAGCTGCTCGAAATCATACTTTCATGCTGTTCAATAGCACAGAAGAGCAAGTTTCACATTCAGAAGAATTCCCATTCGTATGTGCAACATAAGTCGATGAAAAGTGAAGTCGCTGCGGATATTAATACTATTTTCAAAATCTTCACGAAGCAAACAGGTATTTGAAACCGCTTGTGATAAAAAGTTGGTCATCTCCAAGGATCCTTTTGAGTGGGTAAAGAAGTGTTTACCTTAAGTGCTCTCAGTATTTTCCCCTTACACAGGAACACTAGAAAAAGTTGCATACATCAATGGGGTAGAATAGTTTAATCATAAAATAAGGTTCACCAGAATGGGTGTATCTTCTAGAATGATACATCACTTGAAGTCCTGATGACAGCTCCATTGATCGATATTCCCAAGGGTGGGAAACAGGTAATCTGTACATAAAAAGGTATTGGAGGACGATGATAAAAGAACGGAATTCAATACATTCCACACCTCATAACCTAAAAAAAGTGCTCATTAACAATGAAAACATTGGTCACACAGAAAATATTTTTTGAGAAAGAATAGTGCACTATAGATTATTTCTACGGTTCTATTAGTTCGGTAGCAACCAATACACTCAAATATGAAAATTATCTCACATTTAATCACATAAAGGTATGTATATCATTTCAAATAGCAAATTGCAACACTAACGAAACAACACTCTACCTATTAAAATTTTTAATCTATGCCTATATTGCTATTATACAAACCGAACCACAGGCCTACTAAATGTACTAATCTTTGTATATAATTAGGGAGCACCTCTAAAAGTACTCCCTAATTATAAGAAAAGAAAAAAGCTATTCTAGAAGTTGGTCAACACCATCAAGTTGCTCTGTAGTGATACCAAACTTATCTCTTGCTACAGGCAGATTGAGAATTGTATAGACAGATAGTGGCGGCTGGGTAGCACCATTTTCTTCTACAACCCAACTATTGTTCATAATATCGTTAACCATGCTTGCAGCCTGACTCCCTAGTGCGGAATGGTCAGGTAAAACAGCATAAGTACCAAACGAGAATTTGGGATCAACAAGGTTTTTTACACCAACGATTATTGGTACTTTGTTTTTCTGTATAAAAGGGATCCAAACAGAAGTTAACAACTCTTTATTGACAAGCTTATTGTCACCAGGTACCCAAAGTGCATTTGCACCCTGCTTTATCACCGATTCTAAAGCACCCTGCAACTTGCCATCAATGCCCTCATTTTCAAGAACCAAGGTAGCTAATTCAATATTCTCATTTTTGCAGAACTTTCTATTGGTCTCTACAAATTCAGAAAAAGAGGCTCTGTGAACAATACCAATTTTCTTAATTTTTTCTGCGCCAAAGATTGACCGCAAATTGACGCTACTTGTTACAATTGGAATTTCATAACCAATACCTGTGGCATTTTCCAGTCCTTCAATAGCCTCATTTACTAAAATAGCCATGAGCGAAACTGTAGGAATCTTCAAACTCTCATTAGGCAGTGTTGCCTGATATTTTTTGTATAATGAAACTGACGTATTGTTCATTAAAACTACGACCTGAGGATTGACTTCGGTCATTTTCGCACCGATTTGCTCTGGGGAAAATGTCTTGTCGATAGTGAAATCGATTATCTCAAAATCAGCTTCCAACTCATATGACAATCCATTTCTCGACTCTTCAAAATTCTCGCCGGCGGTTCTAATGATCAGCAATTTATGTTTTGCAGCAGCAATGGTTATACTAGCCAAAATGAGTACAAAAACCATTCTTACGAAATTGCGATTTAATTTTTCCATTGAACACTCCCCATAAATCCGGGCATAATTTCAGTTAGCTTCTTAGCCACCTGTAGTGATTTACCCGCAGCTCCTTTTGTTGCAACAATAGCGACATTTCCAAAACTTTTCAATGGAGTTGTCACCAAATTCTGTGTCGATTTAGATTTAAAAAATGCCAAATCAGATTCGGCGATTATAACACCTTGAGCCATTTGAAATGTTAAAAGAGGAAGCAAATCTTCAACTTTAGTTACATTTTTAATTTTAGCGGTTTTGCCTATCATGGCACTTACAAACCCCTGCATCACTTCTCGACTGTTGTAGTCAACAACACCAATCGTCATAGCAGCCGTCAATTCACCAGGCACCAATGCCTTATCGACAGACAAGAGGACATACTTTTCAGGTGTTCCACCAGAACGCAAAGCAGTCTGAGCAACTGTATACCCAGGAAGAACCTGTGTTTTTTCTCCTTTAACGAGAACAGCATCAGGTTTATCAGCCGTAGCTTTCATAGCAAAATCACTGTATTTTCCGAATACCGTAACAGTCACATCACCTGCTGCACCTTGTATCTTCTGTTGCACCACATTTGACTTCTGGGTCGACGGGTAGTATACGTACAAGTTCTCCGCAAAGGTCTGGGATGTAACAATAGTAAGCAAACACGCTCCAACCCGCAATCCACGATTCAATACGTTCATAGAGAACCTCTCAATTATTCTTCAAAAACTTCTTCTATAGTAGATTTGAAATCAGAGACAAACTCGGCATCTTTAAATTTCAACGGTTTTTCTACATATCCTTTTGCTCCAAATGACATACATTCGAGCATCGTATCTCCCCGCACAGCTGAGATCATCACGACATTAGCTGCTGGATATTTAGTTATAATCTCTTCCATTGCTTGCTGACCATCTTTATTCGGCATAGTTATATCCAAAGTGATTAAATCAGGTTTATGCTTTTCGTATAGTTCAACGGCCTCATTGCCATCATTACCAGTGGCAACAACTTCATACCCCATTTCAGCTTCGAAAAATTCTACAATCTGTTTTACCAAAAATTTCGAGTCATCTACTACTATAACTTTCTTACCCATATGGACCTCCTACTATCTATTTATCATCATTGCAAAACCACGTACAGCAAACCCAATCTGAATCCAACTATCACCAACATATACTTTTCCAGTGACAGCCCACGCTCGTGGGAAAAAGGCCCGCTTTGAAGCATACATCGGTACAGCTTGCGAAAGAACTCCAAATTGTTCAGACACACCAGGACAATCCATCAACATTCCGCAATATGTATTTGCCAATTCACCATAGATATCGACTAGCTCGTCTTTCTGTTCGAAAAAAGCACTTACATGGTCGTCTTCTGAGGCGACCATGATAACCCCCTGGTAGTCAGAATTTGAACATCCAAGCGTTATGATATGATCAAATTCACCAGAGAGACGTTCTTCAACAGACCAGTCATCCTTAACTTCGGCATCAATCATAAAAAACGATTCAACTGTTTCCTTTGCCGTTTCTGCAATACCCCTTAGAAGCGAATTTAGTGTTTCTTTAACGATATCCACGTTCAACCTCTTTTCTACACTGGCATAGTGATTGTAAATGTAGTTCCACTACCCACAATCGAAGAAATTTCGATAACGCCATGCAACTCTTCAACTTTAGCTTTTACAATATCCATACCTACACCACGACCCGAAATTTGGCTCACCTCTGATGCAGTAGAAAACCCTTTAGCAAAAATCAAGTTAATTTTATCAGAATCACTCATTGAACTAGCAAGTTCTGCAGAAACAATTCCCTTTTCGATCGCTTTTGCAACGATAATAGCAGGGTCAATCCCTTTTCCGTTATCTGAAATAGTTATTACGCGTTTATCCTGATCAAATTCTACATTCATGATAATTTCGCCCTGACCTTTTTGCAACTCTGCACGAGTTTCATCCGTTTCAACACCATGGTCAACGGCATTGCGAATAACATGAAGGAGCACTTCATCCAACTCAGAAAGTACTGACTCAGGGTACAAGCGAGCATCATGCAAATATTTAAACTCAATAGTCTTCCCAAGTTTGTTCGCAGAAGTAGATGCAATTTTCTGGAATTTCCGTGCAAGCGTTTT
>JFJP01027832.1_pt1 | contig 15098 bp, 6 predicted proteins | sample 431651 | NCBI WGS metagenome assembly JFJP01 (sample SAMN02602958, study PRJNA72255) | Microbial mat metagenome, whole genome shotgun sequencing project. | biome: fresh water; feature: sink hole; material: water; isolation source: purple microbial (photo- and chemosynthetic) mats found in...
TCAGCATTTTTATATAAAATTTTTTAATAAAACATACATTTTTAGTTTAGTTTAATTTTTTTATCTGCATTTAGTGTATTTATCCATTAAAATTTATCATTTTAAATAGAAAATGGTCAATTTTTTTAATGTTAAAAAAAACCCTTCATCAGCTGTTTTTACTTAAAATGCAATAAATTTAATTTAATCCTTCAAAACTCTGCAGTGTGTCATTTTTTCTCTCTTTCACATTGTTCTGCTTAATTTTTTGTTCCAAAGTTGAAATTTTATCCATAAAAATAAAATTGTTTTCTTTTAGCTTCCTTTTTATTTTTTTATATAATTTCTCTTTATCCTTATCGTCAGTGTGATTGGAAATATAGAATAAATATTGTGAATCATCATTTTTCTCACTTTTTTTGACTTCCCTTGTGTCAGTTTCATATAAAATACTGCACATTTCATAAATTCTTGTAAACCTTTCATTCTTGCTAACTTTTTTATAAGTATCACAAATAATAGCAATTAACAGATTCAAGAGAATAATTGTGACTAGCAACGATCCAATCATAAAGAAAACATACAATAGTGCAGAATCCACAACAGATAAATCATCGAAATTTGTGAAATCCCCTAGCATATTCCTGAAAAATATATTGAAAGACTCTAAAGGATTAAAAGCAAATTCACTTTGTATCATAAAAACTGAAAAACCCAGCGAAATAATGAAAACGAACACAATAAATAAAAATGATCTGATGTCTAAAAAAACTTGTATGACTAATCTGACGATAAAAGCACTGTTTTTTACCCCTCTTGCAAAAGAAATAATCTTGATAAAACAAACAAAAATTGTTATTGCATGACAAGCTTTTGAAAAAGTGAACAAAGAAGTCCAAAAACAAGACATAATATCCATACTAGTTGATAGAATACCACTCACAATCCTTGTGACATCATTAACGTTCCATATTGAGGAGATATAATGCTTTAAATTCAGTTTATAGCATTGTTGGGCTTCTTGATAGCCTTGATAAAAGAGGAAACAATAAAGAATCATATCACAAAAGATTGAAATTAAACAATAGTTTTCATAAGAACTTGACGCAGAATCACTGCGATTTGGGAAAATTAATAGAGAGTTTATCAGATATAAGCATAAAAACGCTAGGTTTGAAAGCCCATCTTGGATGAATTCTTTAGAACCTTCACTTTCCCATTTATAACTAATGGCTTTAGCAAGGACCTCATTTTCGAAAAGTTTATTTGTAGAGTTCAATTTACAGATATTTTTAAAGAAAAGCAAGGTGTCTGGGTTGTTTTCATCGAGAATATCGGAAATATACACGCATTTCACATGAATTTTCGTTTTGAATTTGCTTTGTGTGTAGCCTTTTTTCACATGGTTTTCTATATGATCTGATAATAAAGGTTTTATCTCGGTTTTTGTGAGATGCGGCTGGTTTCTTACAATATAAAGTGGTTCAGGAAGTTCTTTATGATTGAAATTTTCGGGGAATCTTTCAGGAGAATCAAAGGACATTTGCAAGAGTTTATCAATTATATAGGTATCTTGTCCGAAAATCTTCAATAATTTATACAATAAAGTCATGTTTATATAATATTCTTCTTTGAATAATTCACGAACTGTATAGTTCTTTATAATATATTTAAAGATCATTTTCAAAATACTCTTCTCTTTTTTCTTCAGAATTATGTCAATACATGAATTCCCATGAATATCCTTATCGAAAAACGCATGACTACTTATATGAATCTTGCGCTTTTGAAGAAGTTTCAGCAGTTTTGAACCGAAAAAACCTTTGTAATCGTTCGTATAGGCCACTATTTGCAAAAAGGTATAAGAAAAAGGAATCACTTTCCCATCATTTCCATCAATAATCTTCTGAATTTCTTCAACATCAAATTTATCAGGGTTACGGTAAAACTCACAAATTTTCAGGCCTTTTTCAAGAAACATCAGTTCTCTATTGAGAAAATGCATAAAACACTTCAATTCTTGAGGGAAAACCAAAAAAATATCATTGTTTTTACTCCAATAAACCTTGATAATAGGGTTTTGAAACTCGAGGGTTTTGATAGGGTTTTTCTCACGGGTTTCATAAAATTCAATTTTCTTTCGGTTTTCCAGGATAATACAATACATATTCCAATCTAAAGAGAATTTCAACAGTGAAATTTTCTTGTTTTTCGTGATGAACTTCTCTAAATCTTTTATACTGTTATCCCCATTTATAAAAGACCACAGTCTAATATTGCGATCTTCGCTGATCGAACAAATCGAAGTATTATCGGTTGACATTTCTATTGAAACCAGCTTATTCTCATGCTCTATCATCTCATAAATCTTCGTTCTTTTTTCAACATTCCAAACAAAAATCTTGTTTTTGTTATCAGCCGAAGCCAGAAAATTGTTATCATGTGTAAAGCAAATTATGATGACTTCCCCTTTATGTTTTTCAACAAAAGTACAACTTTCAACCCCTTTATTCATATCCCAAAGAGTTATAGAGCCTGAGAAACTGCCCGTTGCTACAAGGTCACCTGTGTGTGAAAAAACACCACATACAAAGGATTTAACCATATCTTTAATCTTTTGCTTCACTTTTCCTGTGCGAACTTCCCAAACTGTTATTGTTATTTTATCACCTCCTAAACAATAAACTCCATCATCAGAAAACTTTAAGAATATAATATCCTTTAAAGAGTATTCTAATTGATTGAATTCTATGCTGAAATCAGTCGCATTATAAATTAAAATTTCATTCTGGCTTTCTTTGGCAAGAATCTTCGCACCGTCGATACTGATGTCATATATGTGATTTCCTTCAATAGCATAGCATTTTTCTGTACTTTTATTAAAGAATCTCCAGCTTTTCAAAGAATCCTTGCTGAATGTCGTAAGCACTGAATCTTCCCTGCTGAAGGACATTGAATTCACTTCGTAATGATGTCCGATTAAAGGTCCGATTTGCAAGGCACCGGTAGTGAAATCCCATACATGTATCTCATTGTTATTTGAAGTTTGACAAGCCGTTGCGATTTTATTATTATATTTTGAAAAAGCCAAAGATGTTATTGGGCCATTTAAAGGTTCCAAATATAAAGGAAAAAGCTTCCATTTAGATGTGGAATTCGTGATGTATATATATACGGAACCGAGTTTCGTTCCACATGCCATTTTGCTAGAATCTGGTGAGAATTTTATCGAAATTATTTCGTTTTTTGAATGATCATTCAATGAAAAACAACGTTTTCCTGTTGCAGTGTCCCAAATGGTTATGATATTTAATAGATCGAAACTATAACTTGACATCCTTTCTCCATCATTAGAAAATCTGATTATATTGATAGACCCTTGATGTCCACTATTAAGACATTCACAGATTTTTTTTTGTTTGGAAACATCCCATAAATTAATTGATTGATCTTTAGATCCTGATGCTAAAATATTGATTATTTTATCATCGTAATATGCCAAAGCTGTTATTTCTTCATCATGGGCCTTTTCTATAATTGTTAGAGGATTCTTTATATTAGTGCTTTTCCAAACAAAGATTTTTTTGTCCTTTGTAGCAGCTGCCAAGTTCTCTGAATTCGTTGCGAAGGTCAATAAAATGAAATTCGTGTTTTGATATTCAATTTTATCATCAGGAATGCCTGAAATAGCCTTCCATTTGGTCATTAATGTATTATTAAAATTATTAGAAGAAGGGTTCAAAATAGTGATGATTTTCAAAGAATCTGGTGAAATAATTGATAAAGAATTATGTGATTTCGTGGGATATTTGCTCAAAGATTTTCTTAAAACTTTACCAGTTCTCATGTCCCATTTAGCGATCATTTTATCTCTACTAACAGTCACTAATGTATATTTCTCATCACTTTCTTTCATAAATCCCAAACTCTCAATCCTTTTATCATTTTCCTTCAAAGGTCCTAATAGAATCTCCCCATTTTGATCAAAAACATATATTTTACAGTCTTTATCAACAGAAAAAATTAGTTCCCCTTTAGGGGAATACCTCAAATGCGTGATTTCTTCAGCCCTAGTTTTGAACTCTTTCACTTTGAGTTTTTCCTTTGAATCCCATAAAATCACTCTTTTGTCACGACCCCCTGAAATAAAGGAGTCATCAACCGGCGAAAACCTAAGACTCGTCACTGTGTCAAAATGTTCTTTAAATTGAAACAAAATGCGACCGGTTTCTACTTCATACATTATAATAGTTTTATCTTCACTGCCACTACAAAGCAATTGATCATCTTTAGAGAAATCCAATGCTGTTATTGATTTCTTATGGTCTTGGAATAAATGCATTAATTTATTCTTGTGACCATTGGGCAGAATTGACCATACCATCAATAAACAGTCTTCAGTTCCTGCTGCGAATAGCTTATCACTATGCGAAAACCTTAAGGATGAGAAATTGGCGTTTTCAGGCTTTAGTTTAAACAAGAAAACTTGTTGAAGAAGATCCCAAAATATCAGAATTTTTTCCATGCCTAAAGTTGTTAAAAGAGTCCCATTGTTAGAAAACTCAATAGCAATGATTTTATGTGTATGATATTTGAAAACTAGTTCGTTTTGAACCATTTTGCAATCAGGTGTAATTGTGTCAATTCTGATTGAATGGTCGAATGTGGCATATGCTATTTTCTTGAGATCAGGAGAAAATTGAACGCGTTCGAGAATGTAATGGCATTCATGGAACATCTGATTTGAAAGAATGTCTGAGATGTTTTTGTGCAGATACCAATCAAGAAAATTTTTAATTTTTTTTGCGGGTTTCTCTATTTTTTCATCAGTTTTAGAGAGTTGCTCGATGAAAACCTTATAGTCTTCGATGCTGATAGAGACTATATCACTGATTGAAAGCTTGTTTAAAGCGTATTCTATTTTTATAAGAGTTTTGATAGGAAATTTTTGGGTTTTTACTATTAAAAAATGTGTCTGAATATATTTGTTTTTTTTTGGAAAATTTATGGCTAAAAAAATGAAAATTTTTTTTCTTATGTAAACATTATAACTTTCGCTTACATTTTCGATTTTAAGAGAGAAGCGATTTGCACTTTGGCCATTTTTTCCTGGTCTCTCAAAAAAGAAGAACTAAAACTGAAGTTAATATTAGTTTCGTTTATATTTATTAAGAAAAAAAAATTGAAACCTTATGTTTTTCGATAGTTCTGAGAAACTTTTTTTTGGAGAATTTCCATACATACTTTTTTTTGGTGAACTTCCATCAATTTGGCTTGAATCGTCTTTATATTCATATATATATTATAACATATTTTCATTAAATGAAGAGATTTACTGATTTTGTTCAATGATGGAAATGTTGAATAAGGCATTTCGATTTTATTAAAACTAGGGATTTTTTCTTGATTGGAAAATTCTGAATGAAAAGAATCTAGACAAGTTTTTTTTCTTTGATTTTAATAGAAAAAATATACATTTTGCAGGTAGTTTGTCTTTCGTTATAGTGATTTTAATGGGTGTTAGATCTGTAAAGGAAAAAAATGATTTCATAAAATTATTATAAGGATTGTTAGTACCATTAGGTTTTGAAGGACTTGTATCAAGTTTTTCATCAATGAATACTTTCTAAAAATCAATAGTTATGGAATTTTTGGTTTTAGATTTTTACATATTGTGTTTTATGAGCCATTTTTTTTTAAATGTGGTGTTTTGGCAAAAAAAAAAAAAATTTGAATTTAAATAAAAAACAACCAAAAAATTTATTATTAAATTTTTTTTAGTTTTTTATCGTAAAACAAAAAATTGTAGAAGAGAAAGAAATCACATTTTCTGTTTTTTCTACAAATCTAAACAATAATGTCTGTTTTTTAATGAATTTAAATTAAAAAGAACTTTCGAAAGAAAAAAAATGTTTTTTTATAAAAACTCAAAATTTCAAAATCTCAAAAAAAACTTCTTTTTAATTAAATTAAAAAAAAAAATTGGATATCAGAATTTTTTACGATTGGGTTCAAAAACTAATTAAACATTTATTATTTTTTAAATTATTCGGATTTGCATTATAAAAAAGGAAAATCATTTATTTATATTTAATTTATTAAAAAATTTTTATTATATAGATCGAAAATTTAAAAATAGAAAATTTTTTTTATTCACACTCAAAATTCAAAAAATAAAGAAAAACCTCTTATAAATTCAAAAAAACCCAAAAAGAATTTGTATCTTTCTTCCCAATGAAAGTCTCAAGACCCCAAGCCATTCTCCAAGCCACCAACTCCTTTATCCACGGCCAGATCTCCGAATCAATAGAACTCTATTCAGCCCTCCTTTCGGAATACCTTGATTACAATTTATTAATAAATCGCTGCATTGCTTATCTTTCTCAAAACGATTATGAAAATTCTTTGAAAGATTCCATTTCTGCTTTGGAGCTCGATCCCATGAAATATGAAGCTTATTTATACAGAGGAATATCTTTATTCAGTCTCGGTCAATTTGATGAAAGTCTCATTGATTTTAATGAAGCGATTCAACGAAATGTTCCTGATTATTTAATTGATAGATGGATGTTTAGATGTAATACAGAACTATCACATAAAAAGATCAAATCAATTGAAAAAGAAAATAACAAAGAAGAATTGAAAAATCAAGAAGAAATTCCAAAAAAACATCATATCTATTCAACTTCTGGCAAATTGGCTTATACATGGTTCCAAACCGATAAAAGCGTGGGGATTAATCTCGATTATAGAGTGAAAGACCGCAGCAAATTGAAGTACAAATTAGAAGAAGATAACATTGAGGTGGTATTCCCGATAGACGGCTCAAAAGACTATAATTTACATATCAATTTATGGGAAAATATCAAGCCAGAAGCTTCAAAAGTGCTTGCTGGTTTGGATTCTATTGAAATTTTTCTTGAAAAAAAGAATGCGAATTTGAATTGGGAAAATCTATGTAAAATAGAAGTAAAAAATGAACAATTGGAAGCTAATGAAGATAAAGCACCTTTATATCCAACTTCTGCACATCAGAAGAAGGATTGGAATAAAATTGATAAGGAATTGGAAGAAGAAATAAGAGCTGATACAGAAAAGTATGGTGATGCAAGAAAAGGATTGATTGAAGCTTTATATAATAATTCTAATGAAGAACAAAGAAGAGCTTTAGCCAAATCTGTTCAAGGGTCGAAAGGATGCTATATGTATTTTTATTTTTTTTATTTCTTATTTTTCATTTGATTTTGTTTTTCTTATTTGAATTTTTATTTTTTAAAAAGAACCACCAATTGGGATGAAGTAAAGGATACCAATTTTGATAAATTTGATTTTATGCACGATAAACCTCCAGGATTCATGCCAAAACCAGAAGGCGAGCCTGATAAGGACGGGAATTTTGTCAATTTTAAATAAGGAAAGCAAATTTTGAAAAAACTTAAAAATTTAAGAAAAAATATTATTCAAGAATATAGAAAACATAAAATGAATTTTTATTTAAAATGACAAAAAATTAATATTTGTTAAAAGTGTTCAATAAAATAATCTAAAAAAAAAAGAAACCAGCCTCCTTTAAAATTAAAACGACTTCTTGTAAGACAATTCATATGAAGAAATTCGAAATCGATTTAAAAATGGTAATTTCTCCACTCCTTATAACACTAAAATCCATATTTTTTTATCCAAAATTTGACAAACTCAATCAGCCAAAACCCTTTCTAACAGAGTCAAACCCTACCTCAAAACTCAAATCCAAGCCCTCCAAACAGCCATTCCATCAACTATTCAAGAAGGGAAGTTTTCATTTAGAGACCCCAATCAATGTAAAATATCAAATACCTAACAACCAACTTTATTTAAAAATTAAAAACGAAAATTTAAAAGCCTGATTCTTTCCTTCCTAATGGTTCAGCAATTAGAAATTCAGAAAAAGTCCGTTATTCTAAACATCGAAAGACGGAGCCTTTCAAGCAAAATCTGAACCTTATCCAGAATATGCCCAACCCTTTGATAAATTTCAACAATACGATTTCAGGAGGCTGGAATCAGACACCAAAACCAAAAATTCCTGCAATTTCTCAGAAATTCCATCGACAAAGCTCCCAAGCTTTTAATTCATTGAATCCAGGTGCGAATACTGGTGTGAATTTCGTGAATTCTGCACAAACTGGTTCCAGATTTTTTTCAGAATTAAACATTCCGAAGATTCCAACAAAAGTCTTTCCGAATCCTGCAATAACTATAGAGAAAAGCATTAGCGAGCCCACAAATAAAGGTTTGGAAATGAATAACAATAGTCAAACCTTTAACAATAAATCTAATTTTGATAAGACTAAACACATAAGTTCAACAACGAATTATACCACGTCAACTGAAGCACTTTATGAGCCTGATTACAAAGAAAAGAATAAGAATAAAGAAGATTTCATTTTGAAAGGTTTACAGAAGAATTCATTGCCAATTACAAAGGAAGAAAGAGATTTGAAGGATTCAAACAAAAATCATAAAAAAAAACAACTAGAAGAAGCAAAAAAACAAGCAGAATTTTTCGATGATCATAAGATAAAACAATATAAATTTGCGAAGGATGATGAAGATGAAGAATTGAATTTCAGGGAGCTTTGCAATGCGTTTTCAGACTTCAATTAAATAAAAATAAATATCAAAGTAATTAACTATAAAGGAATTTATATAATTTATTTCTATTTTCCAATTTTATTTTTTTTAATTTTTCAATTAAAAATAAATGTTTCTGTAAAAAAAAATTTTTCATTTTTAATTTAAACAAAAAAACAATGAAATTTTTTTGTGTTTTGTTCAATAAAAAATCGTTTTTTGGAAAAATCGTTTGTAATTACAATTTAGTCAAATCTTTTTGTTAAATTTACATCGATTTATATTTAAATTCCATATTTCTTTTGGCATTCTTTCAACATATCACCGTAGTTTTGGCACATTCCAACATCGCTATAATCCTTGAAACACTAAAAAAAAGCATACATAAATCAAATAAATTTCTCAAAAAATATTTACTTGAATAAATCGTTGACTTTCATTTTCACAAGCTTGTGGTTTTTGTTGAACTTGTTGTTGATTTTCAACAGGTTTAGCATTCTGTTGAGGTGCAGCTTCATGATTTGAAGAACCTATATATGAAATTTAATAATTTAAAACATTATTTCAAACATTAAATTATCAATTAAATACCTCCCATAAACCCTCTGATAGTTTGATGCGCGACTTCAGAACCAGCACCTAATGCCATACCAGTGACAAAAGTCCCTGCCATTCCCGATAAAAACCCACCGCTTTGAGGTTGGGCTTGAACTGGTGGATGTGGTTGAACATGTGGAACTGGTGCTGGTTGTTTGGTTGGAGCTTGTGCTGTATGAGTATTTCTTGCTGGTGATGAATTTCTGCTTGATGATCCTCCTTTCTAAATATTAAGAAGAAAATAAGATTTATGAGTTTACCTCTTCTTGGCATTGTTTTTTATTTGGGGTGATTTTTGAAGCTTTGATTTTTATTTTGAATTGCAAATTTTATAAAAAGATTTATTTTAATTTGGGGTTTATATAGGATTTGGGAAAACTCTGATTATTACCGATTTCGTTTTCTGGAATTTTCTAGAAAAACCATCATTTTTTTATAAAGACGTGATGATTAGAAAATAATAATTTAAGAATTAAAAAAAAAAATTTCCAACAAAATCTTATCAAAACTGTATGAAATTTATTTCTTCTTTTTAAAAAATTGCATTGAATTTTTAAGTGAAAAAATTCCATTGCATTTTTTATTTTAATTGCAAAAATTGCATTGCATTTTTCAAGTGCCAATTAATACTTTATTTCTTTCTATTTTTTTTTCAAACTCAAATAAAGATTATTGAAAGAATTCAATGATTTATTCGCTTAAAAGCATAGATGAATTTTTCAAATTATTTGAAATAAAGAAAGAAGAAAAACTTTATTTAATCAGCCATATTATTATGATGTTTAATTTTTTAAAATAGTTTTTTTTCGAAAAAAAAAATTAAGGACAAACCAAGTTTTTAAAATTTTCGAGTTTTTAACCAAATTAAAAACAAAATAATCTCTAAATATGATAAAAAAAATATTCTTGTTCCTTTTATGTTTCATCATTCCGTTGAAAATATCTTCTTCCGATGTTGAAAATCTCAAAATATTAGACGACATAATAATATCAGAGAACGAAACGAAAATTTTCAGTTTGGATGAATATTTCACTAATTCCAATTTGAAATTTTCAATAACCAACCCTTATGACAAAATTTTCAAAATAACTTTAAGCGAATCTTTCAACAATCTCCTGAACATGGAAATCATCGAAAACTCCCCTCTTGTCAAAATAAAGAGTGTTGAATCAATCCATTCTTTTGTAATTCTCTTTGAAAGCACATTAATGATTATACATTGGGATCAAACAAATTCATTTATAACAACAACTTGTTCTAAAACCATTATAGGTATTCCATCTAAAAGCAATTCTATTCGCAATGTATGTTCAAGTCTTTTCAATATAAAACAAGCAGCAAAATGTTATGATTTCGAACAAATTTTTGTCACAAAATATAATCAAAACATTGCTTATATTGTTATAGATTGCGATGTAAATGGAGGACAAGTTTTTTATATCTATGATATAGTGGTGGTTCCTGCTGCAATTTTTATATATCAGGTCTGGACTCAGAATTTATTTTCTGCTAATTATTTGAACAATCCTCGAAAAATACTTTATGATAATGACACTTTTTCATTGTATCGTTATAGCCCCTATTCATTGAAAACTCTTCAAGAAAATATTAGTATTTTACAAGTTTATTCCCATTTGAATCCGTTTAGATTTCTTCAAATAGGAGTCGTTCCTAATATCACAGAAAAACTGGAAAACATTCACATTGTGAATGGAAGTCTTGTGATTTTGGATTACGATTCCAATCTTTATTTATTCAATATTTCAAATCAAACTTACACTGACACTTTCCAGAATTTTCAGAGCATTGAAATCAATATTCATATTTCCTATTATCTGACAAGGCTTTTCATTCTTACAAATGCCACTATTTATCGTTTTACGTTCTCTGATGACTTTAAGTTTGTTCCGATTTCTCAAATTAATATTACTGAGAACTCGACGACAGCAGAATATATGACTCAGACACAGGAGTATATATATGTATTATACCCCAAATATTTAAAAATTATGAGAATTGACGATACAAGTGCCAAAAAAATGCTGGATTCTTTATTTTATTATGATTTTCCTTTGAGTTTTGATCATAAAAATTTGATTTTAAAGTTCCCGGATCAGTTGTTGAAAAAGAATAGTCTTGCAATTTGGACACTTCCATTAGAGTATTCAAGTATTTTTATATTATTTTTAAAAAATTCCATAAATTTTTATTTATAATATTTCCCATATTTAGCTTATTTTCTCTAATTTTTTTATTTTAATTAGTTTTTAAAATCAACAATTATTTATTATCCCTAAACATCACACAAATCCAAAAGAAATTACTATATGTAATTTGTTGCAATAATTCAAATTTCGATGCAAGCATTTCAATGCAGAATTTCTTTTTTGATCTTGCAATCAACGATAATAACAACACAATCAATATATATTATTGGAATATTCATGATGAACATCTTTATTTCGATCCTGCAATGAAGATGGCTTATAATGAGTCTAAACCTTTAATCTATTCATTTGATAGTGAAAATATCTTCATTCCTTATACAAATTGGGTAGTCGGACCTTTAAAAGTTGTGAAATTACAAAGTGTTACACCATTTTGTGATAATTTTAAAGTGGATTGTTTCAAAACTTTTAACGTAAGTTTTGATTATTTGAAGAAAAACGACAATATTGATGTTAATTTTAATTCACTGGTTTCTGATTCAACTGGCTTAAATTTCACTTTGAATTCCACTCATTTGACTATATATTGGCAGACTTCCAAAGATCTCTCCTTTTATATAATCGAATGTTTTTTTGACAAAAATTATTTGATTGAAGATTGTTTAATAGCATTCAGAAGTGATCAAAATATTTTTAGGTTTGCAGGGGGCATAAAATATAACAATTTCCATATAATTCATGGAGTTAAAGGATTATTTTATGTGAAATCAATTGAACTTTCTGAAGTTAATGAGAATAATAATGAAATATATGATCTAAATGTTACAGGACATTTTGTGGAATGCAAATACATTTATCTTTATGAATCACAGAATATATTATTCTGTGTTGTGAATAACGAGCTGATTACGATTTACAAATTGAAATACAATCCTGATCAACTATGGCTGGATAAAAATTATAATTGGTCTTTTTCGAACCTTGCTATTGATAATATTTATATTGATTTTCTTAAGTCTTATAATTGTTTTATAATAAAATCAAATCAAAATCTGATCTTTTATGAAATATTTTTACCAACAGATGATACATTCCAAATCACTCTGATCCAGAAATTTACGAAAGATTTAACCATGTTTTCAGACGTTTATCTCTTTGATCTCCAAAACCCTTTAATAATTTTAGTTGATTATGAAAATGATAGAATAGAAGAATACACATTAAGAAACTCTTTCGATCTAATATTTTTAAGAAATTACCCAACGTTTAATTACGATTTTGAGTCCAGTTTTATTTGCAATGATCGTTTTTTATGTTTGAAAATTACGGATGATTCCGAATCTTTTGTAATTATTTACAATGTAACGGAGCCGACAAGTAAATTAGTAAGGAAAAAAATCCATTATGATAGTACAAACGATAAAATTTATCCGATAAAAATAAAAGAAGAGAATAGCGATTCAAATTCAGCCAATACTTTCTTTCACTATTTGATCAGTACTTCGAGTATCTTCGCCATTATAAACCAGAATTATGGAGTTTCTATTAAAATCTTCAAAGTCTGCGATATTTTAGCAAATGTTCCCGAAATCTTCCATGATCCAAAAATCGTAATTGAACAATTTTATCAATATAAATTGCTTGTGAGCTTTACAAATGAAGGAATGAAAGAAATGATTTTTTTTGAGATAATTGTGAATATTACATTGACTGATAGTGTGATTTCATTAAAAAAAAACAATGATACTATGATCACTATCAATAATCCTTCTTTAAAAGGAACTAATAGTTATGTTTTGAATCTCATTGATTCTCCTTTTCTAGGACCTGTTCAAAACTATAAGATCTCTAATGATTTCTTTGTCCAGAACAACGTGCTACATTATTTCGATTTTTATCCGTTTCTTAATAAAAAACTTGATTTCGAAGAAGATTATGATAATGAAAGAACAAAATATGGAGATTTCATCAAGGCGTTATATAAAGATGGTATTTTGATAGTTTTATCAGAAAAAAACCTAACATTTCATTTGGTAGAAAATCAATATAAAATCATTTATTTCGATAATTCTATTATTTCTTGCACTGACATGTTACTTCATATTGATTTGAATTTGCTTTATTTGTTTTGTTATTCAAAAACAGATCTACATTTAAAATGCTATGAGTTTAATTCAACTAATGTTTTAAATAATAAAACTGATATTCTTACTAATATAACTTCCAATGATTTCTCTCCTTTCAAAGGCCTCTTTCAAAGCTACATGTCAGCTGTCATGAGTAGTTTCCATTTGTTTTTTTTGGTTGATGAAGGATATTATCCAGAACTCTACAAAAAAAAAAAGACTATTTATATTTACAATCTACCAAGACAAAGCAATAATTACACTTGTGGTCCTCCTTTTATAATTAGCGATAAAGATTTCGATCTCTTGAATAATTTTTTCGCGATGAGTGATGCCACAGATTTGCAAACTTATTTTATTAATAAAACTGATGAAAATTCAACGTTTTATTTAATCCTTGTATTGATGAAAAAATCCCTCAAAATCATAAATGTTAATTTTACTGACAATAATAATAAAGTTGAAATAAATGAAGATTATACAATAGAATACCAAAATTTTACTAAATCGAGTTTCAATAAAGATTTTGTTTTTTATAGTGCTACTTTGCTAAATTTGACTTTTTTTTCAAATGAGACCAATCAAACGAATTCCAGAAATGATTTCTCTCTTACATATATTTTATCATCAAATTTACATATTTATGAATTCAATACAATGATTTTATCAAATAATGCCATGACATCAGCTATTCATATCTACACAAAGTCTTATTCTTGTATATTTACAGATAGTCTTCGACCAAGAAAATTCAAAAAATTCGTGGGTTCTTTTTGCATGAAGACCGATATAATCGACGGTATCACAGAAAATGGTATTAATTATTTCGTTCTTCATAAGATAAACGATGATAACGATACGATACTAAACCCTGTTCTCGCTCTGCCAATCTATTTGAAAAATTACAATTTTCAGTTCATTGGCAAAAAAAAAAACTACCTTGATGAGAATTCTTCGTTTACTGGTGATTATTTGATTTTGCCTAGTTTTTCATCTTTATTTACAGAATTTGAATTAAATGACACTTTATCTTTACTTCTTCGAATAAATCCCAATGGGTTAACAACAAAAATCACAGCATATAATGAAATAAGCAATTCTTCTATCTACATTAATGTAGTGATCACATCAACAGAAGATTCTAATTTTTTATATATCATATTGATTTGTGTTTTCGTCTTTGCATTTGTGGGGATTGTTGGAGGTTTGGCTTTTTTTATTTATAGAAAAAGAAAGAACAATAAAATTAAAAACAGTAATATTTGGGTTTTGGATGAGGAATTGTTTTCAAGAATGAGCGATTCGTGTCATATTGATGAATTTCTTGATACATCTAAAACCTCGAAAAAAAAAGTTGGCCAGGATTCGACTACTTTTGGTTCACATTTTAATTTCAGAGGAACAAGCTTTCTGAGAGTCAAGCAAAAGAATGAGAAATGGATGGAATCGTGAGTGTGAGTGTTCAAACCAATGATTAAAAATTATAAAAAAAGGTTATGTGTCATATTATAAGATAAAGATTATTTATTTGGGAAAAAAAGTCAATTGCGAATTTATTAAATTCAGAAAAACTTTCTTGATTTTTTTTTTCGATAGAAAAAAAAAAAAAAAATT
>JFJP01042929.1_pt1 | contig 15095 bp, 9 predicted proteins | sample 431651 | NCBI WGS metagenome assembly JFJP01 (sample SAMN02602958, study PRJNA72255) | Microbial mat metagenome, whole genome shotgun sequencing project. | biome: fresh water; feature: sink hole; material: water; isolation source: purple microbial (photo- and chemosynthetic) mats found in...
TACCATTCTCATATTTTTTATTCTCCATAGAAATGTCAATTCCGTTGCAGATAAGTCCACAACGTATAAACCCCAGCGGAGTTTCAAATTCTTGTTCTATTTTGGTCATTTCGTGTGTCTTCATACTATGCCCTAGAACTAGTTTATAGAAATTATTTCCCGTATATACACATCCGATTTAGCTGACTAAGTATGGTTTTTCTATCTTTTATTCAAATCCATTTTCTGTCTCTTCACCTTATAGTGGTCCGTCGTAAATTTCATTTCGGCTTTTGTTAGCGGATGTAAATATACATTGGTTTCACTGCACAAACAACTACCCGAAAAGGCAGTATTTTACCTTGTATTAAGTGTTTATATCAAAAACAAGCATGAGCCTGCTCACCGATTTCTTTAAGCCGGTTCCCATTAAGAAGAATATTTTTCGCAAACCGGATGTTAAAAACTGTAACGAAGCTGTTTGCCTGGCGACGATACAAATATAGATTCATTCAACAAATTTCGTTTCAATTTCTGATTTTCAGTGTTTAGTCTCGGGGTGACTTGTAGCCGCCCTGTGACTAACTAATCCCATTCCTTTCCATCAGTTTTTTCACCAGTTTAGGCACTCCCGTACCGGCAGTTTCCCTCAAAACAGTTAAGTTCGTAACACCTGAAAGCATTTCAGCATGTGGGTCTATCAAATAAACCGGGGTGCCTTTTTTTACATAATAGACAAGGCTGGCGGCAGGATACACATTTAAGGATGTACCGATCACAATAAAGATATCTGCTTCTGAAGAAATTTTAACAGCAGGCTCAATCATCGGTACAGCTTCACCAAACCATACAATATGCGGCCGCAGCTGCGAACCTTTTTCACATAAATCACCTTTCTTTAATTCCCAGCCATCCAGCGTATAAACCAGGTTTTCGTCAACGGTACTCCGCACTTTTTTCAGCTCGCCATGCAGGTGCAGCACATGGGTCGATCCGGCTTGCTCGTGCAGATCATCCACATTCTGAGTAATGATCTGAACATCAAACTTTTTCTCAAGTTCCGCCAGGGCAATATGGCCGGCATTTGGCTTAACATCGTACAGTTGCTTACGCCGTTGATTATAAAATTCGAGAACCAGTGCCTGGTTTCGCTGCCATGCTTCGAAGGTTGCAACATCTTCAACCTTGTGTTCTTCCCACAATCCGTTGGAATCGCGGAATGTCCGCAATCCGCTTTCGGCACTTATACCGGCACCTGTCAGAACTACTATCTTTTTCATTCGTATTGAATTGAATTAACTCTACTATTTTTACTTTTAGCCTGAAATAAAAAAGCACTCCCCACGAATGAAGAGTGCCTTAAAATTAGTATAAAATCCTGTTTAGTCTTCGAAAATATGCATATTATCGAGGGCATCCATCATTCCTTTAACAGAAGCAGCTGATTCTTCCAGCAGTTTTTTCTCGGCTTTATCAAGTTTCAGTTCGATAACTTCCTCAATTCCTTGTGATCCCAACCGAACAGGCACACCGAGAAAAACATCTTTCAGCCCGTATTCGCCGTTAAGCCTTGTACAAACAGGGAAAATGCGTTTCTGATCATCAACAATAGCTTCCACCATTTGGGCAGCTGCAGCTCCGGGAGCATACCATGCTGAAGTTCCCATCAGGTTAACCAGTTCGCCTCCGCCTTTTCGTGTGCGATCAACAATTTTATCAATTTCATCCTTGTTAAGCAGTTCAGTAATTGGAATACCACCCACCGAAGTATAGCGTGGCAGCGGAACCATAGTATCTCCATGTCCACCCAAAAGCATAGAGTGAACATCCTTTGGCGAAATACTGAGCGCTTCGGCAATAAAGCTCCGATAACGTCCGGTATCAAGAATACCAGCCATACCGAAAACCTTGCGTTCCTCTTTCATAGCAGCTTTGTAGGCGCAATACGTCATTACATCCAACGGATTTGATACAATGATTATAATCGCCTCAGGTGAATACTTAATAACTTTTTCGGTTACATCCTTAACTATCAGCGCGTTGGTTTTAATTAAATCATCGCGGCTCATGCCTGGTTTACGTGGCAACCCCGAAGTAATTACCACAACACCTGATCCTTTGGTTTTCAGATAGTCGTTTGTACAACCGGTTACATGAGTGTTAAAATTATTGATTGATGATGTCTGCCAGATATCGAGAGCTTTACCTTCTGCGGTTCCCTCTTTGATATCAACCAAAACAACCTCGCGTGCCAGGTCCTTGTGTGCAACAACATTAGCAACAGTAGCGCCCACATTACCGGCACCGATAACAGTTATTTTTTTCATACCTTATAAAATTTCTAGTTTGATTCTAAAATTCAACGTCAGCTAAATTAATAAACATTTACATTGTTAAATATATCCGGGCAAAAATATTTCGGTAAATTTTCCGCCATATTTATCTCGCCTTGATTCAGGCTTTTACTTGCCATTATTTTTCTCTCTTATCTCATGGTTCTGAGCATCTATAACAGCAATAGCTGTCATATTTACTATTTCATTCACACTCGAACCCATTTGCAGTACGTGAATTGATTTATCGAGTCCCATCAGGATTGGCCCGATTGCCTCGGCACCAGCTAACTCCTGAATAAGTTTATACGCAATATTCCCGGCTGTTAAATAAGGGAATATCAGGGTATTGGCAGCAGCACCAACTAATTTGCTGAATGGGAAATGCTCCGTCAGCATTTCGTTATTTATTGCAAAATTTGCCTGCATATCGCCATCAACAATCAAGTCCGGATGATCGCGGTGCAGGATGGCTACGGCATCTCTCACTTTAATAGGAATGTTTCCTTCAACAGATCCGAAGTTGGAATAGGAAAGCATTGCAATACGGGGTTCAATATTAAATGCACGTACAGCTTCTGCCGTTTGAAGAGCAATTTCAACAAGCGTTTCGGTTGTAGGATTCATATTTACAGTGGTATCAGCAAAAAAGAAAGGTCCTTTTTTGGTGAGCATGATATACATGGCAGAAATCCGGTTTGTATTCTTCTTCTTGCCTATGATACGCAACGCAGGGCGGATGGTTTCGGGATAATTGGTTGTTAATCCGGAGATCATGGCATCGGCATACCCGTTTTCGACCATGCTGGGTGCGAAAAAGTTGCGATGACCCATAAAATCGAGCGCAAGCTGTGCATTTATACCTCTGCGCTGCCTTTTTTGATAATACTGGCTGGCAAACAACTGGCGCATTTCGAGTTGTTCCTTTTTCGTCGGATCAATAATCTCAACTCCGGGCAATTCCAGGTCATATTGCTCAATGAGTTGGTTTATGATGGTTTTGTTCCCCAACAATATTGGAATGGCTATACCTTCATCGAGTACTATTTCTGCTGCTTTAAGTACTTTGTAATTTTCTGCTTCAGCGAAAATAACCCGTTTCGGATTTGCTTGTGCTCTTGCTTTTATTTGCTTGATCAGAGGATTAGTAAGCCCGAGGCGTTTGGTAAGTTCCGCTTCATATGCAGGCCAGTCGGTGATTGGTTTACGCGCAACCCCTGTTTCCATGGCAGCTTTGGCAACTGCAGTGGCTACATATAAAATCAGGCGGGGATCACTGGGTTTAGGAATAATGTATTCGCTTCCGAACTTCAGATTCCTGGTGTTATAGGCAATGTTTACTTCTTCCGGTACCGGCATCTTAGCCAAGTCGGCAAGGGCATATGCTGCAGCCAGTTTCATTTCCTCATTTATAGCACGGGCCCTAACATCAAGAGCGCCGCGGAAAACATACGGAAATCCAAGTACATTGTTTACCTGGTTGGGGAAGTCGCTGCGGCCGGTACCCATAATAATATCAGGACGTGCAGTGGTGGCTTCAGTATAGGATATTTCAGGAACAGGATTTGCAAGTGCAAAAACAATAGGATGAGGTGCCATCTTCATCAGGTATTCCGGTTTCACTGCACCGGCAACGGATAATCCCAGGAACATGTCGGCACCGTCAAGAGCTTCTTCAAGCGTATTGATGTCGCGGTCAGTTACAAATTCAGACTTATATTTGTTCAGGCCGGTTCTTTTATTGTTCAACACACCCTTGCTATCGAGCATAATGATATTTTCCTTGCGTACGCCTAACTTATGGTAAAGCCTGGTACATGAAATTGCAGCAGCTCCGGCACCACTGACAACAACTTTCATATCCTCAATTTTTTTCCCATTTATTGTCAGCGCATTCAACAATCCGGCTGAAGTGATAATAGCCGTGCCATGCTGATCGTCGTGCATCAGGGGAATATCAAGCTCCGCTTTCAATCGCTCTTCAATCTCAAAACATTCGGGTGCTTTGATATCTTCCAGGTTTATACCTCCGAAAGTTGGTGCTATCGCTTTTACAACAGCCACAAACTTATCGATATCTTTTTCATTTACCTCGATATCGAAAACATCGATATCAGCAAAAATCTTAAAAAGCAAACCTTTGCCTTCCATTACGGGCTTGCCTGCTTCAGGACCAATATCACCCAGACCCAGCACAGCGGTCCCGTTTGATATTACTGCCACAAGGTTGCCTTTGGCGGTGTATTTGTATACGTCATCAGGGTTTGCCACTATTTCGAGACAGGGTTCGGCTACACCCGGCGAATATGCAAGCGAAAGATCGCGTTGGGTGCTGTGAGGTTTAGTCGGTACTACTTCAATTTTGCCCGGGCGCCCTTCTGCATGATAAGTGAGGGCGTTTTTTCGAATGAGAGTTGTCATGATAACCGTTTGTTAATCATTATTATAATAAAATATTTTTATAGTGCAAAGTAACAAACAAAAGAGTTGTTTCTGAACGATATTCGATATAAACTGCATTAGCAACTGTAATTTGAAATGTGTCTAAATTACCTTTTGACAAAAAAAACAGTAATGATAATGTTTACGTTTGAAAGAGAGTCAAAAAGCCTGATTAAGCCATATAAAACCGTATTTTATTATTCCTCTTAAATTGTTACTTTTGCATCCAAACAACGGAGGTTATCGAAAATTAACGGGCCCTGCAATTCTGTGATCAATGAAAAATAATTTGCCCTGTGCAATGCCTCCACAAATCCTGCATATTTACTAAGCACTTCATTCTCAATTTAATAAATCATTATGTATTCCTTTATCGAAGGTAAAATTGCTGACCTTAATCCTACCACAGCCGTATTGGCTTGCCAGGGAATAGGATACTCGATCAACATTTCGCTCAACACATATACTCAGATCCAGGGCAAGGAATCGTGCCGGCTTCACACTCACCTGGTAGTTCGGGAAGATGCTCTTATACTATATGGCTTTGCAGATGTAAGCGAAAAGCATGTTTTTCAGCAACTTATATCCGTGTCGGGAGTTGGCCCGAATACAGCCAGGCTCATCTTATCTTCACTTTCTCCTACCGAAGTTGCCGAAGCAATAGCCAGTGAAAATGTAAAATTACTCCAGTCTATCAAGGGTATCGGAGGTAAATCGGCATTACGGATAATCATTGATCTGAAGGACAAAATAATGAAGGACCTGCCAGCAGGTGAAAATTTAATCTCTTCGCACAATACCGGCAAACATGAAGCGTTATCAGCATTAGTAATGTTAGGCTTTAACAGGCCCGTTGCCGAGAAGGCCCTGGATCAGATTATTAAAGCCAACGGAGGAACACTACCGGTTGATCAATTAATTAAGAGTGCGCTGAAAATCCTCTAGTTATAGATTTCAGAAGCACGGTTGTTTATATTTTCAGGAATAAATACTAATTAGCTTGCCATTACTTGTTGGCAGTAAAAGACAAAGAATCCAGCGGTTTGAAGAGATATATCAAATACCTATCCAGGCTTTCTTTCTTTACTATACTTATATCTCTCGTCTGGGGTGTAAGTGCTTCCATTGGCTTATCGCCCAATGAGCTCGAAAAGGGCCGTTTTATAGCTCCTCCCGACACTACTTTTACTGATACCACCTTACGTTATCCTATTCCCGAGAGTCAGAATCCATATGAAATAAACCCTTCCGGCGGTTTATACCTGAGTAATCCTTCCAACCTTAAGCAGGATGTGATCTACGATCCTAAATACAATGAATATACAATTACCAATAAAATAGGCACGCTCGATTACAGGAATCCTGCTTCTTTTTCGTTCGACGAATACCGGAAATGGGATACCCGGCAAGCACTGGATACTTACTGGCAGGAACGCGCCAACAGTACCTCCGCAGCAACCAGGCTGGGAGTTATTCCTCAACTTCGGGTTGGCGGCGAACTTTTCGACCGCGTTTTTGGTGGCAACACAATTGATATCAAGCCACAAGGTAGTACAGAACTTACTTTTGGCGTAATATCAAATCGCCGCGACGATCCTTTTATCAGCCAGCAGTTACGACGCACTACGAATTTTGATTTCGATATGAAAATTCAGATGAGCGTTCAGGCCAAAATCGGTGATAAAATTGAATTCAATACAAATTATAATACTGAAGCCACTTTCGACTTCGAAAATAAACTGAAACTCAAGTACGAAGGCAAAGAAGACGAAATTATCCAGCTTATCGAAGCAGGTAATGTTAATATGCCTATCAACAGTACTCTTATAACCGGCAGCCAAAGCCTTTTCGGACTCAAAACCCAGCTCAAGTTTGGAAAAGCAACCATTACAGGCGTGTTTTCGCAGCAACAAAGCCAGGTTGAAAATATTACGGTTCAGGGCGGTGCGCAGACACAAAAATTCTCTACCAGCGCTCTCGATTACGAAGAAAACAGGCACTTTTTTCTGGGCCAGACTTTTCGCGAAGAATTTGAAGATGCTGTCGTAACCCTGCCTGTTATAACTTCAAATATCAATATCACAAAAATTGAAGTGTGGGTAACCAATATTGGAGCTGCAATAACCGAAAACCGAAACCTGGTTGCATTCCAGGATATTGGCGAAAGCAATCCTTACAATCCTGACATTAACGCAACATCACAGTCACGTTACCCTGATAACGAAGCAAACGACCTTTTCCCGGTATAGATTTTGAAAAAATTGAGAGTTCCAGGAAACTGAATAGTTCTGAGTTTATGTATAACAGCCGGTTGGGCTTTATTTCGCTTAACACAACCATAAATCCGGACCAAACGCTTGCTGTTGCCTATCAATATACTGTGCTTGGTGATGATAAAGTTTACCAGGTAGGTGAATTTTCCGATCAGGGTATTCCGACTGCCAGTTGCTTAATGGTTAAATTATTGAAGAGTACTGCTGTAAACACACGTGTTCCCCTGTGGAACCTGATGATGAAGAACGTTTACAACCTGGGAGCTTATAATATTAACAGCGACGATTTTTTACTTAATATTCTTTTTACCGGTAACAGTAACGCAGTGCCTACCGGTTTTTTCGATAAAGGACCTGCAGCTATCAAGGGTGTACCTCTCCTTCAGATATTCGGGTTAGATAATCTTGATCCGCAACTGAACCCGCCTCACGACGGAATTTTCGACTTTATTGATAATGCCGCCCGCAACGGAGGTACTATACAAGCATCTAACGGAAGGGTCTTTTTCCCTGTACTGGAACCCTTTGGCAGCTATCTGCGTCAAAAAATCTACGAAAGCGCTACAACCAATGAGGAGAGAGCTTATGCAGATAAATATTGCTATGATTCACTGTATTCCATGACCAAAACCGGGGCACAGCAGTATCCCGACAAGAATAAATACCTTATGGAAGGGCAATATAAATCCGAGTCAGGATCGGAAATATCGCTCAATGCCATGAACGTTCCGCAAGGATCGGTAAAAGTTACCGCGGGTGGTGTTCAACTGGCCGAAAACGTGGATTATACGGTCGACTACACTCTCGGCCGGGTGAAAATAATCAACGAAGGTATTCTCAATTCAGGAACTCCTATCAATATTCAGCTCGAAAACAACTCCTTGTTCAATGTTTACAGCCAGACGTTGCTTGGAGCCCATGTTGATTATAAAGTGAATAAAAATTTATTGCTCGGAGCTACCATTCTTAACCTGTACGAAAGACCTATCACACAAAAAACCAATTATGGCGACGAGCCGATTTCAAATACCATTTGGGGAGGAAGCCTGAATTACCAGAAAGAATCGGCATGGATAACCAAAATGGTGGATAAGCTTCCGTTTTTTAGTTCGAAAACGCCTTCAAAACTTCGCGTTGACGGCGAGTTTGCGCAGTTTATACCCGGGCATTCAAGCGCAGTAGGTAAAGCCGGAACTTCGTACATCGATGATTTCGAAGGAGCAAAGTCAACCATTTCGCTTACCAACATAGCATCATGGTCTATTGCCAGTACACCACAGGGTCAAACTACAATACGAATGTTTCCGGAAGCCACTCCGGGCACAAAACTGGAATACGGCTATAACAGGGCAATAACATCGTGGTATACTATCGATCCTTCCGTATTCTACGATAAAACGAATTCACGCAAACCTGATAATATTTCCAAAGATGAACTCTCACGCAATTCAACCCGTGTGGTTTATGAAAATGAATTGTTTCCAAACAAGGAAAACCAATACAATCAACCGCTGAATATTAATATTTTCAACCTTTCCTATTTCCCTGACGAACGGGGACCTTATAATTATGATGTTAATCCGGGCCGGTTTTCGCATGGCATAACCGAGCAAGGTAAACTGGTTGATCCATCATCACGTTGGGGCGGTATAATGCGCAAAATGGAATATCCCGATTTTGAAGCTGCCAATGTCGAATATATTACGTTCTGGCTGATGGATCCATTTTCGGAATCACAAACACCGCTGGCACAAACCGGAGGTGACTTGTATTTTAACCTCGGTGATATTTCAGAAGATATTTTGCGCGACGGTCGCAAATCGTTCGAAAACGGGCTTCCCACTTCTGAATTGGTAACTGATGTTGACAGTACTGTCTGGGGAAGGGTGCCAACCAAACAAGCCCTTACACAGTCGTTCGACAGCAAGCCCGAATCGAGGCCGTTTCAGGATGTAGGTTACGACGGATTGCCAACAAATGACGAACAGGTATTCTTCTACGATCAGTTTCTTCAAAACGTCATCAATCGCTACGGCGAATCCTCCGAAGCGTTCAGTAAAACAAATTCCGACCCTTCGGCGGATAACTTTCACTCTTTTGTTGGTGATGATTACGACAATGATCCTAAATACAGCAGTGTTGTTGAAAGGTATAAACTATACAATGGCCCCGACGGCAATTCACCTACCAACGAGGATAACAATTCGAATAACATTGGTCAGCGTAATCCAAATGTTGAGGATTTAAATAACGACAATACCCTTAGCGATCAGGAACGGTATTTTCAGTATGTAGTTCACCTTCGCCCCGAAAACATGGTTGTAGGTCAGAACTATATCACCGATATGTATGGATCAGGAACCGAAAACACTGATCCGGTGCCGCCTCCGGGGTTCAAACTTGCAAATGGCCAGCCGGGTGGCGTTAAATGGTACCTGTTTAAAATTCCTTTGCAACAACCGGATAAAGTAGTTGGCGGAATCCAGGATTATAAATCGATACGGTTTATGCGTATGTTTTTTAAGGATTGGGACACGGCAGTAGTGTGTCGTTTTGCATCCCTGGAACTGGAACGCGGCGAATGGCGTAAATACTCCAATAGCCTGCTGACACCGGGCGAATATATTCCCGATCCCAACCAGGACGGAACAACCTTTGATATTACAACACTTAGTGTTGAAGAAAACTCAAGCCGGAAAAATGTTCCGTATGTTGAACCTCCCGGCATTGAACGTGAAATAAATGTTGCTACCACCAATTACCAGCAATTGAATGAACAGTCGATGGTTCTCAAAACCTGTAACCTGCTGGATGGTGATGCGCGTGGAGGATATAAAACAACAGATTTCGATTTCCGTGATTACAAGAGATTACAGATGTTTATTCATGCCGAAAAAGTACTTGAAGAACAGGAACTGCAAGATGGCGAACTAACAGCTTTTGTAAGGCTGGGCTCCGATTTTACGGCAAACTATTATGAGTACGAGATTCCACTTGTTTTCACACCATGGGGAACTACAGCTACCGACGTGTATGGCATATGGCCCGAAGCAAATAATATGAATATTGAACTTGCTAAGCTGGTTGCTGCTAAAAAGGCCCGTAATGATGAATTGAACAGGTCCGGTTCAGTTATAAGTGTTACAACGCCTTACGTTGTTCCCGACGGGACCAATAAAATAACTATCGTCGGCTCTCCGAGTATAAGCGATGTCAGGGCAATGATGGTAGGGGTGCGAAATCCAAAGCGAAATCCTAAAAAACTTGATAACGACGACGGCCAGGCAAAATGTGCCGAAATTTGGGTGAACGAATTACGGCTTACCGATTTTAACGAAAAATCAGGATGGGCGGCTAATGCAAGGGTTGCCACTAACCTTGCTGACCTGGGAAATGTTATGTTATCAGGGGCTTACAGTTCGGCAGGTTTCGGAAGCATCGAAAAGAAAGTGAATGAACGGCAGAAAGAAGCAATAAGCCAGTTTGACGTTGCCACTAACCTGGAACTGGGCAAATTCCTTCCCGAAAAATCTGGTATCCGCATTCCCATGCATTACGACTATTCACAAACAGTTAGTAATCCTCAATATAACCCGCTTGATCCGGATATTTTATACACCGACCAAACCGAGGATATGAACAAACAGGAGAAAGATTCATTGCAAAGGCTGACAACGGATGTTGTAAAAAGGCAGAATCTTAACTTTATGAATGTCAGGAAGGACAGAGTTGGGGCTGCTGAGAAACCGCAATTATGGGATATCGAAAACTTTGACGTATCCTATGCATACTCCGAAATTTCCCAGCATAACAATGATATTGAATCCGATAGCAAGAAAACATACCGGGGAGGTTTGGGATACAATTTTACAGTAAATCCTAAAAATGTAAAACCGTTCCAAAAAACTGTTCGATCAAAAAATCTGGCCGTTATCCGCGATTTCAACTTTTTCTATCTTCCGAAGTTGCTCTCGTTCCGTACCGATATGTACCGCGATTATCAGCGAAGATTACTCCGCAATAAAAGTGGAGCTGTAATTATACTCGAACCCAATTATACAAAACAGTGGGACTGGAACCGTATTTACGACATAAAATACGATTTCTCCCAGGCACTCAAATTTGATTATAGTGCCAATGTAAATGCGTATATTCTCGAACCTTCAGGTGGCTACGAGAAACAGAACAGCAATTACGAAAATTACCGCGATACCGTTTGGAACTCTATCAAGAGTTTTGGTACAATAAACCGATTCAACCAGCTGGCTAATATCAATTATACAGTTCCGTTTAACAAAATACCCATTCTGAACTGGGTTACCCTTAACGCCCGATATGGTGTAAAATACCGTTGGGAAGCATCACCCCGGTCATTACAGGCCAGGTTCGGAAATACAATTGAAAATTCGCGCGACATCCAGTTGAACGGAGGGTTAAGACTTACAACACTATACGACAAAGTACCATTCCTGAAAAAAGCCCGGCTCGACCTTCAGAAACAAGGCCAGACACAACCAGGAAAATTGCCGGGAAGAGATATGGGAAACCCGAAAGACAAAGATGCTGAACAGGCTAAGAAACAGAAGAGAGATGCCGCAGCAGCTGATAGCCTGGATAAACCAAAGAAAGACTATCTGAAGATCATCGGTACTTATTCCTTGGGGGTATTGATGTCAGTAAAAGACGCCAACTTTACTTTCTCGCGCTCAAATGGAATTATTTTACCGGGATTTGCGCTTGAGCCAGGCCCGTTAGGGAATAACTGGAGTATGAATGCACCTGGCCTTGGCTTTATATTCGGCAGCCAGGACCCAATTAAAGAAAAGGCGGCTACTTCAGGCTGGATTACAAAGGACACTTTGCTCAATAATCCATACATTACCAGGGCAACTGAAAATTTTACTTTCCGTTCAACGATTGAACCGGTAAGGAATTTTAAAATCGACGTAACTGCCGACCGTTCCTATGCAACTACTTTCCAGTCGTATTACAAGTCTAATAGCAACGGCGACTTTCTGGAAACATCAGCCCAGGATAGGGGGAATTTCAGCATGTCATACATCATCTGGCCTACTGCTTTCACTAAGGATAATGATAATGACGAAAGTCCTGTTTTTGAACAGATGCTTTCGTACCGGAAGACTATTGCGGAGAGGCTGGCAAGTGAAAATCCGAATTCTGTTGGTGTTGATTCGCTTGGATATCCTAACGGGTATGGCCCCACACAGCCGGATGTATTGATGGCTTCCTTTATGGCTGCCTACGGAGGAAAAGATCCCGATAAAATCAAATTCAATGCTTTCCCTAAAATCCCATATCCGAACTGGCGTATAACCTACAATGCCAGCCAGGCAATTCCAAAGCTGCGTAAATATTTCCAGGCAGTCAGCGTTTCTCATGCCTATCGTTCATCCTATTCAGTTGGTGGATTTCTGACTGACAGTAAATATGAAGATGCAGGTGGTTTCCCATCGGCAGTAGATAATGCCAAAAACTTTATCCCCGAAAAACACATGGATGTAATTACCATTACAGAGCAGTTCGGGCCGCTGATCGGTTTTGATGTAACCATGAAAAACAGTATGCTTGCCAGGTTGGAATACAAAAAAACGCGAAATCTGGCATTAAGCTTCGTCAACAATCAGCTTACTGAGATGAGAAGTAACGAATTGGTAATTGGTACCGGATACCGGTTTAAGAGTGTTCCGTTTAAAGTGAGATCGCTGGCTACCGGAAAAGCGGTTAAAATGACAAGTGATCTCAATGTGAAGCTCGATTTCTCTATCCGCGACAATAAAACCGTACTGCGACGTATTGAAGAAAACAATAACCAGATTTCGACCGGAACCCGGCAGGTCTCCATTAATTTCTCGGCTGATTATATGGTAAGCCAGAAACTGAATGTACGGCTGTTCTACGACCAAACCATCAGTAAACCATATGTATCAGCTCAAATACCTACGTCAAATACAAATGCAGGTATTTCACTCAGGTTTACGCTGGCGCAATAAAACGGAGGAAAGGATTTCTGGTAGCTTGTTTCTTGTTTGAGGATCTTAGAAAATTGAACTTGATGTAGAGAGTCAAAATTAATCCCTTCCAGAACATGGAACCAGGTACATTGGCACTATAAAACATAATCCCTCCATCAATGATATGGAACTTGGAATTTGGATTTTGAGACTTGGATTTTGAATCTTTTATTCAGAATCATTCTATTTTAAATATAGTTGATTGCAGGTTGTTTACAATGCTTAATTTTGACATCGAAAAAAACATATAACAATGAATATTCCTGAAAATCTTTATTACACCAGTGATCATGAATGGATCAAGGTAGAAGGCAATACCGGCATAGTAGGTGTTACCGATTTTGCACAACACCAGTTAGGTGACATCGTATTTGTGGATGTTGCAACCGTAGGTGAAACATTAGCCGAAGGAGATACTTTCGGAACAATCGAAGCAGTGAAAACTGTTTCTGATTTGTTTATGCCTGTTGATTCGGAAGTAATTGAGTTTAACGAAGCACTTAACAATGAGCCTGAACTAATTAACAAAGATCCTTATGATGCAGGCTGGATTGTAAAAGTAACAATTGCTGATATATCAAAGTTATCCAAACTTCTAACAGCTGAACAGTACAAAGCATTAGTAGAAGCTTAAGCATTATTACTTTTCTGTTTTCAGTTTCCCTCAAAGGTAAAGAACCTGCACCTGCCCTCAAATGGGCAGGTATTGTTTATCCCTGTATGTAAACTGTTGTATTATGGTAAATTGCAAACGGTTTCACAGGATTGTACCCGGAATAAAAATCTTTATGGACTGGATTTTAAATGTGATATGATTTTGTTACCACATATATACGGTATAACAAAAAAATATTACAAAGTTGGAATTGAGTACGGAATTGTTGTAACTTAGCAAGTTCATAATCGAAAACACAAGTATCACACACATAATTACATAAGTTATGGAACTTAAGAAATCAGAGAAAGCAGATCTTGAAAGCAAGAAAAGTTTTTTCTTTCAGATAGGCCTGATATTTGCCATGGCTGTTACCTTGGTGGCTTTTGAATGGAAGAGCTACGACTCCCAGGATTTAGACACTTACACCAACCAGAGATCAAATACCGAAGTGGAAGAACTGGTTCAAATTACCCAGCAAAATACCCCTCCACCCCCACCGGCACCACCTCCACCAACCATAGTGCTCAACATTGTTGAAAATACTGCTCAGATTAACGACGATATCTCAATTGACGCCGAAGCCGACGAGAGCACCCTGGTTGATGAATATAAAGCTCCTGTTGCTGTTAAACAGGAAGAAGAAGAAGAAGTCCAGGAACAGGAAATCTTCCAGGTTGTAGAAAATGCACCTGCCTTCCCCGGTGGTGATGCATCACGTATGAAATTCCTGCAGGAAAATATCAAATACCCGCAAATGGCTCGCGAAAGTGGTATTCAGGGTACAGTATATGTAACATTTGTTGTTGAGCGCAGCGGTGCAGTTACCGATGTTAAAATTTTACGCGGTATAGGCGGAGGCTGCGACGAAGAAGCCGTTCGTGTTGTAAAAAATATGCCGAAATGGGAACCCGGAAAACAACGGGGGAAACCAGTGCGTGTTCAGTTTAACATGCCAATCAAATTTACGCTTGCCGGCTAAGCCGACAGAATATTTCAAAAACCCATCCCCTGCCGGATGGGTTTTTTTATTAACACTTATTAACATTTCTTGTGTAATTTCAGAATGCCCGTATTTTTACCCATAATTCCCTTCGATTTTACTACTAACTAATCCTATCCAACTTATGAAAAAACCAGTTGCCATCCTCATTGTGTTGTTTGCCGTAGCTACTTTGCAGGCACAAAACCTACAGGTTCATTATGATTTCGGCGAAAACCGCAAATTTGTAACCTCCACTGTCGAAATGTTTAAGCCCGATAAATGGGGAAGTACCTTCTTCTTTATCGATATGAATTACGATGCCGAAAATGGAAAAACTGTTAGCCTGGCTTATTGGGAAATTGCACGTGGTATAAAATTAGGTGAAAGTCCTTTTGC
>JFJP01039415.1_pt1 | contig 15093 bp, 10 predicted proteins | sample 431651 | NCBI WGS metagenome assembly JFJP01 (sample SAMN02602958, study PRJNA72255) | Microbial mat metagenome, whole genome shotgun sequencing project. | biome: fresh water; feature: sink hole; material: water; isolation source: purple microbial (photo- and chemosynthetic) mats found in...
GCCGAACCAAAAATTGAAACACAAGGACCTATCCTGGCAAGTTTTTCAAATCCCTCTACTAATTCCGAGATTATTTTAAATACTCTCCACGAATCTGTTGTATGAATCTCGTGCCATGTTTTCTGCTCAAAGGCATCTTTAATGAGATCTGCTGGTTTCTCCATATTACTGATGGTAGTAGATTAACATTACCAAATATAGTTAAATTCTTATCCCTGAAGTTCAGCTTTTAGAAATTTTCCTGTATAGCTGTCTTTGCACTCCACAAGTTTTTCAGGTACTCCTGAAAACAAAATATTACCGCCATCTTTTCCTCCCTCTTTGCCCAGGTCGATAACATAATCAGCCATCTTGACGACATCAAGGTTATGTTCAATTATAATTACAGTATTTCCTCTTTCAACAAGCTTATTCAGGACGTCAAGCAAGACTCTCACATCTTCAAAATGCAACCCTGTAGTTGGTTCATCAAGGATATAAAGAGTTCTGCCTGTATCGCGTCTTGCCAGTTCTGTAGCCAGTTTAACCCTCTGAGCTTCACCGCCTGAAAGTGTTGTTGACTGCTGCCCGAGTTTGATGTAACCAAGGCCTACATCTTTAAGTGTTTTTATTTTATGATAGATTGAAGGTACATTTGCAAAAAAATCGACTGCAATATTAATAGTCATATCAAGTACATCACTAATTGATTGTCCCTTGTATTTTACCTCAAGTGTTTCACGATTATACCTCTTACCATTACAGTCTGTGCAATGAACGTATACATCGGGCAGAAAATTCATCTCAATTGTTTTCATCCCTGCTCCTTCACAGCCTTCGCAGCGCCCCCCTTTAACATTAAATGAGAACCTGCCTGCACCAAAACCACGAATTTTAGCTTCAGTTGTCTGCTCAAACAATTTCCTGATATCAGTAAAAACTCCTGTGTAAGTAGCCGGATTTGATCTTGGTGTTTTTCCAATTGGAGACTGATTTACCTCAATAACTTTGTCAAGATATTCAATACCTGTTATCTCTCCGTATGGCAAGGGTAATTTCCCTGAATGGTGAAATTTCTTAGCCAGAGCAGGATGAAGAGTCTGGTTAATTAAAGAAGATTTGCCGCTTCCGGAGACACCTGTTACACAGATAAGGGTTCCCAGTGGCAGCATAATTTCAACATTATTAAGATTATGCCCTGAAGCACCTGTTAGGTTAAGATACTTCCCATTCCCTCTGCGTCTTTCTCCAGGTATAGAAAAATTCTTTTTATTATTCAGGTAAGATGCAGTAAGAGTCTCTGATTTCATTAACTCTTCAGGTGTTCCATGAGCGACAACAAGGCCTCCGTACCTGCCAGCTCCGGGGCCCATATCTATAACATAATCAGCTGACAATATCATCTCACGGTCATGTTCCACAACTATTACAGAATTGCCTTCATCCCTCAGCTGTTTCAGAGCGGCAATAAGTCGGCGGTTATCCCTTTGATGGAGACCAATGCTTGGTTCATCAAGAATATAGAGGACATTTACAAGCCTTGAACCTATCTGGGTAGCCAACCTGATTCTCTGACTTTCACCACCTGACAAAGTTCTTGCTCCCCTGTTAAGTGAAAGATATTCCAGTCCCAGTCATTTTCTCCTCAATATTCTGTAAAAACTGAGATAACTCTCTGATATCCATTGCCGAAAGTTCTCCAATATTCTTATCTGCTATCCTGAAAAACAGAGATTCGTTTTTAAGTCGCGATCCATGACATTCCGGACATATCTCATATTGAACATATTGATCCTTAATTTTTGTTATACTTTTCTTGCCATTGGTAGTCTCGACATTCCCGACGAAATTAACTACACCCTCGAAGGTCAGAAAATAATTAGATGTCATTCCAAGGGGAGTATTCGATAATTTGAGAACTTCATCAGAACCGTAAAGTACCTTATTGAGAGCATCTTCAGGAATATCCTTTATTGGGGTGTCGATGGTAAAACCGTTTTTTTCGGCAATTGCTTCAATCTGCCAGAAAATCCATATATTCCTGTACTTACCGAGAGGTTCAATACCGCCTTTTCTTATACTTAACTCCCTGTCAGGAATAAGTTTTGTTTCATCAATACTTGAGACTTCTCCAAGTCCGTTGCAATGAGGGCATGCACCCTGGGGTGAGTTAAAAGAAAAAGTATGTGGTGCAGGCTCATTATATGACAATCCAGTAACCGGGCACATAAGGTGTCTGCTGAAAAACCTGGGTTCATTATTATCACTATCTAACACCATCATCACCCCATCACCCTGGTCGAGTGACATTAAAATTGAATCATGAAGCCGTTTATCGGTAATGTCACCTACCCTGAACTTATCAATCACCAATTCAATAAAATGAGTTTTGTAACGATCCAGTTTCATTCCTGGTTTAAGTTCCATTATTTCATTATTGATACGAACTGTCAGGAAGCCTTTCCGTCTGAGCTGTTCAAATAATTCTTTATAATGGCCTTTTCTTCCCTTTACCAAAGGAGCCAGAAAATATACTTTCTTACCTGTGAAACGGTTCTTGACGAGTTCAAGAATCTGGTCGTCAGAATATTTTATCATTTTCTCACCTGAGGCATATGAATATGCTTCGCTGGCCCTTGCGTACAGAAGCCTCAGAAAATCATAAATTTCGGTTATTGTTCCAACTGTCGACCTCGGATTTTTATTAGTGGTCTTTTGTTCAATCGAAATAACAGGACTCAACCCGGTGATTTTATCGACATCTGGTCGTTCCATTGTTCCTAAAAACTGACGTGCATAAGCCGAAAGTGTCTCCATATAACGCCTCTGACCCTCTGCATAAACAGTATCAAAGGCCAGTGATGATTTCCCACTGCCACTAAGGCCGGTAATTACTACAAGCTTATTTCGCGGAATAGTAACATCAATATTCTGTAAATTATGGACACGCGCTCCAAGGACTTCAATCTCCTCCTTCATCTCAATTAATACCTGTTTAAGGTCAGTTCTCAGTTTCTGTTTATTCAATATTCCTCATACCCTCCGAAGGTATCTTTATCACATACTCCTTTCCGGGTTTTGATGTCAGATATGGTTTCCTGAGCCATGGATTCAGAAACTTCAATAACTTATAGTTTGTACCGAACTTATCAGCAAAGTCAGAAAAGCTGGCAATTGAGCTATCTACCTTTACCTCATAATATTTCAATTCAGGATATAAATCAGCTTCAGTTATATCAAACCCATATCTTACTGGATCATTAATAACCAGTTTATATGCCACAGCCCTGAAGATATACCTGGCTGTCTCTTCGTTTAAAAGGAGGTCATAATAATTATTCTGATGCTGAATCTCGATCTGCTCATCTATTCCCGATCGTCCTCCATTATAGGATGCAGCTGCAAGAGTCCAGTTACCATATTTTTCATATGATTTTTGAAAATACTCACATGCAAATTGAGTTGACCGTTCCAGATTATATCGTTCGTCAACTATTGAATTTATCTCCATGCCCTCTTCTTTGCCTGTCTGAGGCATTATCTGCCAGAAGCCTGTTGCTCCCACAGGAGAAATCATATTACTGTATTCACTTTCAGCTGCAGCCAGATATTTAAAATCATCAGGAATATTATTTTTTAATAGAATCTTCTCAATTACAGGAAGATATCTGTTTGCTCTTTTAATGATAAGGATAGTAGAGGAATGCCTGTACGCACTTGTCAGTAATTCGCGTTCAAGACTCTCCCTTGTATCAAAATTATCAAGAGGCATTATTTCCCCTGCAAAGGTAACTGTATCGGGTAGCTTAAATGTCCTTATATTGTAAACAGAGTCTGAGACAGGATATTCAATTGAATTACTGCTGCTAAAGACCTTGAATCCCTGAGCTATCAGGAGGATAAGAACTCCTGTACATATAATAATGGTTCCTGTGAATATTGTCTTTCTGCTAAAATTTATCATATAAATATTTACTGTAACAATAAAACTGCAAAGGTAATATTTTACCCTTCATAAATTAATCCTTCAGAAGTAAAATATCAGAAGTTCAGGTCTCCATAAAAGATATGCAGGAACATCAATCACAATCATGATCGAAATGGCAGAAAAAGATTAAATAAATTGCTAAAGCAAGTGTCAGAATTTATAAGAAACACCTGAAAAAATGCCGAATGAATATGGATGAAAATTAGAACTGGCTGATTCGCTGAATGGATTAATGTAATATCTGAACATTGGTTCAAGGTTCAGTGAAAGGTTATCAGAGAAGTTATACTCCATGCCCATCCCGATGGAGCTGCTTAATGAAACGGGATTTAATCCTTCAGTTTTTCCAATCAGATATTTACCGCCATCATTTAAAGTATAAACAGAATTATTCACCAGAAGGTTATATGACATACCTCCTATCAGGTTAAGAGCCAAAGTTTTATCGATGACCCTATACCTTACAACAATCGGTAACTCAAGGTAACTGAAAGTCTGACGCATAGTACTGCTTATATATTGAAGGCTTGACTTTTCAGGATCAAATACATCATTGGTATAACTTGTGATTATCCTGTCTCCTGTACCATTAGAAAGCAGGAATACATCAGCATTGTTGGTGTAAATAGTACCACTGGTTGTTAACACTTCGAAATTACGATCACCTTTTGTAAAATCATACTTCTGAAAACCTCCGAATGAACTAATTCCATCCAGATCCTGACCTAAAGAGGAGTAATAGAGCCCTGCCTGCACACTGATCCTTTTATTTAACCTGTATGATAATGCAAAGCCTCCGGAATATGAAATAACAGGTTGTTCCGAAGCCATCATTTGTTTTGAAAATTCATCACTGCCACTATTAAACCTGGCATAATATGTAGGTGAGGCCATAGCTGCTATAGACCATCTTTCCTTTCCTTCCATATAATTTATTTCAGGCATATATTGTTTTCCAGGATCACTAATTGAATATGAACGTCCGTTCGCAGTATAAAAGGATGATAACGAAAGTCCGTCAGATTTTACGGAGGTGTTGAAATTCATCTCTTTTGTTTCCAGAAGCGGAGCAGATAAAGGAGAGGAAGTACTCTCTGAAACTGGTCCGGAAGCATAAACAGGAGCATTATCAACCGGAATATTCTTAAGATTTCCCGGAATTACAGTTTCTTCCAACCTTACTGCAACCGGGTTTTCTGGAGTGGTGTATTGTTCCGGTGAAAAGACTGATTCATCAAGTGCCAGATAATCATTATCAAGAAGTGCTTGTGATTCCCTTGTCAATCGGTAAGTGAAGAAACTAATAGAAAGAACTATCCCGATGAAGGCAGCAGCCCGTAATAAAATGAATGCCTTTTGTTTTCTTACTGCTACAGGGTGAATATTATCCCAGACATCTGCAGGCGGAAGTACCTCAAAATCTTTCAGTCCGTTTCTGAAGACAATATCAATATTTGCCCCTCTGTCATCCATTTGCTATTCGCTTCTTAAAACCTGTATATGATCCAACTCGTCTCTGAAGAATTGCCCTGGCTCTTGAAAGGTTCGACTTCGAAGTTCCCTCTGAGATATTTGCCAGTTTTCCTATTTCTTTATGAGAGTATCCTTCCAATGCATAAAGATTAAAAACCATCCTGTATTTCGGAGGCAGTTCCCTAATTATCTCGAGCAGGTCGCTTGCTTCCAGACCGGCGTAATCCTCGCTGTCTGGTTCTGCATCAGGTTCAGGTATCATATCTATATCATCAACACGATAAAGACTATGCCTGCTGCGGTATTTTTCGAGTGCTGTATTGACAGTTATCCTCCTTATCCAGCCTTCAAAAGAACCTTCATGCTTATAATTACCAAGATTTTCAAATATCTTAATAAATCCTTCCTGCAAAATATCCCTTGCCTCCTCATCATTACCCGAATACTGTAAGCATACAGCATAAAGCTTAGCTGCATGACGCCTGTACAGAAGTTCCTGATCTCTTCTGTCTCCGGCAAGACAACCTTTTATTATTTTTTTTATGTCTGACAAGGTATTTTACCTTAATTAGCACATAAAAATATAAAATAATTGTCTTAAACACCAGTATTTCCTAAAAAGATTGATGCTTAAATTAAAGAAAAGGTTGCGTTAGCCGGAGAATTCAGCTCAAATGAAAAAAGCTGCAAGTCATTAACAGCATCTATTAAAATAATAAACGACACATGGTAAACAAATTACCGATGTGTCGTTTATGGTCATCATCTGCAAAACCTGTTTTAGGGAAATTGCAGGATGTTAAGGCTTTTAATTATTTTTTTCAAAAATATCAAGTTGTTTAATATACTCTGAGCCATGCCAGCTTCCGTCCGAAATAAACATCAGGTAGCGGCATTTCAAGCTATTATCAAACAGATAAGATGATCCTGACCCGCCAAATCCTCTTCCTCCTACACCATAGACGCCGACATACTGCCAGCCTTTGGTTTTAGGATCGCCTGTAACATCTGATCCTGTTGAGGAAGCCCAGATTGAGAACATCTGGGGACCCCTGTTTCTTGACATATCAGGAGCTCCACCCTGTGGTCCTCTTCCCCTGAATGATTCAAAAAACATATTAATTTTTTCAATTGTAACCGGTTTCTGAAGATCGATCAAAACTCTTCCTTCCCCATTATTAAAAAATATTGTGTCTTTAAGAATTCCAGAGTCAGAATTAACAACATTACCGATATCAAATTTCTGGTTATTGCACTGGATACCTTTTGAGGAAATTCCAGTTGCAAAATATGAAACGGATACTTTGTTCCCTGAACTCACATCTGCATAATCAGTAGTTGAAGGAACTGTCTTTACCACAACAGTGTCGAGTCCGGCACTCTTAAGATATGCCTTCAGCCTGGGCATCATCCGTGGATCAATGTTCTCGGTATAAATAGGTTTCTGTACATAAGCTACTGGTTTGAGATCGGGAGTTACGATTTCATTAACCCTTGCCTTCGCTGGCTTATTGTCTTTAAAATCATCATATAGCAACTGCAAAGGCGTTACTTCGTCTTTCTGATTGTTTGCAACAGTCATTGCAAATATCTTTACTTTGTCATTTTTTGGAAGAGTAACTGATTTGGTACCTTTTGGCAGACTGATCTCATACTTGTACAGGTAACTATACTGATAGGTATCATTAGCATCAGGAGTATGTCTGTGAGATGCAAACCATGCAATATTGTCCCTTTTTGTAAAGGCATCAGTTATTGATGCAACTTTAATATCGTTAAAATATAATTTCCTTCCATAATGCTGACCTACATAACCAGTCCAGTCCTGAAATTTGAGATTAACAGTCTTACTTCCAACTTTTACAGAAGCCTGGGTGTCTTCAGTAGCTGCAGCAAGTATATAAAGTTTATTGAAATCACCAGAAGGAATATTTACTTTCTGGCCTTTTGATCCCATCATGTTTTTTTCACCATCAGCTGTACTTCCCATTTTGAATCTGATATCTTCGCTTACTACCTCCGAAGGGATAAGTTCCGCAGGTATGTTCAGATTATTTACTACATTTCCATCTGACCTTTTAGTATCAAAACTGAATCCATCCTCATCATATGCAAGAGCCAATGTATTTTGAACTGGTTTTGAAAGAGGCTGTTGTACCTTATCGAATTTAACAGCAAAGGTCCTGATAGCAAATTTTCCCATATCAAAACTTAAGGCACCATCAGTAACATTAGCCGGACCGATTTTCTTCTCCTGTCCGTTCACCTCATATGCGTCCATTATCTTACCCGGGAAGCTGACAGAAACATGGTTGATCTGTTTTCCATAAAGTTCATTTACCCTTACAATATAATAGTCACTCTCCTCAGCCTTCTTAAATGCCATTACATCAACCTGGTGTGTATTGATCTTAAGCAGTGATAATTCTTTACCATAACTTCCGCTGTGTTTTGTTGTTTCAAATGCAATCGGAGGATTATTTATAAAACTACCCTGCCATGGTGTTTTAGCATAAACCCAGTCACCAGAATGGGCATATATGCCATATTTAAAGTCATGAATACCCCAATCCTGCGTGCCCTGGTAAACATAAGAACTGGCTTTTGGAGTATACATGAGGGTAAGTCTCAGAGTACTGTTATCAGGTTTATCAGATCCATATTTACAGTCTTCAAGAATTGAAACCCCATAGTTATTCGGACGATCAGTTATATCAATCCACTGTCGTGCCGGAACTTCAAATTTAACTTCATTATTTGTAGTTCTCTGAACTGCTGCAGTATTAAGACTGTATGTTGCAGACTCATTAACTACAGTTGTAGGGAATGCTGCCTTTAAGCTAACAGCCTTTGACTGCCAGTCAATTTTATTATCAACAACAACAACTTTACCAGCTTCTCCGGCAGCAAGACTTATAATTTGGGTTATTTCAGAGTTCTGTCCGCTTTTAGTAACCTCAAGTGCAACACGAACCGGACCCTGTTCTACTATTTTAACCTTTACATTCTTATTCATGTAATCAAAAGGAGGATTTTTACGATCTCTCCAATCCATGTTCCATGCTGGCCATTGTGCAGGACTTTCAGATTGAAAATCGAGTGTTGCCGGCTTTGAGAAAACCTCCCTTTTTGCTTTTTTGTCATATAAACTTGCAATATCGCCATTTGCATCAATTTTCAGTCTGAAAAATTTATTCTCCAGCGTATTTTCAGTAACACTCAGTTCAGAAGGAACTGGTTTGTCAACTGATTCACGGATATCAAATACTGACAAACCCGCTGATGGAAGTTTTGCAAGGAAGATTACAGTGATTTTATTTCCTTTTGAAGAAATTACCTGTGAACGCAAAATTTTGCCATCTTTATCAGCTACTGTTACATTAACAGGAATTTTAGCATAAGTAAGTTCAGCCGTAACAACGTCTTCTCGGGCGATGGCAACCGGATTATAAACTACAATAGCCCGGCCTTCGGTCTGAGTATTTAACAATCGGGTGATATTACTTACAGAATTTTTAAGAACTTCTGAGAAGCCGTTCATAGCAATAAACTCATCATTCCAGGCATAATCGTAAGCTTTAACGGTACTTGTTCCGGGCAATATATCGTGAAACTGACTTCCCAGCACCAATTCCCATGCTTTGTTCAGTTTTTCAGTGGGATATTCTGCGCCACCCAACCAATCGGCAATTGAAGCAACCTGTTCTGCTGATTTTGAGAGAGCTTCATTTTTCCTGTTTGCTCTCTTCATATATGATTGTGAGGTCATTGAACCAGCACTGTGTTCAATCAGAAGAAGATCTCCGGAGTATGTAGGAAGTTTCTTCCGTATCTCGGGAGTTATGTCTTTATATATCTGGTCTGATGATGTAAGAATAACTTTAAATTTACTGTCACTGTTTCTTAAGCTGCCCACTGCATTATTTACATCCGGATCACGGGGGGCACCACCCACATCGCCAACGCCATAATAGCGATAATCAAATGAGAGATCGTATTTATTGATATTATCCTCTAATCTGGCATTCCAGGTACTATCTTTATCGAGGCGAGGTACTACCCGGCCTGTATAATCTGTAGCGTTCAATGCTGCCATCAGCCCGCTGCCGTCAGGACCTTCCCAGATACCAAAGTTAAAGGGAACACCATTAGTTGACCTCCATGTAAGCTTCTGGGTAGAGAACCCCAGCAGACCAGCATGGTTCCATACCTGTGGCATTGTTGCAACAAAGCCAAAACAGTCAGGAAGCATATAATCGTAGCTCTCTTTATTGAACTCCCTCCTGAAAAAGAGGTTCCCATACAGAACCTGCCTCAGGACTGATTCTGAGGAAGATATGTTTACTTCACCTTCATCAACAGAGGAGCCTGAAACATACCACCTGCCCTGTTTAATATAATCAGCTACCTTCTTATATGATTCAGGAAAATATTCCTTCATCATATTATATCTCCTCGATCCTGTAAAATTAAATACATAATCGGGGTACTTTTCAAAAAGCTTGAAGTTATCCTCCATGGTATTCCGGATATACTGATTAATTGTTGTGGGATATTCCCAGTTCCACTCAGTATCAAGGTGAGCATAACCTATTGTGTATAATACTTTCTCTTTCGTTATATCATACTGTGCCCTTTTAGCCAAAGGCTGGGCAGATAACATAACTGGAAGTAATAACATAATTAAAAAAACAATCCGAGTTTTTTTCATTTTCAATTTTTCTTTAAGTTGATTAAAAATATTATTTGTAAAAGTATAAAAAGGGTAATCGTGTCTTTGAACCATTAACATTATTTAACATCAAATATTTATTGAATTTGATTTATAGACACCTTTTAGTGCTCTTTTATTCCGGAAGTTCAAAAATTTCATGATAAAAAAATATACCTTCAATACCTTTCCGGTATTAACAGAATCGATTATTTCCATTACACTTATCTACATGATTATCATAGACTTGCTTGCGATAAAATGAATTATATAGCTCCTTCAGACTGTGTTACTCATCACACATACTGTATATTCCTGATAGAGGGAATAAACCTGCAGAGTCAAATAAATTGATTTTCAGAAGCTGTCAGTGCCTATGAATTTATCAGGTTAAACTGGTCCTTATAAAATATCAGAGGTGTATTACTTCACCATAGGCTGCTGCGGCAGCTTCCATAATTGCCTCAGACATTGTTGGATGAGGATGGACAGTTTTTATTATCTCATGGGCAGTAGTTTCAAGTTTTCTTGCGACAACTATCTCGGCAATCATCTCGGTAACATTAGCTCCAATCATATGAGCACCAAGAAGTTCCCCGTAAGTAGCATCAAATATTAGCTTAACAAAACCATCTTTTGCACCTGCAGAACTAGCTTTCCCGGAAGCTGAAAATGGGAATTTCCCTACTTTGATATTATAACCTGCTTCTTTCGCAGCTGCCTCAGTAAGACCGCATGATGCTATTTCAGGATTCGTATAAGTACAACCCGGAATATTCTTGTAATCAAGAGGTTCAACTTCAATTCCTGCTATTTTTTCTACGCATATTATACCTTCTGCAGAAGCCACATGGGCAAGTGCTGGTCCGTGAACTATATCACCAATTGCATAAACACCAGGCACAGATGTTCTGTAGAAATCGTCAACCACCACCTTACCCTTTTCTGTTTTAACACCTAACTTCTCAAGTCCTATATCTTCTATGTTGGTTGTAACACCAACTGCTGAAAAAACTATCTCTGCTTCAATTACCTCATTACCTTTTGGAGTTTTAATTGTCACCAGGCACTTATCTTTTGAGGTGTCAACTGACTCAACTGAAGAATCAGTCATTATTTTCATCTTTATTTTTTTAAACGAGCGCTCAAGTTGTTTCGATACTTCCTCATCTTCGTTCGGAACAATACGTGGAAGAAACTCAACAAGAGTCACATTTGTTCCAAGTGACTGGTAAAAATTTGCAAATTCGCTGCCAATAGCTCCCGAGCCAACCACCACCATAGATTCCGGTAATCTGGGAAGTGTCATTGCCTCCCGGTACCCTATTATCTTCTTTCCATCCTGCTTAAGATTAGGCAATTCCTTTGATCTTGCACCTGTGGCAAGTAAAATATTTTTTGATGAAATATTTTTCTTAATTCCTTCTGAATCAATCACTTCAACAGTATTATTTCCGGCAAGACGGCCATATCCCTTTATATGTTCAATATTATTCTTTTTAAAAAGGAACTGAATTCCTTTGCTCATATTATCTGCAACGTTCCTGCTCCTCGAAATTATAGCATTGAAATCGGGTTTCACTTCTCCTGAAACTGAGATTCCATAATCGGAAGCGTGAGTCAAATACTCAAATACCTGAGCACTCTTAAGAAGTGATTTTGTTGGGATACAGCCCCAGTTAAGACAGATACCTCCCAGTTCAGCTCTTTCTACAACTGCAACTTTCATTTTTAATTGAGATGCCCGGATAGCTGCTACATAGCCACCAGGACCACTGCCGATTATGATTAGATCGTAATCCATTGTGTTTGTAATTTAAATTATTAATACTTTTTTCTATTAAATTATCTTTTACCATTTTTTATTTAACCTTTTAAGCCTGAATCGCTATTTCTGGCAGTTAAAGAAGTCTTATTATTAAAGATCAGCATAAACTGACTAATACCCTTGGCTATTACCCAAATTAATACAAGAGTAAAAATAATTGTCGCTCCTACGGGAATGCCTGCAAAATATGAAATAGCATAACCTGTTGCAGTACCAATGAACCCTGCAAGAACTGACAATATAATAATTTTAAAATAAACCCTCGAGAACAGCATTGCGATATTGGGAGGAATAGTCAGTAATGAGATAACCAGTACCACACCTGCCATCCTGATATTCAAAACTATTGTGAGCGCAATGAGTGATGTTGTTATATATTTAAAAACATCAACATATGATGAATATGTCCTGGCAAAGAGTTCATCGAAAGAGATATAGAGGATAGTCCTGTAGAATATTCCAAAATAAAGAATGAGTACTACTGACATAATACCCAATGCAATGATATCAGCATTTGTAACTGTCAGAATACTACCGAACAGGTAACTCATCAGATTAGGAGTATAACCTGGTGTAAGGTATATGAAAATTATTCCTATTGCCATTCCAAATGCCCATAAGATACCAATTGCAGAGTCTTCCCTTATTTTTTGTTTTACAGAAAGATACTCAACTCCAAGGGCAGACATTATTCCGAAAACGGCAGCTCCTATTACCGGATTTATTCCAATAAAATACCCGATCCCAATACCTCCGAATGATGCATGAGTAATTCCCCCGCTAAGAAAAACCATACGTCTTGAAACAATATAGGTTCCAGCTAAGCCGGCTGTTATACTGGCAAATATTGCACCAAGTAAGCCTCTTATTATAAACTCATATTGAAAAATGCTGTCTTCCACTATTTATGGTATTTAAGTACAGTATGGGGAACCTCACCATGGGTAATAAGTTGTATTGGACATCCATACGCAAGCAAATCATCATTAGTAATTTCGTGAGATGGGTGGTAATGCAGGCTACGGTTTACACAGGCAAAAGATTTTATATGAGAGGAAATTGTTCCAACATCGTGAGACACCATAAGGATTGCCATACGATTATTGAGTTCCCTCAATTTCTCATAAAAATCGTTCTCAAACGTTGAATCAACAAAATTAGCGGGTTCATCGAGTAATAGTAATTTAGGATCTCCTATAATTGCCCTGCCAAGAAAAACTCTCTGAATCTGACCTCCCGATAATTCGTTCAATGTAGCTGATGTCATGGAGGTTAATCCAAGTTCATCTATAACCTTATCTGCTTTTAACTTGTCAGCTGAAGACATCCTTGAGAATATTCGTTTCTGTATCATAAGCCCTGAAAGAACAATATCTTTTACAGAAACAGGATAGTTATTATCCCCTGTAGAGATCTGAGGCAGATATCCGATACAATTCCTGTCCAGGAATCCCTCATTAAAAACAATTTTACCCTGTGATGGTTTAATCAATCCGAGAATTACTCTTAAAAGTGTTGTTTTTCCACCACCATTCGGACCTATCACGCCAATAAAATCATTCTCAAAAACCTTTAAATCGACGTTCTGCAATACAACATTGGATCCATAGGAGGCAGATAAAGAAATCATTTCAAACAGATAAGCCATGCCTGACAATTATTATCTCTTTAAATTAAACTTTTATGCAATGCATTAATAATATTTTCTGTAGTAATAAGCCAATCTTCCGAGAGTGGATCTATTATTTTTATCTCAGCACCAATTTCGTCCGCAATCGCTCTGGCATTCTTCGTATCATACTCTCTCTGTACAAAAATAATTTTCAGGTTCTCATTCTTTGCTCTGTCAATTAGTTCTTTCAATCTCGATGGAGGAGGTTCTTTCCCTTCATATTCGACAGGAATTTCCTCAAGACCATAATCTCTGGCAAGGTAACCCAAATTGGGATGATATATCATAAAAGATTTCCTGGTCGCTACCTGAAAGAGCTCCCTGGCTCTCTGATCTAATGCTTTTATTTTTAAAACAAGACTTTTATGATTTGTTTCGTATTGCTGCTCATGCAGTGGATTAAGGCTGCACAGAAGCTCCTTTACAGACTCCGCCATTTTCAGCGCACACTTTGGTGACACCCAGTAGTGGGGATCTGCACTTTCGGTATGGTCACCATCATGATGATGTTCAGGAACCAGCGGGTCAATATTATCACCAAGTGAAAGTCGCTTCATAGTCCTGTTTGTCTGATAGAACCTGTCGAGCCAGGTCATTTCAAAACCCAGATAACCATTACTAATGTATGCCACTGATTTTCTGAGCTTACTTAACTGCTCAGGGAATGGTTCATAGATATGAGGATCAGCCCCCGGTGGTACCATTATGTTAACTATGAAATCCTCACCTGCAATCTCTTCAATAAAATATTTATACGGAGCAATGCTGACAGTGATAATCTTTTCTTCTGAAACACTTCCATGCCTGCCACATGAAATTAAAAATAATGCTGTAAGAATAAGGAGAACTTTTCTCATGGAATCCTAAAATCTGTTTAGGGTACAAATTTAACATATAACAGAACAAATAAATTAACTGTTGTAAATAAAATAATATACGCTATTTTTGAAATTGATTTAATAATTATCCATTTTCCAAAGGATGAAAAACAAAGGAGAAATACTTGTATCAATACTTAAAAATTTCAAAGATTGTTATTTCTTCCTTCATAACACAAAAGAGTTTTCAGTTGTTGAAAATATTATGAATGAAGGGTTTATATTCGAAAGTCAGCTCCCTCACTCTACCGATCGTGTCAATCCTAATGAACCTATAGAAGTCACCTATTTTCTTTTTCAGAGAAAAGATTATGGATCATACACTATAATAATTGCCATCCCTAAATTTATTTATGAGGCTTACTCAGCTGTTTCAAACAAAAATGATGTGGGTATTGAGGAGATTCTTACAATAACAGAACCATATTTTGGAGATAACGATGAATTGATATACACAATTTCTCCTAAGCATATACTTGGGTATTTCAATATTAAAACAGCCGAGTTTTACCAGAATAAAAACTGGGATCCATTTTACAATAATTACCAGGGTGAGTTGCCAGG
>JFJP01002077.1_pt1 | contig 15092 bp, 16 predicted proteins | sample 431651 | NCBI WGS metagenome assembly JFJP01 (sample SAMN02602958, study PRJNA72255) | Microbial mat metagenome, whole genome shotgun sequencing project. | biome: fresh water; feature: sink hole; material: water; isolation source: purple microbial (photo- and chemosynthetic) mats found in...
GGTCGTTGAGCGCCCTTTTGGCTGTCTTGAAAAATGCAGGAAACTTTGGAAAAACTGTGAGCTTCAGCTCAATACCAGGCTGCAATTAGTCAATTTTTTCTTTCCTCGCTTTAATGTTGTATTGAAAAAGTGTTGAAAAGATCTCGAACAGGTTCTTAGACATTCCGATTTTCGCTGTTGAATCAGCAACCGCGCTTTGCCAATGTACTGAAACAGGCCGCGCAAAATGCCGGTTGGGCCATCCCGCTGCCCAGCGGCCATTTCTGCAGTATCTCGCTGATGGAGCGGCATGACACCTACATGGCCCAGGTGGCCGAGATTTCGATAGATGCTGATAATCAGATCAAGGTGCATTCGGTGGTTGTCGTCGCCGATCTGGTCCAGATAGTCAATCTGGATACGGTCGAGACGCAGTTGCAATCGAGTGCCTCTTTTGATATGTCGACCGCGCTTACAGGTCAGATCACGTTGGAGAAAGGCTGCATCCAGCAAATCGACTTCGTCGATTATCCGGTAGTGCGAATGAACAAGATGCCGAAAATTGATGTCACTCCCGTCACCAGCACCAAGAAACTCGGTGGCATCGGTGGGTCTGCTACCGCGCTGATCGGTCCGGCGCTGGCTAACGCGGTGTTTGCAGCAACCGGCAAAGAGGGTGCGCAAGATGCCGGTGACGCCGGCGGGCATCACTTGGATCACTTGTTGCAAAGCTTCGAGCTGTCATGACTATCTCCGCACAATGCTGTTTGGCTCGTGTAGTGTAGTTTTGATAGATCGTATCCTTGGGCGCTGGCCGCCATCAATGCAGCTTTGAGCTGGTCTGCCGGCAATTGTGGCGTGCGTGACAAGACCCATAGGTATTTACGATTCGGATTCCCGACTACCGCCCAGCGGTAGTCGGAATCCAACCCGATGATCCAATAATCGGCCTTGAATGGCCAAAAGAACTTTACCTTGAGCTGACTGTTTGTCAAGCCTTCGACTACGCTGGCCTTGCCTGTGACGTCGTCAAATTCGGATTTGGTCCGGCAGCGGTTATACACATTAATGTTGCCATCGGAGGTCGGCGTATATTCTGCTGTCGTATCAGCGATGCAATTGCGTTGGAAGTGCATCGGAAAGCTAGCAATCTCAAACCACTTGCCGCTGTACTTGGCCATATCGACTGAGGCCACGCTGACGACTGGCGTGGCGATCTCAGCGTCGGCCAGCGCCAGAAGTGGCATTGCGGCCAACAGCACAACGGATAGCAGGTCAGAAATTCTCACGGTTTTTTTTGTTTCATTTCTCGTTTCAAAATCTGCCAATGTCGACGTTACCACAATAACATTTTCCGATATTGATCAAAAAAAATTCCCGGTATCGGCAGCGCTGAGATTATTGATCGCCGTTAAAAGACGCGTCGCTACCAACTCTGGAGATTGCAATTCTAGTCCAATTTTTTCGAATGGAGAGGACAGCCTGGTATCGATAGTTCCTGGGTGCAGTGCGATACAGATTGCATTGGGCTGACGCCGGTGCAGCTCGATCGCAGCGGTACGCACGAGCTGGTTGAGCGCAGCCCTGGAGGAAAGATAACTGTATCAGCCGCCCAATTGATTGTCGCCGATGCTGCCCACTTTTGCCAATAAGGTCGCAAACATCAATTTTCCTTCGCGTGGTAGCAAAGGCAGAAAATGCTTCATCAGCAATGTCGGACCAATCACATTGATGGCAAATATGCTTGCGCCATCTGTTTGGGATCAAGCCCGCGCCAGCTTTTCTCGGGCATGATCTGCACGCCATGCAGAAGACCGGTGGCGTCGACGATCAGATCGTGGCACGCCAAGTTGTTCGACATGGCGGCAGCAGACAATGATGGATGCCTCGTCACATAGAGGTCTATCGCTGGTGTACTGGCGCGGTTAAAACATATTGTATTGGCAAACCATGGGGCTGCTTGCAGCGCTTCAGCGAGCGCTGCGCCGATACTGCCGCTGGCGCCAATCACCACAGCCATAGCATCGTGTTGAAGCGATTTCATATCGATTATCATGCATTAATCGCTTCCAAATCACAGCTGGCCTTACGTAAAATATGCCGCAAGGCGCTTCTGAGGTCAGGGTAAAGAAAATCAAATCCGATCGACTGAAGACGCTGTGGCATAATACGCTGTCCCTCCAATAGTAAATCCGCTTGCTCGCCAAGCAGCAGGCGCAATGGCAAACTTGCGATCGGAATAAAACACGGGCGGCGTAAAACTCTTGCGGCTGTCTTGCTGAATTGCAGCTGGGAGACTGCCTCTGGCGCGACAAAATTGTAAGCGTCAATTGGCCTTGCCACGGCATAGCCGTGCTGCAGACAATGACTGACAACAGTAGCAACGCCGCGTAGCAGATCGTCTATGTGAATCCAGGAGAACCATTGCTGGCCAGAACCAAGCCTCCCGCCTATGCCAAGTTTGATCGGCAAGGTCATCATTGGTAGCGCACCTTGCCGTCCTAGAACCGCACCAAAGCGCATGCATCGTACTGCGACACCATATTGACTTGCTTTGTGTGCTGCAGCTTCCCAGTCCTGACAAAGTTGCGACATAAATATTGGCTGGCCCGTTGCGTTTTCCGCGATGGCCAGGCTATCGCCTTTTTTCTGAATGCCGTAGTAGCCGATGGCGGAGGCCGACAGCAGCAAACGCGGTTTGGTATACGCAGCAGCGATCCAAGCGATGATCGTTTCGGTAACCTGGATACGGCTTTGACGGAGGATTTGTTTGCGCTGAGTAGTCCAACGCCAACCAAGAATTCGCGCGCCGGCGAGATTGATGATGATATCGATACGCGAATTGAGCGGGAGTTCATACATGTTGCCGATGGATTCGACACCGCCACCGAAGAGGCGCGCCGCGCGGGCAGGGGTGCGGCTAAGGATGATGACATGGTGATCATTTGCAAGCAACGCGTGAACCAGGCGTTGGCCGATAAAGCCGGTCGCTCCGGTAACCAGTATGCGTTGCAACGTGTAGCCGAAACGAATGCGCGCAAAGCTATCTTCAACACCAGAGAGGTTCATAATGTGCACCTTTTTTGTGTGATATCTCCGTAAAAAGATGGATATTGGCCATCACCAATGGCGGCTGTGCCATATTCTCCGCAGATAGTGCTGATCACTGTGCTCTTTCAAATTCACTCAATTCGATCATCAAATACGAGCACATGGCTGTTTTGATCATTTTTGTGATGATTACGCGCTTCCGACTATACGCCTGCCGGGAATAGCGGTGTTGATAAATATGTGCCATATTGTGCACGTATTTATATTTGACGTAGAGGGCGAAAAATGACAAAAACACAACCATTGCGGCGAACAGGAAAGCCAATGCCAACGAAATGCTATACAGCATAGTCACTTACCTTCTACAAAAAATAAATCCACAACATCGGATGGCTGCCATCATCAGCGGCTTACCTCAGACAAATAGGGATAGGCGAGGCGCAGACTTTTCACAATGGGATAATTTACCTTGATGTCTGATTGAAAATTTTGTGATGTATCTCAATGCGCTGGCCGTCGCTGATTGCCGAAAACAGCCATAAAATCAACAGCGGACCAGTACTGCACAGCCGATCCATCGATCTTTCTTGGTCTAATAAGTCTTTTGTAATTAGCTTCCTACACTCGCGACTTGTTTCCTGCGAATGCGGGATCGTCGGTACATTGCATCATCACTGCCGCGTAAAATACGTCGGCACTGCATATAGCATCGTTACTTTTCTCATAACCTCACATTCACAATGTCCTTTGAGGATCACTGCCGGCTTTCCCGGAGCGCTGAATGAATTTCTGCGTCAGGCTTCAGGATAACCATGTGGTTGACATCTAGCAGACGATCGTGCTATGCATGTATCATGGCACCGACAATATATGAATCAGAAACCGACTCAATATTGCCGTCAATTTCTGTATTGATAGCACCTACCAAAGCCGCATTCTGCTATGTCGCCAATAACCAAAATATCAGCAATCGTCTCGACATAAGGCCAGTTTCAATAACTGATACAACCTATGCCTATGCAAACGACGGCTGCGCCCTCAACCGACAAGACAAGAGCACGCAAACTGTCGTATCGGCTAATTCGATATTTTTTCAAGCAGTATTAAGATACGCAAACCAAGCCTATCTGTCCATCTTGCAACCTGTAATTTAGTAAAATCATCCGTTCAATAACGGTTCAATATAAAAAATTCCGACCAACACATCAAAAATTATGCTCGGGCAGATAGCGATGTCGTGCTAGTCAACGACATTTTTCTGGCCGGCGTTGCCGCCCGATTGGCAGACTGATCGGCGGAAACTTTGCGCGTCTGAGGGGATGTCGTTACCAGGTTCCCGATCCGCAGCGTTCCCTGCATGGCAGGTGGTTGTATACAGAGCCACAGATCAGCCGCCTTGGCGCGATCAGGCGATGGCTCGACCATGGGTACCCGATTAGCAGCCTGGCGCAACTGCCGATTGAGCAGTTGCTGGCGTTGCTGATATCCGCATGCTCAGGCGACATAATGACACGCACTCTCGCGTCGCTTTGATTGACGATGGGATGGCCAGGCTTTTTGCTGCGCTGCGTATCTACAAATCTGCCCGGGACTGAAATTTATCTTCACTCACGGCGACTTGTACGGCGCGACGCGTATGTTGATGGAGAGCGCTATCGACTTGTCGTTGATAGATGTGTTGGTCATCGAGAACTGTGAGTTAGTCGAGAATATTGCGACAGTCATTATCAAATTACGTCACTCGACGGGCATCAAAGCGGTGGTGGTCATGTGTCATTTTGTTCCAGTTCAACGATTCGGCGTTTGTACGAGGCCGGTTGCCTGGTAGCGCGGGTGCCGTCGGAACCGAGTGAATATTGATGCTCTGTAATGCGGCGATTGCGGCAGAATCGATGGCCACGCCATCTGATGCGAATATCGTGCAGTTAGTAAATAGCGACGCGCTTATCCAACCGCGTTACCTGGAACCACCCCCGGCATTTGGCGGAGATTTTGATCGGCAGATTTGAACGCTATAGCGCCGATTGTGGCATACATAATGAGGCAGACGAGATATTGCATGAAACACTATGCAGCGCGGCTGCCAGAGCGTGAACCATTCTGAAACTCACCATGGGAAAATTGGCACTGGCTGAAGGGTTGCTGCTATCCAAACTCCCCTGATTTACATGCCACCTAAACGAAAGACATTGTCTAGGGCGGTAAATTTACGGCGCGAACAACGACCCAGGATTGTTAGCCTGGGTTGATTAATCGTATTTGTATCGCCTCTCAGGTATCTGGCCGCACGCTCAGCAGCATCTCAACCGTATGCTCTTGTTGGTCATCAACCAGCGGGGTATAGCTATCGGCCTGCTCAATCTCATTCAATCAGAAATTCGCCGAGTTCTACCCAAGTTATCTCAACCAGCACAGCAATCGCACTTACCGCCAGCTGCATTTTGTTGGCTCGACACTGGCGCTGATCGCGCTGCTACTGACCGGCTCTCTGCCTTGGTTACTGATAGTGCCGGTTTGCGGTTATGGTTTTGCCTGGATCGACCCTTTCGCATTCGAGAAGAACCGTCTCGCCACTTTCAAGCAGCCGCTCTACTCTTGCCTCGACGACTGGGTCATGTATTGGCAAATGCTAACCGGATAAGTTGCGTTCTAATCAAAAACGATTCAGCGCAACGTGAAGCGTTTGTATCGTAGAATAAGTGCCTGTTTATACCTAGGCATCATTTCAGCGATTGATCGAATTCCGCGACGGCTGCCCTGATATGGGAACAAGGAAGTTAAATGGAGACCAACAGCACAGACACCGCGCCAACCCCTGAACGTTGCACGCAGTCCAGTGAGCCACGGGATCAGCAGGCGCCAGCGACGAAACCGAAACGGTTCGCGATGAATTATTCGCCCCCGACCTACCGCGGCTTGGTGCGAATCAGTTACTTCTAGGAGCAGCTAGCAGCCCACACCCGCCATCGACAAAAATCAGGCTATATTAAATATAGGCCAATTTAGGCCTTAATCCCGCACGTTGGCCACCTGTGTAAGGTGTGATGCCAGCGTCTGCTCCATACTGCGCTCGATGGCTACTTCCACCTGCAATGCCAGTGCCGATTCAGTTACTTTGCCGGTGACCAGGTTGCAGATGAACAAAACGAAAGATGCTAGCCAGTTGCAACACATCCGGAGTGACTAGCAGGATCCAGCCGTCGACGCTGACCCGCATCTTGCGCCCGCAGTGACTACGCGTCGGCATGTCGGTCTGTATCGAACAGATCCAGCCGGCTTCCCGCATCTGTCGCAACAAGCTTTCCGATTCATCAAAATCTAGCCGTATCTGCACCGCATCCACCGCAGCGCGAACTGTTGCCGCCGCGCGCCTGAGATAATGTACGCGATACGCATCATAGCATCGACGAACGCACTACCCGGCGTCGGCACGTGCCACCAGCGCTCGTATTTCACCACCCGCAACGCTGCTACCAGAAGGGCGCCAAGCAGCGTCACCATCCACAGCATATAGAGATTCACAGCAGAAAGATCTGCAAAGCCGCCAGCGCGCCGTAGGCCATAGTGTAAGTCAGAAACTGGATCATATACGTGGCAAAAATCCGCTTGGCGATCTCAAACGCAATACCGGCCAGCAAGTCGCCACAAACAGCATCGCGCCAATTGACCCGCTGGTTTGGTACCGCCACATACAATAACGCGAAAGTGCCGATAGTCAATGAGACCGATACTAACGTGTAAAACCAGGCACCGATTCAAATCACCACCAGCCCGTTGGCCGCGACTAACAAAGAGGAAGTCGCTGTGATCGAGATACTGATTAGCAACGGCCCCAGCGTGATGACCATCCAATATACCCATCAATACCCGCTGCAGCCACGACCGCTGTCTCTTGACACGCCAGATGCGGTTGAATACATAATCGACAGTCGACATGATCGTACCGAAGTCACATGATCAGCATAACACCGCCTAGCGCCGACAGGCGGACCGATTTGGTCTCAAACTGGCCGAGATAATTGAGGATCGTGTCAGCCACTCTCTTAGACATCAGGCTGTGCACGAAACATGCTCCCATCGAGGCTCGGAAAGTACCTAACAATGGGAGCACCGCAAAGATTGCCAGCGCGTCGATGGTCAGCATCGGCATCAGCACCAGGATCATCGTAAGGGTAAGGCTGCCAGTCACTTGCGGCAGACGCTCCTCGCCCAAGCGCCGCGTCGCAAAGCTGAACAGGTCGCACAGACCCGACCAGGACAGGCTGCGTAATCCAGGAATTTTATGAAGCTCATGCTTTACCTAATGTAGTCCATCAACTTAGGCGCATCAACACGCATTTTGCATCATGAACCGAGGCTCAAGCGTCTTATAATACCAAGTATGAACTCATTCAACATTATCATTAATACACCGATTCTGGTTTTGTACTACTCACGCCATGGCTCGACTCGCAAACTGGCCGAGTTGATCGGCCAAGGCATTGACTCGGTGGCGGACTGCGAAGCAAGGCTGCGCACGGTGCCGGAAGTATCGACCGTAATCGAAGCCAGCGCACCCGAGGTTCCTTTGGAAGGCGCGCCCTACGTCGAATTGACCGACTTAGTTGAATGCGCTGGCCTGGCGCTAGGATCGCCGACCCGCTTTGGCAACATGGCCGCCGCCATGAAATATTTTTGGGACGGCACCACCACCGGCTGGCTAGCCGGTACCCTGGCCGGTAAGCCAGCCTGCGTATTCACTTCCACCGGCAGCCTGCACGGCGGTCAGGAATCGACGCTGATGTCGATGATGACACCGCTCTTGCATCACGGTATGCTGGTGATGGGTTTGCCCTACACCCTGCCAGAACTGATGGCCACCTCCAGCGGCGGCACACCCTATGGTGCCAGCCACTGGTCGGGCATGAACGGCAACCAACCGATTTCCGCTGAAAGCCGCACCCTGGCCATTGCCCAGGGACGCCGCCTGGGCGAAACTGTACTAAAATTGACAGCACCGTTCAACACAGGTCAACGGAAGGCATGATGACCACCAAACTGGAACCGAGCACACAAACACACCCACTGCCGTACGCAGCCCGCCAGCTGCGTTTCTTCTTATACTGCGGCGCAGTCAGCAGTTTGCCGACCCTGATCGTGCTGTGTGTAGTCTTGGAATTGTTGCTGGCGCCATTACGCTCGGGCGGATCCATGGATGGCGCTTAAAGTCCTGCCACTACTGCTGCAGTTGAGCAGCGTCATGAGTCCGCGACACCAGCGACAGCAACCTCACCTCCACCAGCCTAGGCTAGCTAGAAGGCCACAAGTCGTTCTCAGCTGTATCTTCTACTGTGTACCATCCTGTATTTGCGGCCTGATAAAAAACCGCTAAGCAGGCCGCGCAAGATGCAATCAAGAAAGCGTCACAATAGTTAAAAGTCAGGCATGGGTTGGGGTTGATTCTGAGTTCATAGTTAAATTTGGACGTGTACTCAGCGCCCCTTTAAACTCCTATAACATATACAAGAACAAGAAGCGGCCGAGGACAGCTGCACCATCGGCGGCAACCTGTCGCCCAATGCCGGAGGCACCTCGGTACTACGCTACGGCAATACCCACGCACTTCGCCTCGAGCTCGATCTCGGGCCTGAAGTAGCCCATGGGTGCCGAAGAAATGCTCGGCATCATAACCGCCGCCGTCCTCAAGATATTCCCGCAAGTGCAAGTGACCGCTTTGGCGGCAGTGCAAATCTCGACCGATGCATTACGATTGCTGAGTCTAGCGCAACAGTGCTGCGGTGCTATGCTGACCGGTTTCGAACTGATGTCTGACCTATGCCTGCAACTGGTCGCTAAACATTTTCCGCAACCATCCCTTACCTTTTTTGCCGAATGTCACCCGCAATACGTGTTAATGGATCTGTCAGATAGCGAACCTGCCCCCTATGTAAATACGCTGCTGGAAACCGTGATCGGCGCCGATCTGGAGCAGGAAATTTGCCAAGATGCAGTACTGACCACTTCCACCACACAATCGTGCGCGCTGTAGCAGTTACTCGAAGCATCTCCTCGGAGCAAGCCAAGAAAAATAAGAACATCAAGCACGATATATTACTGCCGATTTCCCGCATAGCTGAATTTATTGCCGTCACCGACGCCTTGCTGCGACAACATTTCCAGGATTGCCGCAACGTCACCTTCGGCCATCTCGGCGATGGCGACTTGCATTGCAACGTCTCGCCAGCGCTTGAAGTCAGCGAAGAGCCATTCATTGCACGCCAGGCGGAGATCAACCGCATGGTACATAACAGCGTCGACAGCATGGGTGGCTCAATCTTGGCGGAACATGAACCGGGCGCTCTCAAGCGCGAAGAAATTCTACGCTACAAGTCGTCGGTGGAGATAGCGTTGGTGAAAACCATCAAACAGGCACTTGATCCGTTGCAACTGATGAACCCGATCAAGGTCATCTACGCACTCAAACCAGTGAGCGAGCTGTCAACATTACCGCCTTACAATATGACATACCAAGCCTGTATGCGGCGCACCCAAACAATGCGTTAACTCTGGGTCAGCAAAAAAATGCATAAAGCGGAATATGATATAGACTGTCAAAAATCGTTGCCTTTTCTCGATTGCACTAATTTATGTCAAGTGCTGCTGTATCCTGGGCGCAAGATACTAAGACTCAGGATGCAGCAGCGCCATTGAACGATTCGAAAAAATGCCACGCATTAAGGAGATCAAGCTGCAATTTCATTTTGTGTTCCTGTGGCTGGCGATCGGAAACCCGCTGCAGTTGCAGGAAGTCATGGGCGAATTTTGATTCAATCACTTCAATGTTTTCGAGGGCAAGGAATGGGTACGTTACTGCGTGCGACGAATATAAAAAGGACGCGCTACGTCCCAACGCGTTTGGCAATTTCTGCCAATTGCTGGGAGCCATTGCCCATCATCCGGCCATGCTTTATTATCTCGACAACTGGCTCAGTAGCGGCGTCAATACGCTGGAAGCCAAGGATCCGCTTCAAGGGGCTCAATGAAAACTACAGGCACGAGTTGCTGAAGCTGAATACGATGGGCGTCGATAGCAGCTACCATTCAAGCTGACGTAATATCGCCGGCACGCATCCTGAGCGGCTGGAGCATCAATGAAAAAGGCATGAAAGATGGCCAGCCGGCATATATCTTCAAATTCGTGCCGTCACGATTTCGGCGACAAAGTATTTCTCGACCATACCATCAAGGGTAGCGGTGGCAGGAAGGCGAGCAGGTGATCGACATCCCGCCCGTCTTCCTGCCACCACGCATTTCATCGTCACCAAACTGGTCCAGTATTTCATCTAGGACAAACCACAACCGGCACTGACCGAAAAACTCGCCCGCCGCTTCCTCAGCAGCAACGGCGACATCAAAGCGGTGCTACATACGTTGTTCAATAGTCCGGATTCTGGTCGCGTAACAATTACCAGACACAATTCAAAACGCCGTATTAATATGTAGTGTCATCATTGCGTGCGACTGCGACGCCGGTGCAGCATATCAAGCCAGTCGACGGTATGCTGGGTCAGCTGGGGGTAGCCATTGTATGTCTGGCTGACGCCGGAGGGCTATAAATTTTCTGAAGAAGCATGACTCAATCCCGATGCGCTGCTGCGCCGTATCAATTTCTTCAATAGCTGAAGCAATGGCAAATCGCAGCTCGCCGGCGCTGCAGCTGCACAGCATGAGCACGATTGCAGCCGCAGCACCGAATCTGCGGGTCAGCCTCATCCTCGGCGGGCCGGATTTCATGAAGAGAGAACTTGGGAGGTAATGCCATGAAACGTCGCGATTTCATCCGCAACCTAGGCATCGGCACCAGCGATGGGAGGGATCCTGATTCCGATCGGTCTGTCCGGCTTCGTGGTGGCATCAGCCATGAAGCCACAGGCGAAAAGTCTTGGTCCGCAGCTCAAATAATGCTGCAGCACGATCTCGAACAAAACGACCAGCATGACCACCAGCGACGTCCCTCAGGGAGCCCTGAGACACGTAAAGCCGCTGAGAAACCAGTCGAGATCAAATAGCAAATGAATCACCGCCAACGTTGCCAACGCCGACACTAATGCGCACAACGAACGTTGCGAAACCGGCGACATCAGCTGACCGATGCGATGCAGACCGCACAAGATCGACAAAGACAAGAAGCAGGCTGGGTCGATCAACATCGAAGACGATTCGATGAAACTGCCAGACGTTGCGATTAGGCTCTCGGTACGCAAGAAAATTGCAACCATTAATACCAAATTCACGGCAAGCAGGATCCGAGACACCACGCCTAGATTACAACAATCCGGAATCACCAGCGCAACAGCCTGCTGCGCTGGTATACTATCGACACTTTTGTCAGTTTACATGGGTAAGGACATGAGTTAACGGAGCGGAAATTAGGAGTGGATTGAGTTGAAGGCGTTGATTAAATTTAATTAATTATTAATGTTATTTTACTCTTTTATAAAAGGCGAGCTCACGTTATCCCATCGGGATGCAAGCATAACGTGGATTTTCGGGGATGGTAATTTATCATTTCATGATTCATTGCACTTCCAAACACTCAATTATGACAACACAATTCTCCAAAAAAGGCGAAGCTTGGTCGGCTCGTTTTTCTGAACCAGTCTCCGATCTGGTAAAACGCTATACGGCATCGGTGTTCTTCGACAAGCGTCTGGCGGCAGTCGATATCCAAAGCTCACTGGCGCATGCCGAGATGCTGGTATATCAAAAAATCATTAGTGCCGCCGACTACGCGGCAATCCAGAAGGGTATGGCACAGATTCAGGGCGAGATAAACGGCGGCAAGTTCGAATGGCTGTTGGACCAGGAAGACGTCCACCTGAACATTGAAAAGCGTCTGACCAAGTTGGTCGGTGATGCCGGCAAGCGCCTGCACACAGGCCGTTCGCGCAACGATCAGGTCGCTACCGACATCCGCCTCTACCTGCGCGGCGCCATCGACGACATCAGCGGCTTGCTGCGCGATCTGCGCCTGGCTCTGCTAGATCTAGCGGAGCAACACGCCGACACCATCCTGCCAGGCTTCACCCACATGCAGGTGGCGCAGCCGATCACTTTCGGTCATCACGTGCTGGCTTACGTTGAAATGTTCGGCCGTGACGCCGAGCGCATGCTGGATTGTCGCAAGCGCGTCAACCGCCTGCCGCTGGGCGCCGCCGCACTGGCCGGCACCACTTTCCAGATCGACCGCGAACGCGTGGCCAAAACGCTCGGTTTTGACGACGTGTGCCGCAATTCACTTGATGCGGTCTCGGATCGTGACTTCGCCATTGAATTCTGCGCCACCGCCGCGCTAGTGATGACTCATATCTCGCGCATCTCGGAAGAAATGGTGATCTGGATGAACCCGTGCATCGGCTTCATCGATATTGCCGACCGCTTCTGCACCGGTTCTTCGATCATGCCGCAAAAGAAGAATCCCGACGTGCCGGAGCTAGCGCGCGGCAAGACTGGCCGTGTCAATGGCCATCTGATTGCCATGCTGACCCTGATGAAAGGCCAGCCGCTAGCCTACAATAAAGATAATCAGGAGGACAAAGAACCGCTGTTCGACACCATCGACACCCTGACCGATACCCTGCGCATCTTCGCCGCCATGGCGCGCGGCATCACCGTCAAACCGGAAGCGATGCGTGCCGCCGCCCTGCAAGGCTACGCCACCGCCACAGACCTGGCCGATTACCTGGTCACAAAAGGCCTGCCTTTCCGCGACGCGCACGAAGCTGTGGCGCATGCGGTGCGTAATTGCGTCGATCAGGACTGCGACCTGAGCGACTTATCACTAGAGCAGTTGCGCGTGTTTTCGCCGCTGATCGACGACGACATCTTCGCCGTGCTGACACTCGAAGGTTCGGTCGCGGCACGCGATCATATCGGCGGCACGGCGCCGCGCCAGGTGCGCCTAGCGATTCAGTACCTGCGCCAGCAGTTAGGCTAATGATTGGGCTCATAACCAACCTGACGGCAGGTTCGATGTTAGCGAGATTCCGAAACGCGGGGTATATTTGTTTGAATTGCGCAACATCACTTCAAAATCTACCCAAAGCCTCATTCTTCCGGAGGAAACATCCGCTTTACCTGGCCCGTGAGTAGTTAATGCGCCAGAAATTTTCAGATCGAACATTCCTTATACCTTGGTTCACTTTTGGTGAATCTTTACATACATCAAAATAATAATGCTTGCTAATTTCTTACTTTCTTACTTCATAGTGCATTTGGTTACGGTCGTGGCTTGTCTACTCGCGTGCAACCTCGTGTGGTAAGGAACGCTAAAAAAACGGTCTCTTGGAGAATATGTCAATGCAACTCAACACTATCTTGAAGACACTACCGTGACTGATGTTGACCGCCGGCCTGGGTAGCGCGGCGCACGCCGCCGATGTCAAGTTCAGCCTCACCGCAGCGCTCACCAGGCCCAGCCACCAAATACGGCGTCGCTATTAAAAACGGCTTCTTGCTAGCTACTGATGAAGTCAACGCCGGCGGCGTCAACGGCAACACACTGAAACTGATTATCGAAGACGAACAAGACAAGAAAGAAGAAGCCATCAACATCTTCAAGAAACTATTTTTCAAGGACAAGGCGCTGCTGGTGTTCGGTCCGACCTTGTCCAATGCGGCGTTCGCCGACGATCCGATCGCCAATGCCACCAAGGTCGCCGCCTTCGACACCAGCAAAACCGCTGATGGCATTACCGAGATAGATCCATTCACCTTCCGCAGCTCGGTCATGTGAGCCAACGTGATGCAAGTCACTACGCGCGCCGTAGTCAAGCATTTTGGCATCAAGAAAGTCACCATTATCTCCGGCAAGGACGACGCCTTCACCAATAGCGGCTACGACGTCTTCAAGGCGCTCCTGACCAGCCAGAATATCCCGGTCACCACCAAGGAATCGTATGCCAAGGACGATGTCGCCTTCAAGGCCTCGAATTCAGATGTCATCGTCTGCTGCTGTCTGACCGAAGAAGACGCCAACATCATCCTGCAGACCCGTACACCGGGAATGAAACAACCGTTCATCGGAGACAACGTCCTTAACTCACCGAAGCTGTTCGATATCCCCCAAGGCGCCGACGATAATACCATCATTGGCAGCCCGTGGTCGGCGAAAAATCTGACACTGGCCAACAAGAGATTCTTCGCCACGTACAAAGCCAAGTTCGGCAGCGATCCTGACCATTTCACGGCGTAAGTCTACGATGTCCTGCGCGTAGTGGCCAACGCGCCGAAGAAGATCAGGCTGAGCGGCGCCATCGATAAAAACCATATCACCCTGCAACAGGCTTTACCTTCGGCAAGGATTCAAGGCACGACTAGCAAGTTCGCCTTCCGCAAAGCGCCAGAAGTAGCCGGCAAGGAAGTCGTCTACGACGCACAGTAAAAAGCGATTGCGAGTATTGCCAAAGGCGACAAGTTCTTATTGCTAAAGTAATGTAGTCAATAGGGAACAGAGTTTTGGCGTCGCATCAGCGTGATGAACCATACTCACTGTGCGGCTCTGTCACTTATTGACGGTGCCTGGAGAAAAAATACCGCACCAACCTCGGAGAACTGTACTCCGTAGTCCGTTAATTGGGATCAGGATAAATTAAAGAAAATTTTCCATAATTGAACAATAATTCATCAACGCTCTACTCACTGAGCAACGTGTATGCGCGGTTTGCCTTGGACTTCATGCTGGTTTTTGGCATACTAGGCGTGGGTAATCTGTCGCACAGCACCATTTTCATGCTCGGTAGTTACGCCGCGTTTCTTCTGGTTGAACATCTGGTGCTGACGCTGTGGCTGGCGATGCCGACTTCCAGCCTGCTCGGTCTGAGCGAGTCGACTATCTGGTGCTCGGGACGCTGCGTGCGCGTCACGCGCCGCATCTAGCACCGATGATTGTGAGGATCGGCGTCGCCACCATCCTCACAAGCCTAGCTAAAGGTATAAAAGCCGCGTGACTAACCGGAAAGCGCACTTAGACCGGCCATGAATGGCGCATTAAAAGTGTACTCATCCTAGGCTGTAATTTTATG
>JFJP01038936.1_pt1 | contig 15092 bp, 15 predicted proteins | sample 431651 | NCBI WGS metagenome assembly JFJP01 (sample SAMN02602958, study PRJNA72255) | Microbial mat metagenome, whole genome shotgun sequencing project. | biome: fresh water; feature: sink hole; material: water; isolation source: purple microbial (photo- and chemosynthetic) mats found in...
CGGGCAGATGGTGACTGAAACGTTATTGCAGCCTAACTCATTTATAAAAGTATAAAAATTGCATGTAAAAGCGATGAATGGTTGGATAGAAGCATAAATATGGATTTTTGGGTGGTGGTGTTAGGAGGAATGATGAATGCGGGCGCTGATTACTTAAATGGCTTTATAACATTGATGCCCTTCTCTTCTGAATAGGCTATGATACTTTGCTTGATCTGTTGTATGTGACCAAATTCAAGATCGTCATAATCCAGCTCCCTGTGAACGTTTCCTGCTAATGTAAACTTTATACTTATGACAGCTATCTCAACTTGAACAATTTCTTTCCATAATATATCCCAACCCTTCGAAAACACTCCTTTTTTAATGTATAGTCCTTCAGAATTGATCTTAATATATGACTCCCCAAACCAACTCCTGATCGATATCCCCGATCCATCCAAAATGAAAACAATACCGTAAAGAGTGAAAAATGCGGAATAAACAATATCAAACAGTGATAACGGATCCTTATATAAAACATTCGCCGCTAACCACGATATCGCAATAAACATTGTTATTATGCCAATAACTTTTCTCGTTTTACTCCTTGCCGGACTTACTACTAAATTAATGTCTAACTCTTTCATTCGCTTTTAATGTGAAAGATTAAATATTTTTGAAAAGCATACTTTACCTGCCCAAAATGCCCAAGATAAAGGCTTTCTATTCATCTTATCCGATGTCCATGTCCTCAATGGGACTCCTTATCGCAAACAGGTTACGCCGACTAACATGGGTGTAGATCTCAGTGGTACGCGTGCTCTTGTGACCTAATAACTCCTGTATATACCTGATGTCAAGCCCACTCTCATGCAGATGCGTTGCATAACTGTGCCTTAAACAATGTACCCCAACATCCTTCTTTATACCAGCCCTCCTTAACGATTGCTTGAAAACTGAATATACACTCTCAACCGAATACCGACCACCTGACTGCCCTTCAAAAAGATATGTTTCAGGTGAATAACTTTTGAGGTAAACACTTACTTTTTCCCAAACTTTCTGAGGTACCGGAATCAAACGATCCACATTACCCTTCCCTTCCCTTATGTGCAAAATACCTCTGTCAGTATCGAGATCTGTAAGTCTAATGTTAATAACCTCACTTCGCCGTAATCCACAGGAATATATTAACCATAACATAAGCTTGTGCTTAGTGTTCCTGGTAGCACTGAATATCTTCATTACCTCTTCCTTCGAAAAAACTTTGGGCAATGACCTCCTGCGACGAGGCCTTTCAAATGACTCAGAATGTATCATTCGTCCATCACATAATGAATAATATGTTTTTATTGCTGAAATCATAATGTTTTGATATGATGAAGAATAGCCTAATTTTAAAACGTGATTTTCCATGAATTCCTTCACGTCCTCATCCATAATATCAAGAGGTTCCTTGTTGTGAAAATATTTGAAAAACAGTTCCAGGTGGGTCGTGTATGCTTCAACAGTCCGCTTGCTATATCTCTTTTCTTTCAGATGCCTGCAAACCATTTCAATGCCATCTTCCGACGCCTTACCGAGAATCCGTTCACGAACTTCTTCACCCTGGCTATGCCGTGCCTCCTTCAATACCTCATTCACTTCGGTTTTCTTCACTATTACTTCTATTCCCCTATCGGAGAAATAGTCTGACAATGAGTCAACTGCCAATTGCGACCATTTTAAAAGCCATTCTTGCCGTGCTGAATCATACCACGTCCTCCCAAAAGTTTTTAACTCATCAATCCATAATGGGTCGAACTTCCCGGTAAACTTAATTATTAGCCTGCCGTCGTGCTCGCTAATTGTAAATACTACCGGGTCAAACTTCTGAAATTGTGTTGACTTATTAGTATTATCCTTTTTAGGGTATATCGTCCGTTCAACAGGAGAAGGAGCAGGAGCAACTTCCTCGTCATTTCCTGTCTGAAAAGCGTTTACACTAAAATCTGCTTCCCTTTTATCGCCCGACACCAATGCTGAAATGTCAATATCAGCCACTTCGCGAAGAAGAACAAGTGTTTTCTTAAGTGTGGTTTCATTATCCGGCACATGCCAACAGTTGTTGGTCTGGCTCCAAAGTGCTCCACCAATAGTTCTTACCAATCCACCTATTTTTGAATCATAGCCGAATATCACTGCCACTCTCCACTTATTATGATGGAATATCCGTTTCAGGACGACTCTTGTTTTCATACCTGCAGCGAGAATTAATTTAGAAAATAAAATAGCACTGGTATCAAAGGTACAAAAACAAATAATTTTTTGGGAAATATTAAAGGCACTTTTTTTTCAATGATTAAGCGCGACTTGCTAAATTTCAATACTTTTAAACCTGATTTTGCCTGAACAGATAACAACTGAACAGAAAATACTTAAAAAAATGAAAAAGATCAAAAAATTTGAGGGTTTGGTAGCTGCACCGTTTACTCCTATCGATAAAAATGACAACATCGCTATAGGCATAATACCAGAATATTATGATTTCTTAAGGGAAAATGGGGTTAAAGGTGCATTCGTAAATGGTTCCACCGGAGAGGGAGCTTCACTGACACAGAAGGAAAAACAACTTCAATTAACCGAGTGGGCACGCAGCTATAAAGCCGATGGTGAAGTGCGTATTATAAACCTTGTTGGAGGAACATCGTACCAGGAGTGTATCGAAAATGCTCTCTTCTCATACGATGCCGGCATTGCAGCAATTGCAATTCTCGCCCCATATTATTTTAAACCTGCCGACGATACCCATCTTGCAGAATTCGTGGCCAGGATCGGTGAAAAAGTGCCGGAGATGCCTGTGTATTTCTATCATATCCCTGTACTTACCGGTGTTAATATGCCTATGATAGGTTTCCTTCAAAAGATATCAAAAATGCTGCCCAACTTTGCCGGTATAAAGTACACCAATGAGGATTTCATGGATTACTCATTATGCTTAAATTTTGAAAACGGCTCATACGATATTCTTTGGGGGAGAGATGAGTGCATGCTTTCAGCCCTGGTTCTGGGTGCACGTGGCGCTGTTGGAAGTACTTTTAACTACGCAGCACCACTTTATCTTAAACTTATCGATGCTTATAACAGAGGCAATATTGAAGAAGCAAGAGAGCTTCAGCTACTATCGGTAAAGATGATTTCATTACTGGGAAAATACGGAGGTATTGCAACAGGAAAAGCTTATATGAAATATTTAGGACTGGATTTTGGGAAATTCAGATTGCCTGTAAAAAACATGACTGACAAAGTGTATGAGGAATTTGTTAATGAAGTCAAAACCCTTGATATGAATAGGCTATTCTCAAAAAAATGAGATTGATTCTGAAATTGTCCGGATGGATACTAATTACAATTAACCTGCAACTGTAACCAGAAATTTATGAATATCAAGAAAAATCACTGGTACCCCTGGTTTGTTGTTGCCCTGCTCTGGGTTGTAGCATTGCTTAATTATATGGACAGGCAGATGCTTTCTACCATGAAAGTATCAATAATGGGCGATATAAGCGAACTTGAGACAGCCGAGAACTTTGGACGTCTGATGGCAGTCTTCCTCTGGATATATGGTCTGATGTCGCCAATGGCAGGACTGATTGCAGATCGTATTAATCGCAAATGGCTAATAATATTCAGTCTGGGTGTCTGGTCAGGTGTCACACTGCTGATGGGATTCGCCACTACTTTTAACCAGTTATATTTCTTAAGGGCCATAATGGGTGTCAGCGAAGCACTTTATATTCCTGCAGGACTTGCACTAATTGCTGATTACCACAGAGGCAGAACACGTTCACTTGCTATCGGAATACATATGACCGGATTATATGCAGGTCAGGCACTTGGGGGTTTTGGCGCAACTGTAGCTTATAACTGGTCGTGGCAGACTGCATTTCAAAGCTTTGGCCTGACAGGTGTTCTATACAGTGTGGTGTTAATCTTTTTTTTACACGAAGAACGTAGTGAAAGCCCGGCAAGTGACAAACAATCAGATCGCATAATTGGTATCAAATCAATAAAATACAGTCTGGGGATGTTACTGGGAACCGTTAGTTTCTGGGTCATATTGTTTTATTTTGCCGCCCCTAGCTTTCCCGGATGGGCCATAAAAAACTGGCTCCCTACACTATTCTCTGAAAGTCTGGGTATTGAAATGTCACGAGCCGGACCTTTGAGTACAATTACCATTGCTTTTTCTTCATTCATAGGAGTAATATCGGGAGGGGTGCTGGCTGATCGTTGGATATTAAAAAATCTTCGTGGAAGAATCTATACCGGCGCAATAGGATTGTCTCTGACAATTCCGGCTCTATTGTTTATAGGTTTTGGTAATGGAATGTTTAGTATCATTGGAGGAGGAGTGTTGTTCGGAATCGGATTTGGGATGTTCGATGCTAATAATATGCCTATTCTCTGTCAGTTCATATCGCCACGCCATCGTGCAGCAGGATACGGACTGATGAATATGACTGGCGTTTTTGCGGGAGCTCTCATAACCAAATGGCTTGGGAAATCGACCGATGGCGGCAGCCTTGGACCTGACCTGGCCCTGCTTGCCATTCCAGTCTTCTTTGCGATCCTGCTACAACTAACCAGTCTTAAACCCGTTGCAGCAGATAAAGCAGAAGATTTATAAAATTTAGTAAGTATCCTTAGGTTCGTTTCCCATCTTAATCATCATATTGCCACCTTTAACTACTTCTGAGAACGGAATGAATGTTTTATTAAGAGCGCTTCCGTTTAATGACATTGACTGGATGTAAACATTTTCGGGACCATTATTTTCAGTTTCGATGACAAATTGTTTCCCTGTATAATACTTATTGTTGAGATCGATAGTTATCTTATCAAACAGAGGACTTCCAATGCCGAATGTTGGTTCCACATCGGTTAATCCCTTAACATCAAAGAGCCCTGTTCCAGCCATAACAATCCAGGCACCCAGCTGTCCCTGATCTTCATCCTGTCCGAAACCATAACCATGAATACCTTCCGTTCCATAGAAATCTTTAATTATTGCCCTTACCCATTTCTGTGTCTTTGAAGGTTTCCCTGTGTGGTTGAAGAGAAAGGAAGTGTGCAGACATGGCTGGTTACCATGATTATATGGTTTCATTATTCCTGCGAAAGCATGTATTTCTGTTCCCCCTCCAAAATAATCTTTCTGCGAAATGAGGAAAATACTGTCGAGCCTGCTGTTAAATTCATCTACTCCAATTTTGGCAGCTATGCCTTCAGGATCGTGGGGTACATAAAAGGAGTACTGGTAAGCATTACCTTCCTGAAACCCGTTATGGGGCTGGGTAGCATCAAACTCTTCAAAGAACTCACCATTCTCAAGCTTTGGCCACATAAGCTGACGCGTGGGGTGAAAGATATTTTCCCAGCCCTTCGACAGGTTCATCAACATCTTATAATCCTCATCTTTACCCAGCGATTTTGCCATTTGAGCAACAGCATATGAAGTGAAAGAATACTCAAGGGTATGAGAGCATGCAAACCTCCACAACTCATCGGAACCGACGCCTGTTGAAAGATAGGGGACATACCCATATTTCACAAACCTGCCAACATCCATTTTGCCTGCTCCGAAGATGCGGTTCTCCGATGTAATCTCATTTTTAAGGGATGCCTCGTATCCTTTCTGAACATCAAAATCTCTTATCCCGCACATGTACGCTGCTACAATTGCAAGAGGTACCTGGTTGGTACCGACGCCAGATACATATTTACTGTTTGCAAGCCCGTCACCAAGCCATCCTGCATCCTGATATACTATTAAATGAGTCTTCACGAAATCGGTAAGATATTCAGGATAAGCCAGGGCCCACAGCTGCACAAGGTTCCATTGTCCTCCCCAGATCCCGTCAGTATTGTAAAAATTATGCTCAGGTTTATTGTTTTTATCGAGTGGCAACTGACCGTTGGTACCATCGTTTTTCGGATAGGCACCATTAATATCGCTTGCAAGGCCACGCCCCAGAAGTGCATGATAAAGGCCGGTATAGAATTTTACCTTGTCGCGAAGGTCCTTGCCTTCAACACGTATTCTTCCCAAAAAGGCATTCCAGTTATTGTGAGCATTCACCTTTGCATCATCAAAGCTCAAATCAGCAGCTTCCGCTTCGAGATTGAGCCGTGCATTCTCAACAGATGTGTAAGAGAGTCCAGCTTTAATTGTAATGCTTTCATTTTCAGTTGTTGAAAAATCGAAATATAGCCCAGCACCAACACCGGTAGCCTCGTTTTTACCAGCTTCGGCAGTAGTGCCATGAAAAATGCCATATGAAACCGGTTTCTTGTCAATATCGGCAGAAAAGAACATTTTCACGCTGGCACCGGTCTGGTATTTCTTTACATATTCCGGATAGGTCTCAACAAATCCTTCAATACGTCCATCAGCTGTGTAGGTTACCCTGGCATCTTTCACACCGCCACTTTCACCCTGTTTATTACCGATATCGAAAAGTATATGCGACTGATTGCCTGCAGGAAAAGTATAACGATGGAAGCTAACCCTGTTGGTTGATGTAATTTCAGCTTTTATCCCATAATCTTTAAGAATAACAGAATAATATCCCGGATCGAGGATCTCATCCTTTTTGTCGAATTTGGATCTGTATCCAACGCCTTCTGAATCAGTAGGTCCCGGAATTGTTTTCAATTCCCCGGTTGTTGGCATAAAAACTACCCCTCCAACCTGGAACTCGTGAAAATTTGGAAACCCTTCAATAGAATTATGCCTGAAGTCGTATCCGACAGCTTCCCATCCATCTTTATTCCCCAGATGTCCATCGGTTGAAGGACCGGGTTTTGCCATACCGAAAGGATTAGCTCCCGGAGTAACATGGAACCACCTGCAATGGGCAGTCCCGATAAGAGGATCGACAAATTGTGTCAGATCTTCCTGAACGATGGTGCTATTCTCTGTTTTACAGGATATCGCAAAAAGAGAAACCAGAGCAATTACAGGCAGTAAACTATATAACTTCCTCATAAATTTTATTATTTAAATTTTTTCAAAAGTAACAGAAAAAGAGAGAAGACCAAAATCCGGTAAGGCAGCCTTAAGGTTATTGAGATAGTTCTACGTTAATGATCCTGGCTCATGTTTCCCAACTGCTGATTATACCAGAAAAGGGAAACATCGGCATAGGAATAGTTAGTTGTTGAAATGAGTTTCGTGTTGAAGTACTTCTTACTAACCATCGTCGCTATTTGTGAAGCAGTTTTGTCGATTCCATAATTATAAGCAGTTGCAAGAAATTTAATTCTATCGGACTCATTCATTTTTCCTGTATTGTATTTCTTCTCGCAGATCTTTAAAAAAGCTACCAGGTAATTGAACTGAGTTTTAGGATCTTCAAGATCCGTGACAATCGATTTTCTAAAGTTCTTAATGTCGCTGCTCCTGTCTTTTTGTTTCAGCAGAACAGATGCTTTCCGTCCCATAAAAGACGGAGCCTCCTTATGGATCATTTCTGCAAATGATGGTTTCATCTGGAACTGTCCGATAGAGAAATTTGCATATTCTTCCCCTAGGTTGATATAGAGGGCTTTTAGCAGTGTTATTTCCATTTTATCGCGCAGGGCAGAATAGCGGACAAGCTCAGGAAAAATAACAGAAATAGCTATTGGATACGGGATATGGTTTTTAGTAAGAAGAGGCTCCATCCATACCCTGTTATCTTTCTCAAAATCTACTGCCCTGGTCCAGTCAGATCCGAAAATTGCCTTGTAATCACAAGATTGTGAGTAAGATAAACTAAACTGGGTAAGAAAGACCAGAATTACAGGAATAAGTTTTATTTTTCGCATTATGCTCATATCTTAAACCCTCTGCCGCTTTGCGGCATCTCCCCTGGAAGGATTTGACCATTATGATAACACCCCTCTACCGCTTTGCGGCATCTCCCCTGGAAGGGGAGAAAGAAGAAAGAAAAATCAGAATGGAATTTTACATTGCATTATAGCATTCTTTTTTGGAGAATAGTACATATATGCAATATATACTTTACCATCGGTTTTTATCAGGCGGGGGCTAAAAGTCTCATCCAGAGTAGTATTGTCGCTTATTTTAAGGGTCCCATAGTTATAAACAGCATACTTTGTTCCGGCAGTGTTCACAAATAATTTATCGGCATTCATATCATCCTGTTTGACAGTAAGCAGGGTGTTCCCCTGAAGATCCATAATTTTGCCGGAAGGGTTAATCACAATAATTTCGTCATATTTAATTTCTCCCGAAAAACTTGAACCCATTGAGCTCATGGGATCAAACGAGGCATCAGGGATATTGGAGATGAACTTTGGTGCAATATTCCCAGGTCCTCCAGCCTCCATTGTTCTATCTGAGATCATCTGAGTATATTGCATAGCCAGGTCCATCTTCTCCTGATCGGTTTTTGCATTTTTAATAGCTTCATCCATCGCATCGCCTTCGTCCTCGCTAACAATAATATTTTCGACAATAAATGCAGCAAACTGATCTTTAGATTTTGATACCGTAAAGTTGTTGATCATGGCATAAGGGCCATAAGTCTTTCCTGCAAAAGTGATTATGAATTTTTCACCAGAACGGCTTATGTAAGGTTTATGCATTTTAATAAAATCTTCAATCTCTTTTTCTTTAATTTTAGCCTCATCTTCCTCTTCATCTTCCTGCATTAATGCTTCCTGCCTTAATGCAAAGTCAGCCAGCTTAGGGTCACCATACCTGTATGGGCCATTTGTTACTCCATCTTTCACAATATAGTATTCATCTGATCCAACATGTTTTGCCAGGATGCGTCCATCGTCTGTAATGCTGATAGACAGTTCCTTATAATCAAGTTGTAACTTTCCTCCCAGATCCATAATGAGAATAGCATCGGAGCAGGCAGATGCAGGTTCAGGCTGATCAGCATTTTTGTTCTTTGAGCCCTCTCCAGGCTTGGTGCCAAGGAGTTCATCTGTCATTGATTTTGTTACTTTTTTCAGGAGTCCGCCTTTCTGTCCATTTACCGGGTTTGTTATTGTCAGGGCAAACACAATCAGGAATAATACCAGTTTTCTCATGTTGTAGCTATTTTTTATATCCAAATATACTTATTACTTATTTATCTGTTTGCAGAAAAGAAACTTTATTGACTCTTCATCCGGCTAATATTTAGCATGAAGGCAGGGGAGTTATAGAACGGATCGAAGGAGGGGTTGTTAACGATTTCCCCTGTCCGGTGGTTAATGTACCCCTTCACAAACTGGCAAGAAAGCTGATATATCGGATCAGAGTTATCGAACTCAGAAGGAGGGGCTTCAGTAAGAATATTCTCAAAGGAAAAATTTTTAAGACCTGCTTTTTCAATTTCCATTGAATAAAAATTGGCGACATCGTTCGAGATGCAGATAACTACCAGGAAATCACCAAAAAATTTACGGCTGTTGTGTTTAATTGTCAGATCAAGCTTGTCTTTTGAAACGGGTAATGCAGTTTTGTAAAATGAATCGGCGAATTTAAAGCCCTCCCTGATGATATTTTTAGCATCGGCTTCTTCTTTAGTGTAGTGAATGTAGATTTTATAATCTCTGTCGTTTCCAATAATGAAGTTAATACTCTTTTCTTCCATAAGCTTATCAGGGAAAAAAGAACTGTACCGGCTAAGCTTTTGAATCTCGCGCAAAAAATCCATCATCTCATCTAGACTTCGGCTTTTCTCAATACCTGATAATCTTTTTACAGTTGTTTCGATAAAAATATTCTTTTTTGCCAGCTGAATATGCAGAAAAGCGATATATCCAAGCAGCGCAATAAAAAAGACAAATACAATCAGGTATACCAACATGCAATCATTTTTTAATAATCAGAAGGATACGTCTTATAAAGGTATGATAGAATTTTAATTGATGCAATGATATATGTTTTTTTAAGCTAAGGGGATAATAACGTACCTTTTTTTTCAAACTTACGTCACGTCAGTCACACACACAAATTGAGTTAATGTGCAGACAGACAATAAAATAGTAAGCAATATCCGACTTTTGCTTTCACAAGTCTTACTAAAATTAAGTAAAAAAAATTAAATGAGTATAGTGGATTTATGAATAATACAAAAAATGACTATCGGGAATCAGGTATCGGGATTCATAAATAGCCTGAAAATAAATTTATTCACCCCAGCCCCAAGGGGAGTATATTGATTTTCAAGCTCAGATGGGGACGGGGTATCGAGGTAAAGAAAAATCCGGTACTGAGTATCAGCTACCGGATTGATTAAACTAATGAGGGATGAAAAGCTATATTTTATTTATGTTTTTCCATACCTGATAACAGCAACTCCGGCCCATCTTCAGTAATGATCCACACTTTTTTCCCCGCCTCGTTCTCCTCTGAGTACTCTTCATCATTATATCGATTGTAATGAGGGAATAATGAATCTTCAAGAATGGTGTCAAATTTAAAGATTGTACCCTCAGGCAGGTAAATATTTATGCCAACATAGTCGGCCGACCATCTGCGGCCTTCAGGGATGGTGAAGTATTCGTCAAGGAAGAGAGTATCGGCAACTGATGAGTAGCTGTATATTAAGTCGTTTGTTTTTTTCAATGCTTCTGACCTAGTGCGTCCCGATGAGTGTTTTCTGAGGTCAATTCTTGCCTCATTATTGTCGGACCGGTACACATTTAAGCAAGGGACAATATAGAGGTTGCCTTTTTCTTCATTAGAATAGACAGTGTAGCACTCTTCTTTCAGCGACAGCTCTTTATCAAATTTCAGGTCGGATACTTTTCTGCCTGCTTTGATGTACAAGGTATCAGCGACAGGTTTAATGGTATTCTGGGATGAGGATTTTGCCGATTCAGCAAAGCTTATCCCTTCAGTAAACAGGATTATAGAGAGGGCAGCAACAGTTATTACCCACAAAATAAGTGCTATAAGAGTGAAGACGCCATCCTTTGCCTTGAACCAGAAGATCATCTTAATACCCCAGTAGATGAAGGCCAGAAGCGGCATAACCACAGCAATTATTGTCAGGCCAATAACCCAGGGTACCAGTGAAGGAGTAATTATGTAGTGCAAGAAGTCGGGAAAATATACCAGGTTCACATCGAAAGCATCTGTTGAAAATACACCGGGGAACTTGAGAATGAATATCATCACAAAGCTAAGGATAAATAGGAAGCCTGTCAGAACGAAAGTTCCGCCAATGATAATAAGAAGGATCCGCAGGGCAATATACGATACTCTTCCAATGGCCCTGAATATTTCATTGAAGGCGTTGCCAATTCGGGATGTATTGTAATATCCTGAGTTGTATTGAGGAGCCCCAGATGAGACTGACTCTCCTGTGTGCCTGTTGTACGACCTGGCTGAGTGATATGCATTTCCGTACATCTCTCTCTTCCTGGCTTCGGTATTGGCTTCAGGAAGCGCTATCCATAGAGCAATGTATATAAAGAAGCCTACCCCCGAAAACGCGAGTAAGGCAAATAAGATACGGAACAGAACGGGATCGGTATTCAGATATGCCCCAATACCACCACATACCCCACTGATTATGGAATCGTCGGGATTACGATACATACGCTTTTTCTGGAAGCCATAAACAGGAGGAGGAACTGCTTCACCTGACGAATCAAAATCTTCAGGATTTCCAATTATTGAGATCATACTTTCGATATTTTCCCTGCTGATCACCCCTGCCAGACCCTTCTGGGAATCGAATATTTCTGCAATACGCGATTCTATGTCTTCAATTGTCTCGTTACCACCCTGAACATTTCTGAACCGGTTGTTAATAGCCTGAAGATAATCGCGCAGGATACGGTATGCCTCTTCGTCTATCTTAAATAGGGTTCCGGCGATATTTATATTTATTGTCTTATCCATTGTTTCTTAATTTTTGTGGTTGATATGAGGTTACCTGGTTCTGATAAGATTGACTGAATCAACGAGCTCCTGCCACGATTTATCAAGGTCGTTGAGGTAGGTTCGTCCTGTATCGGTAAGTTCGTAATATTTCCGGGGAGGGCCTTGTTGTGATTCTTCCCAACGGTAGCTGAGCAATCCGGCATTTTTTTGCCTTGTCAGAAGAGGATAGAGTGTCCCTTCAACCACTATGACCTGGGCCTCTTTGAGTTCTTTGATTATGTCGCTGGCATAGCAGGAATTCCTTGAAAGCACCGACAGGATGCAATACTCCAGTATCCCTTTGCGCATCTGAGCTTTTGTATTTTCTAAATCCATGATAATTTGTTTTAATAGTTTACGATATAATTAGAGTTTCCATTACTGCTAAAGCTTCATGTTCTTCCTTACGGAATTGAATTCCTTTTTAACAGACTCTGTTATGTTGTTAATATTGACAGGATTACCTTTCATTTCAATTTTCTGGGCAGTTGTTTTAGCTTCAGGAATAACAATATACAGGATCAGGTAAACGAGAATCCCCAATCCGCCTGCCAGAGTTAGGGCAATGAACAGAATCCTTACTATTACCGGGTCGATGTTCCAGTATGCGCCCATTCCTGAACAAACTCCTCCGATAACCCTGTTGTCGGTATCGCGGTACATGCGGTGATATCCGGGTGATGTAAACTTGTTGCGGGCTGAAGGTTCATCATTGTCAGAAATATCTTCAGGAGTTCCCAGCACTGAAATAGCCTGGCGGACATCATCAATATTAATGACCTGCTTATAGCCTGAAAGTTTCGAGCGGAACAGTTCCGCCATTCGTGTTTCGATATCTGAAAGAATCTCTGAAGAGCTCTCTTCGCCGGCAAAGTGAAGTTCAAGATTCCTGAGATACATTTTTAATTCTGCATACGCATCCTCGTCGATGTTGAAAGAATAACCGCCGAGATTTATGCTTACTGTGATTTTCATAGTTCTGTTTTTTATTTACTACTGTTTAATACATGTAACATTACAATGCAAAGATATAAATATATTTATATACTATGCAATACATAGTACTAAAATAAATGTAATTATTTTAATAATACTTTTTAACATGCAGGTAGTCAATGTTATAAAGTTTGAAGAAATTTTGATACTGATCTCATCCTGCGGCTCCTTATTATTCACCACATTCGTCTGGTACTTCTCCTGGTTATTCACCACATTCGTCTGGTCCAACTCCTGATAATTCACCTCATCTTCCGGGTCTTTCTCCTGATAACTCACCTCATCCTCCATCTCCTTCTCCTTGAGGAGAAGGAGGGTAATACAAACAATGGCAACATGTTAGCCCCTCTCCTCCAGGAGAGGGGTTGGGGTGAGGTAGGTCAAAAGGAGAGATGTTGGGGTCAGGTGAATCAAGAGGAGAGGTGTTGGGGTGAGGTATGTCAAAAGGAGATGTTGGGGCGAGGTAGGTGGAGAGGAGATGTTGTGGTGAGGTGGGTCGAGAGGAGGGGTTGGGGAGAGGTGGATCAAGTAGAGGGGTGGGAGAGATGAAAACAAACAGGAGAGTTGAAATAAATTGAGCTTCATTTTTGTAAATTTGATCTTAAAAATAATTCCATGAAAAATTCTTCTAATTATAACTATAAGGATAATCTGACATGGGGAGCCAAACCAGATATTTTCAAAAAGGCTAAAGAATTAAGAAAATCCATGACTGAAGCAGAAATAATTCTCTGGGGACATTTGAAAAATAGTAAATTGAACGGGTTAAAATTCAGACGACAGCATCCTTTGGATATTTTCATTGCTGATTTTTATTGTCATCAAAAAAAATTAATAGTAGAACTGGATGGTGGAATTCATGATTCATTAGAACAGAAGGAACATGATGAGGGACGGACATTTGAACTTGAAGAAAAAGGATTTAAAATTATACGTTTTAAAAATGATGAAGTATTAAATAATATAGAGGACGTTCTATCCAGAATTCAAAGCCACTAATTTACTCCACCGAGAAATTCATAAATGACCATTCCATACAATTAGTAATTCATATATTTATCGAAATATTATTTTCAGGATGATGAAGAAATACAAATGGGGGATCCTTGCCCCGGGAAAGATGTCAGCGAAGTTTACAAGGGCGCTTAAGCTATTGGATAATGTGGAGTTATATGCCGTTGGTTCACGCAACATGGAGAGAGCGAAGCAGTTTGCTGAAGAGCATGGGTTTAAAAAATCGTATGGTACTTACGAAGACCTGGCTGCCGATGAGGAGGTTGATGTAATTTACATTGCATCGCCACATTCGTCTCATTATGAACATACTTTACTCTGCCTGAGGAACGGGAAGGCTGTTTTGTGCGAGAAGGCTTTTGCTCTTAACAGCCGTGAAGCTGTTGAGATGATTGATGAGGCAGTCAGGCAGAAGGTTTTTCTGATGGAAGCACTGTGGCCCCCTTTTCAGCCTGTTTACCAGAAAACCAGGGAGATGTTGCGAAGTGGTGAGCTGGGAAAAGCCATCCACATGGATGCCCGGTTTTCTTTTCAGGCTCCGTTTAGCGCCGCTGACAGAAAATTTAATTTGGCTCTTGGAGGCGGTTCGCTATTGGATATCGGAGTCTATACTGTAATTGATGCACTCTATTTTATGGGTGTCCCTGACGAGATATTTGCAAAGGCGTTGTTTTCTGAAACCGGATCGGAGGATTCTATCAGCATAATATTTGGTTATAATGACGGACGGATGGCTACTCTCTACAGTTCGTTCAAAACACTTGCCGGCATAGGATGCGATTTACTCTGTGAGAACGGGAACCTGTTTTTTTCCAGGGGGCGCGATATGTCGCAGAGGTTAGTTGTTGCCATGAATGGGAAAGAGAATGTTGAATACTCATTGTTGCCTGATGGTATGGGTTACCAATTTGAGGCTGCAGAGGTTATGAGGTGCCTTGACGAAGGGAAGCTTCAGAGTGATGTTGTTCCGCATTCTTTCAGCCTTGATCTTATGAGGACTCTTGACAGGATAAGGATGGCTGCCGGAATTGTTTTTCCGGGAAGGGATTAAGGGACTGAGAGACTAAGAGACGGAGAGACTAAGAGACGAAGGGACTAAGAGACTAAGAGATGCAGAGACGAAGGGACGAAGAGACGAAGGGATGAAGAGGCTATGCATTCCCGAATCAGTAACTTTGAA
>JFJP01005698.1_pt1 | contig 15091 bp, 14 predicted proteins | sample 431651 | NCBI WGS metagenome assembly JFJP01 (sample SAMN02602958, study PRJNA72255) | Microbial mat metagenome, whole genome shotgun sequencing project. | biome: fresh water; feature: sink hole; material: water; isolation source: purple microbial (photo- and chemosynthetic) mats found in...
TGACGGCCCCCTGGACCTCCACCAGCAGTTCGTGCTCCAGAAAAGCCGCGTCTTCGCTCAGCTTGCGCAGCACCCGCCAGTCTTGCGTGAACACCACCAGCCCGCTGGCCCCTGACTCCAGCGGCACGCAGGCGCTCAATTTGGCAAAGTGGTGTTGCAGCACGCGCTGGCCGGACGCGTCGTCGGCCGCATGGTTGCCCACTTGCAGCAACTGCTGCGCCGGCTTGACGCGCTGATGGGCCTGCCCCAGCGCGGCCATGGCATCAAAGCCCGGCGGTTTGTGCAACAGCAAGGTGACATCGGTCAGCGCCATCAGGCTGGCCTGGGGATCCACCTGCACGGTGTGCTCGGCCACCCGCGCCATCGGTGCCTCGACCACCTGGCCGTTGACCTGCACCCAGCCGCCTTCAATGTATTGTTCGGCCTCACGGCGCGAGCAGGCCTTGAGCTGCATCACCCGCTTGGACAGGCGCTCGCTCGCTGGTGCCGGTGATGCCGGTGTGACTGGGGCTTTTGGCGGGCGGCGTTGAAGGGGTGGCTTGGTCATGAAGGGCATGTTAACCGCTGGTCAAAGCGATTAAGGGCTTGATCCGGCGGCGGCTGGCGGGGGCTAAAAACTCACTTTGAATCACCCGAGCACAAAGGCAGTGTTCACGACCAGTTCAGTGGATCGAGCTGGTAAAACTGGCAGAACTCCCGATAAAGCGCCGGATACTCTTGCGCCATCTGGGTGCTTTGCTCAAAAAACACCTCGGACACCACGGCAAAAAACTCGGCTGGATCGGTGGCGGCATAGTCACAAAACAGGCTGGGGGCGCCGCGTGTGGCCCGGGCCTGCAAGGTGGCAAATTCGGTGCCCAGCACTGCCGACCAGCTTTGGCGCTGCGCGCGCCGGGTCAGCCGGGGCGCACCATTGGCGTGGCCGGTCTCCTGATCAAGCTGGTGGGCAAACTCATGGATCGCCACGTTTTGCCCGTCGTCGACCACGGCAGCACCCTCCAATGTGTCCTGCCATGACAACACCACCTGGCCCTGTGACCACGATTCACCAGCCAGCACCTGGCGCGCCTGATGCGCCACGCCAATGCCATCGGTGTGATCCCGCTCGACCACAAAGCTGCCCGGGTACAACAAAATTTGCCGCAGATTGGGGTAACAACCGGCGGGCCGGTTCAAGATCAGCAAACAGGCATGGGCTGCTACGGTGACCCGCATCTCGTCGGTGACCTGCAAGCCCTGGCAACCGATAAACACTTTTTCAGCCAGAAACACCTGCATCTGCTGCCTGATCTGGCGCTGCAAATCTGCCGGCAGCCGCTGGTACAGCGGCACGTTTTGGCGCAATATCACACGCCAGGCTGCCGGAAAAGGCTGCTGCCGCAAAGCCTGGCGCTTGCGTTCAAGCCACCACGGCTGACCCGCAAACCACATCACCAGCAGCACGCCGAGACAGAGAATGATGAAGGCTGGCATGGTGGGTGATGTTTCAAAATTGTCAAACAGGCTGTTAGCTGGGCACCCGGGGTGGATTTTCAATAGCGCTGTCAGGCACCCCTGTTTTGGCAGGTGCATGATCGCACGCTGTTGGTAACAATGGCGAACACCTGTAACTTGTTGCAACAGTCACCAGCGGCAACCCGCTTGTCCGCTACTATTGCTGTGACGTTTTTTATTCGGACCGTTTTGATGACCACCGAAACTATGGATTTGCCGCTAACCCTCCGCCCTGCGCCAGCTGCTGAAGTTCAATCCGATGCTGCCTTGAGCGCATCACTGGCAACTGCTGCTGCCGCATTGGTGGCTGGCGGGGTCGGCGGGGCTAACGCTGCGACGCCGGTCGATCCAACGCCGGCTAGTGCCAGTTATTACCCCAATGCCACGACCGATGCAGAGGCCGCACGCTTTTTGCTGCAGGCGCAGTTTTCTGCCAACCAAACCGAAATTGCCGCCGTCAGAGCCGCCGGCTATGCCACCTGGTTGCAGCAGCAAATGGCCCAACCCGTGTCGACATCGGGCTGGGCCTGGCTGGACAGTCAGGGATATGCCAATGTGCAAAATCCTGCCAACTACTACGACAGCACGGCACCGGCCGACTACATGATCTGGAACCAGCTCATGGCGTCGCCCGATGCCGTGCGCAAACGCTGCGCCCTGGCCCTGTCAGAGTTTTTTGTGGTGTCGTCCAGTGGCTTGGATTTCAGCTGGCGCAGCCACGCCGCGGCCCACTACTGGGACACCCTCAATGCCCACGTCTTTGGCAACTACCGCAACCTGCTTGAAGCCATCACACTGAATGTGGCCATGGGTTATTACCTCAACACCAAAGGCAACAAAAAAGCCGATGGCAAAGGCAGCCAGCCTGACGAGAACTATGCCCGCGAGGTCATGCAGCTGTTCAGCATCGGGCTGGTGCTGCTCAATGCTGACGGCACGCCTCAGCTGACCAACGGCATGACTACTGATAGCTACAGCGCCAGCGACATCAGCAATCTGGCCCAGGTGTTTACCGGTTATGACGTGGACCAGAGCCAGAACGTGATCACCCTGATCACGCAAACCGGGGGTGGCACACGCAAAGTCGGCAACACCGCCTTTGCCCGGCTGCCGATGGTGCAAACCGGTAACAACCATTCCTTTTTGGCGGCCACGTTTTTGGGGGTCACGATCCCGGCCAACACCTCTGCCAGCGCGGCGCTCAAAACCGCACTTGACACCCTGTTCAACCACCCCAACACCGCACCGTTCTTTGGCAAACAGATGATCCAGCGACTGGTCACCAGCAACCCGAGCCCGGCCTATGTGGCACGCGTGGCGGCAGCCTTTGTCAACAACGGCCAGGGTGTGCGGGGTGATCTGGCAGCCGTCTGGCAGGCGATCTTGCTGGACGACGAGGCGCGGGGACCGGATGGTCTGACCCAGCCCGCCTTTGGCAAGCTGCGCGAACCCATGGTCCGGCTGGTGCAGTGGGCACGCACTTTTTTCCTTGTCTCTAAAAATGGTTTGTGGAAGGTTGGCGACCTGAGCAATGCCGCCACCCAGTTGGGGCAAAGTGCGCTGCGTTCGCCCTCGGTCTTTAATTTTTTCCGCCCGGGTTATGTGCCGCCCGGCACCTCGCTGAGTGCGGGTTCGGTGGCACCCGAGTTTCAGCTGGTCAATGAAAGCAGCGTCGGTGGCTACCTCAACTACATGACGGGAGTCATTTCCAACGGCATCAGTTCAGGTGACATCAGGGCGGATTACAACCGGGAACTGGCCTGGGTCACCGATGCCAGCACCCTGGTGCAACAACTCAACCTGCTGCTGTGCGCCGGCCAACTGTCGCCCGCCACGCAGTCGCTGATGGTGACCGCCCTGAATGCGACCGCGGTCACCGCCAGCAGCAGTGATGCCGCCAAGCGCAACCGCATCTGTGCTGCGGTGCTGATGGTGATGGCCAGCGCCGAATACCTGATTCAGAAATAAGAGGCCCGTGGTGTATCTGATCCAACCTGATTTGCATACGCGCCGCGCATTCTTGCGGCGCTCTGGCCAGCTGGCCATGACCGGTGCGGCGCTGCCGATGGCCCTGAATCTGGCCGCCATGGGCGAGGCGGCAGCCTTTAACGCGCCGGCCAACGACTACAAAGCACTGGTGTGTGTGTTTTTATACGGTGGCAACGACAACGCCAACACTGTGGTCACCTATGACGACCCCAGCTACGACAAGTACAGCGCCATCCGCGGGGGCGGTGCCGGCCGTAGCGCCGGCGGTATCGCGCTGGCCCAGTCTGACCTGGCAGCCACCTTGCTGACACCCAAGGTGGCCCCGGTCGATGCGCTGGGTGCCAGCCGTTTATACGCCCTGCATCCGGCCATGACCCATCTGGCGGGTTTGTTCAACGCGGGTCATGCCGCAGTGCAGCTCAATGTCGGGCCGCTGGTGCTGCCCCTGACGCGTGCGCAGTACAACAGCTCAGACCGGGTCAGTTTCCCACGGCCGCCGCAACTGTTTTCACACAACGACCAGCAGTCGATCTGGCAATCGTCGTCGCCTGAGGGCTCCAAGGTGGGCTGGGGCGGCAACATTGGCGACCTGGCGATCCAGAGTGGTGTCAACAGCCATGCCACCTTCTCTTGCATGTCGGTCACCGGCAACGCTGTTTTTCTGTCAGGTGATACCGCGCTGCAATACCAGCTCAGCACCAACGGTGCCATCAAGATCAACCCGGCAACCTCGAACGTCTATGGGTCCAGTGCTGTCAGAAACGCCATCAACGCCCTGATTCAACAACCGCGCAGCCACCTGCTTGAGAACGACTACAACACCGTGACCTGGCGCGCCCTGGCAGCGGAAGGACTGGTGACGGCAGCCTTGACAGAACCCGCTCCCAGCACCGTTTTCCCGGCCGATGGCCTGGGGCCGCAACTGAAAATGGTGGCGCGCCTGATCAAGGGCCGTGCCACGCTGGGAGCACGGCGCCAGGTATTTCTGGTGTCGATGGGCGGCTTTGACCTGCATGACAACCTGATCCGCGACCATGGCGGCCTGCTCGGCAAGGTCAGTGCCGCCATGACGGCGTTTTACAACGCCACGCTTGAAATGGGCATCGCCAAGCAGGTGACAGCGTTTACCGCGTCAGATTTTGGCCGCACCCTGGCGTCTAACGGCGATGGCTCCGACCATGGCTGGGGCGGTCACCACCTGATCGTCGGCGGTGCGGTCAAGGGGCAGGCGTTTTACGGCATACCACCGCCTGTGAGCGTGGGCGATACCAAGGACGGCACTGGCAATTACGCCCCGGTCGACCAGTGGCATGTGGGGCAGGGTCGCCTGCTGCCCAGCACCTCGGTCGACCAGTACGCCGCCACACTGGCGCGCTGGTTTGGTGTAACAGATGCCGAGCTGGCTGGCATTTTGCCAAATATCAGCCATTTTGGCGGTGCCGGCTATCCGGTCAACCTGGGTTTCATGAGCCCCACGGCCATTAACTTGATGCCGATCCTGAACTTGTTGCTGTTGGACTGAACCGGGCCATGACAGCCTACAGCTCACGCCATCATCGATTCAATGCGCGCCACGTGGGCCATGAGTGAGCGCTTGGCCACCGGCCACATGCGCTCTGGCACGTCGCTGTAAACGGCAGCCACCCAGTCATCGAGCGAGCCCAGCGGCTGGTTTTGCATGGCCTGCATGACACACGCCTCGCGCAGCAGGCGGTGCTGTTTAAGCCGAGCAATAGCCGCCACAGCCTCGTCACCCGGCCCGCCGATCACATAGCCGTGCGCTGGCAGGATGTAATTGATGTGGTACTCGGCGCAAGCTTGCGAGAGCACATCGAGCGAATTCAGGTAGTCATTCATGTCGCCATCGGGGGGGTCAACCACCGTGGTGCTGCCATTCAAAATATGGTCACCCGAAAACAGCAAGCCGTCTTGCAACAGCACCAGGCAGACATGGTTGGCCGCGTGGCCCGGCGTGTGCAGCACCAGCAGGGTGTGGCCAGAGTTATAGGCCAAATCACCCTCTAGCCCTTGTTGATTAAGCGCTACCCGCTCTAGATTTTGTAGTACCCTGTCAGGCACAAAGGCACTTGCTGCGCGCGCAGTGGGGGCGCTGGGCAAACCCAGAATGGGCGGTGCCTGCAATGAAGGCGCATCGGCCTGTGCCTGGCACATGGCCTGCAGCACACGCGCGCCCGGCGAATGGTCGGGATGAGAGTGGGTGCAAACAATCATGCGGATATCACCCCCAGCAGCGCGCCAGAGCTTTTCCAGGTGCTCGTGGTCCAGTGGTCCGGGGTCGATGGCGATGAACCCGGTGGCCGGCTCACCCACCAGATAGCTGTTGGTGCCGGGGCCAGTCATGGCGCCCGGGTTGGGTGCGGTCAGGCGTAGCACATTTTTGAGCAGTGGCACCGCCTGCTGGCTTTGCCATTCCAGTGGGTGCACGATCTGGCCGTCCGGGCAAACCAACGCCAGTTCACCAAACGGCGCTTCGTGCTCCATGTAACGAACCTCGCGCCCTGCCAGCAGTCCGGAGCGCGGACAGCACGTCCACAGCGGTTCCTCGGACACGGCACAAGCCTGCAACACAGCATCAACATCGGTGTAAACCTGCAAGCGCTCAAGCGTGCGAATGGTCGGGTAAATGAGGAAAAAGTTGCCCGCCTTGTGCCGGGCCAAGGCATCTGCCGGGCGCACCCAGACCGGCTCAAACTGCTCGGACTCGTCGGCCACAGGGGTTTGCCCCGCTGGCATGCGCGCCACCAGAAAAGGCACATCAAAGCGCTTGGGAAGGTCGCGGTCACCGATCCAGTGCGCCAGCACAAACATCTCATGCGCGGCCAATTTCAGCCCCAGCGTCTGACACTGCGCGGCAAACGGTGCGCTGCGTTGCAACTGGGCGATGTCGGTCTGGTCAACCGCTGTGCCATCCATCCGATGCGCCAGCAGGACCCCGAGTTCTTCAAAACTCTCGCGAATCGCTGCAACGGCCTGCGTCAGGTGCAGGTCACTTTGGGTTGGGCGGCGCTGGGCCAGCGCGTGACACAGCGCGTCTGCCGCATCAATGCCCCCACCCGGAAAAACATAGGCACCCGGTAAAAAGCTGGCACTGGCAGAGCGCCGTGTCATCAGCACCTCAACGCCGCCGGGTGTATCACGCAGCAACAGCACCGTGGCCGCTGCCCGGGCAGTGGCTGGTGGACGTGGCGGATGCAGCAGTTGGGTTGGGCGTGGCATGGCCAGTTGCCTTACAGCCGCATCGGGATGCCGCGCTCAGCCATGCGGGCCTTGGCTTGGGCCACCGTAAATTCACCATAGTGAAAAATACTGGCGGCCAGCACTGCGTCGGCACCACCGAGCTGGATGCCATCGGCCAGGTGGTCGAGCGTGCCAACGCCGCCCGAGGCAATCACCGGCACACTGACTGCGCAGCTCACAGCTCGGGTTAGCGCCAGGTCAAACCCGGCCTTGGTGCCGTCGCGGTCCATGCTGGTGAGCAAAATTTCGCCGGCACCAAATTCGGCCATTTGGGTGGCCCAGATGACAGCGTCCAGACCGGTGTTCTTGCGCCCGCCGTGGCTGTAGACGTCCCAGCCTTCACCCATTGGCTGGCCAAGGGCATCGGGGCGCTGTGCATCGGCAGTGCGGCGGCGTTTGGCGTCAATGGCCACCACGATGCATTGCGCACCGTATTTGCGCGAGGCATCTTGAATGACTTGCGGGTTGGCAATGGCCGCCGAATTGAAACTGGTCTTGTCGGCACCGGCATTGAGCAGACGGCGCACGTCATCGACCGTGCGCACCCCGCCACCGACCGTCAGCGGAATAAATACCTGGCTGGCCACGGCCTCAATGATGTGCAAAATCAGGTCGCGACCATCACTGGTGGCGGTGATGTCAAGAAAAGTGAGCTCGTCAGCACCCTGCTCGTTGTAGCGCGCGGCGATTTCGACCGGGTCACCGGCATCGCGCAGTTCGACAAAATTGACGCCTTTGACCACACGGCCACCGGTCACGTCAAGGCAGGGAATGATTCGTTTGGCTAGCATGGTTTCAGTTTAACGGGTTCGACGGCTGCGCTTTTGACTGTGCTTTTGACTTGCGCTCATGGTCCTGCATGACCCTGGCAATCAGCGCGTCGGCAATCTCGCCCAGCGGCAACACCTCATTCGCGGCACCGCACTTGATGGCCTCCCGGGGCATGCCAAACACCACGCAAGAGTTTTCGTCTTGCACAAAGTTGTAACTGCCGGCGTCGCGCATGGCGCGCATGGCGCGGGCACCGTCTGCGCCCATGCCGGAAAGCATGATGCCGTATGCATTTTTTCCAGCTTCAAGGGCTGCCGATTGGAACAACACCTCGACCGAGGGCCGATGGCGATTGACCAGGTCACCGTCCCGGACGACCGCTGCATAGCCGCGGTCGACCCGGCGCACACTGAACTGTCGCCCACCCGGTGCCAGATAGGCATGTCCCGGCAAAATTCGCTCACCATCAACCGCCTCTTTGACCGTGATTTTGCAAGCATTGTTCAAGCGGGCAGCAAAAGACGCGGTGAACCCGGCTGGCATGTGCTGGGTGATGACGATGCCCGGAAACTCAACTGGAATGCACTCGAGAATCGCTTTGATCGCCTCTGTGCCACCCGTGGATGCGCCAATAAAAACCAAAACTTCGGGCCCGATCTTCAGTGTGGCGCGTGTCACGGGCAGCGTAGTGGCAACTTTTGGAACAAGATTGGGACTCATCGGAGGCGAAGGGCGTCGGGTGATATGAGCACTGGCGGCAATACGAATTTTTTCAGCAATTTGACTGGCCAGAATGTCCAACCCGCCCAGCACATCGGCCCTGGGTTTTGCGACAAATTCGACCGCACCCAACTCAAGCGCCCTGAGTGTGACCTCGGCCCCATGATCTGTCAGGGCAGAAATCATGACGACTGGCGTTGGCCTGAGACGCATCAATCGCGCCAGAAAATCGAGGCCATCCATGCGCGGCATCTCTACATCCAGCGTGATGACGTCAGGATTGAGCTCTCTGATCATGCCACGCGCAATCAACGGGTCACCGGCGGTACCCACACACGCCAAATCATCTTCCCTGTTAATGATTTCTGTCAGAAGACTGCGCACAAGCGCTGAGTCATCGATCACCAAAACACGGATTTTCGCCACGCGCAACCCACTCAAAACAAATCGATCGAGCCACCAGAAGTCGACTTGACGACTGACATCACATTGCCCTTGCGCTCCTCAACGGCCAGCGTCTCCGGATGGGCATGCGCCAGTCTTTTGACCAGCGCTTTGCCCGAGGTCGGAAAAAAGCAGACTTTTCGCGGATGAATATCCAGCACGTCCTGGGAAACCACCGGAATCCTCTCGGTTGACAAATAATCAAGCACAAATTTGGTATTTCTTTCACCAACGTTCATGGATGTAAATCCCGCCATCACTTGCGCCCCACCGAAAATTTTGGCCTGCATCGACTCCCGGCGTGCACCAGTCTTCAGCAATTGATTGATCAGCAGTTCCATGGCGTAAGAGCCATAGCGGCCCCCGCCCTCGCTACCATCCCCTTCTGGCAACATGAAATGATTCATGCCGCCAGAGCGCGCCCGCGAATCCCAGATACAGGCGGCAATACAAGAGCCCAGCACGGTCATGATCATCAGTTCATCGTTTGAAACAAAGTACTCGCCAGGCAGCACCTTGACGGTGTGGTACTGAAAGTGATGATCAAAATAAAAGAAAGATGCCTCGCCGGGAGCACGCGGCCCCGCCTTCAGCCGGTCAAGCTTGATCAGTGGGTCGTCCTGGGCCTTGCGCTTGGTCGCAGCCAGCTCGCTGGCAGCTGGCTGCAGCATCGTCAGCCCGGTTGGGAGCAAATTCATTGCCAAATCAAAGCCTCATAGAACCACAGGTTTATCTGTGCTCATAAACAGTTTTGCCTTTCAGTACAAAAAGATCGCGAGACTCGGTAAAGTTTTCTGCATGCCCCACAAACAGCAAGCCTCCGGGAGCCATCACCCGATGGATCCGCTCAAGCACCTTGCGCTGCGTTGCGCCATCGAAATAAATCATGACATTGCGACAAAACACCACATCAAACAATCCTTGAAACGACCAGTTATCTTCGACTAGATTGACGGTCATAAACTGGATCATATTTCTGTATTCTGATTTAACACGAGCCATGCCTTTATTGGAGTCCTTGCCACGAAGAAAATACACTTTCATCTGTTCTGGCGCGACATTTCCTAAATCATCTACATGATAAATACCCTGCGCCGCCGTTGCCAGAACATTGGAGTCAATGTCACTGGCAATCAATTTCAACTTGCTTTGATGATTCAAGGCATCCAGGGCCGTCATTAAGATGGAGTAGGGTTCTTCGCCTGTTGAAGAAGCACTACACCAAATTTGCAAATTGCCTTTGTGATGTCCTGATTTTAAATAATCTTCCAGAATCTCAAAATGGTGACGCTCACGAAAAAATGATGTTAGATTGGTGGTTAATGCATTGATGAATTCTTGCCACTCGCGGCCATCAATATTACCTTCGAGCCAGATCAAATAATCTTTGAAGCTTTTATAACCTGTTTCACGCAAGCGGCGAGATAAACGACTGTAAACCATTGCATGCTTGCCATCATGCAAGTTAATACCTGCTCGCTGATAAATAAGGGACTGAACCTTGGTGAAATCGGCGTCTGTCCAAATGAATTCCCGGCTGTTGACTCCAACTGGGGTTGTTTCATGTCCATATTTATTCATATAAAACTATACAAATAAATTGGGCAGTATTAAGGACACTTGTCGAAATTAAAAGCGCCGTTCATGAATGAATGGCTGGATTTTTATTGATCGGTAACAATTAGTCCGTATCAGAGGCCAGCCCCATATCAGAGCCTGACATCAATTTTTCAATATCAAGCAGAATAAGCATTCGATCCTCAAGAGAACCCAAGCCAATAACAGCTTCCGAATCGATAATACTTTCAATATCTGGTGCGGCCCGCAGGTTTTCAGGCTCAAGACCCATCACGTCACTGACGGAGTCAACCACTATTCCAACAATGCGTTGGCGCAGATTCAGAATAATAACGACAGTAAACGAATCATAGTCTGCTTTGTTGCAGTTAAATTTCAGGCGCATGTCGACGATTGGCACAATCGTACCGCGCAAATTGACAACGCCCTTGATAAACGAAGGCGCATTTGCAATGCGGGTTGGTGGCTCATAGCCACGAATTTCTTGCACCTTAAGAATATCAATGCCATATTCTTCACGGTCCAGCCGAAAGGTCAAATATTCTCTGGCAGCCGCGCTAGTTGCGTCGTTAATTTTTTCCATTGCATTCACCTTAGATGTAGTCAGGTCAAATGAAACTCAGTGACGCGAGCGACGCACCAAGGCCCCGGTATCCAGGATCAAAGCTACTTTTCCGTCACCCAGAATGGTAGCGCCTGAGACGTTGGGTACTTTTCTGTAGTTTGACTCCAGGTTCTTGACAACCACCTGTTGTTGCCCCAATAACTCATCGACCAATAAAACAACGCGACTACCTTCAGCCTCAATCACCACCATGATGTCGCTGGTCTTCTCAGTGTCGTATCTGGGAACCTGAAAGACTTTTTCCAACTCGATGACGGGCATAAATTCATCGCGCACCTTGACCAGTTGGGCACCTTGGCCCACTGTACTGACAGCGTCCGCCTTGACTTGAAAAGACTCAACAACCGACGACAGCGGCAATATGTAGACCTCGTTGCCAACACCAACGGACATGCCATCCATGATGGCCAGGGTCAATGGCAAGCGCACCGACACCTTCATGCCATAACCTTCAGACGAGTCAATATCCACCGTGCCGTTCAGGGAGGCAATATTTCGCTTGACGACATCCATGCCAACGCCGCGGCCAGACACGTCAGTCACCACTTCGGCGGTTGAGAAGCCGGGTGCGAAGATAAGCTGCCACACCTCTGAGTCAGGCATTTGGTCTGACACGTCGATGCCGCGCTCGCGGGCTTTGGCCAGTATTTTTTCGCGCGACATACCACGCCCGTCGTCGCGCACCTCAATCACAATCGAGCCACCCTGATGGGCGGCAGACAAGGTAATTGTCCCGGTTTCTGGTTTACCCAAGCGTATGCGCTCTTCAGGCATTTCAACGCCGTGGTCACAGCTGTTTCGGACCAGGTGGGTCAGCGGGTCGGTGATTTTTTCAACCAGTCCCTTGTCCAGTTCTGTGGCTTCACCTTGCGTCACAAAATCGACCTTTTTGCCCAGCTTTCCGGCCAGGTCTCTGAGCATTCTCGGGAATCGGCTAAACACAATGGACATTGGAATCATTCGAATCGACATGACCGATTCCTGCAAATCCCGGGTGTTTCGATCTAGATCAGTCAGTCCGGTGAGCAGTTGCTGGTAAACCGCAGGGTCTAACGCCCGGCTGTTTTGGGCCAGCATGGCCTGGGTAATGACCAGTTCACCGACCAAATTGATCAACTGGTCCACCTTGCTGATGGCCACCCGGATGGTTGCAGCCTCTGGCTGGGCGTTCGCCGATGCAGCCGGTTTGGAAGTGCCTTTTGCGGCCTTGTTGCCAGCATCATCCATTGCCTGCACCATAGCGACAGGTGCCACGGCAACCAGCGTATCTGGTGCCCCTGGTGCGCCGTCAAAGAAGCCAAAACCTGCGGGCTGAGTTGCCGCCGCTGGGGCCAATGCGCTAACAGCCGGTGTGCTTTCTGCTGCGTCTTCCTTGATCATCACTTGCTCACGAGCGACGTGAAACGCAAACAAATCAAGCAAATCATCATCGGTTGAGGTGGTCTCCACGGCAAAAACCCGCGAATTTGTATCCGTCGTAGGCACCACCTTGATCTCGCCCAAGCCTGGAATGTCCCGAAACAGCTCTTCAACCGCGTCTGCTTGATTGGCGTGCTCCAGCTGGCTGATGGTTATCTTCAGTGAACGCCGCTCGGCTGTCGCAGTTGTTTGTGCCGGTGGCGCTGCAGGTGCTGGTGTTGCGACAGGTGCCGCCACTGGCCCGGGCCTGGCCGCGACAGGTGCAGGCTTTGCCGGGGCCGGAGCTACGGTCGCTGGCGCTGCCTCACCGGTCACAAGCGAGCGGATTCTGCGAACAAGCTCGCCCGTGGGGGGTGCCACACCCTCGTCGCCCGACTGATGCCGCGCCAGCAAACTGCGCGACGCGTCAGCTGACTCCAGCAGTACATCAACCATGGCAGAGGTGGGTTGTAGCTCGTGCCGGCGCAACCGGTCCAATAGCGACTCCATTTGATGGGTCAACTCAGCGACATCAGAGAAACCAAAGGTGGCGGCTCCGCCTTTGACTGAATGGGCACAGCGAAACACGCCATTGAGTTCCTCATCATCGGCGGTTTCAAGATTTAGATTGAGCAGCATTTGCTCCATCAAATCAAGATTTTCTCCAGCCTCTTCGAAAAATATCTGATAAAACTGGCTTAGGTCAAAGTCTGCGCCCGACCCGCCGGTCTCATGATGTACGTCAGCCATGAAAATCTCCTGAATTCAATTCTTGTGCTTGTGCCAAAACAACACCTGCTACTTGATTACCTTTTTGATGACTTCAATCAGTCGGGCTGGGTCGAACGGCTTGACTAGCCAGCCAGTCGCCCCCGCCGCTCGCCCCGCTTGCTTCATCAGATCACTGGACTCGGTCGTCAACATCAAAATGGGAACTGTTTTGAACTGAGGGCTTTCACGTAATTTTCGCGTTAACCCCAACCCATCGAGTCGTGGCATATTTTGATCAGTCAACACAAGGTCAAAATTCTGCTCTCTGCTTTTCTCGATGGCGTCTATGCCATCCACTGCTTCAACCACCTGATAGCCAGCACCAACCAGCGTAAACGTCACCATCTTGCGCATAGACGGCGAGTCATCGACAGTAAGTATTACAGGCATGCACAACTCCGACTATTTCAACATAAAGACATTTTCGAAAACTCAAAAAAGTTCAACGGAACCTGCTTCCATCTCGTCCTGTGTCACTGGATTGGGACGCTCGGGAACCTCTTCGACAAAAGGAACAGCTTCTCCGTCCTCAGAACCCATCGCATCCGCAGCCAAGCGATAGGCACAACCCTGAAGAACCTTGGACGTGTGTCCAATCAGTTGGGACGCCATGTCTTGAAACTGTAGCTCTTTGACTGCAGAGTGCAAAGCCGAGCGTACTCCACGCAATTCATCCAGATCAGACAATGCTGGATCAGCAAGATTCTGGCTGGCGACTGTGAACCGCCGCATCAAATTCTCCATGGCGTGCGCAAGCAGGGCATCGAGTCGATTCAAATCATGCACAACGACCAGCAAGGAGTCTTGTACTTCGGCAACTAACATGACCGGCAACTGGACTGTTGGCGCTGAAAATGCTGGTTCGGAAGGCATGTGCATTCAACTCTCTGCTGGTGGCATTGCAAAGCAAACCCTTTTTATTTGACAAACAAACTCCCGTGCCTTTGTGCATTTTGCACCTAGAAGACTCGGATCAGGACCATCTGTTGGTCAAACGCGAGCTCAGCCGGCTCAATGACCCCATGGAAATCCTTCGCGTTGAAACACTCGCAGGCTTTGCGCAGGCACTTGATGAGCGCTTTTTCAGCGTGATTCTGGCCGATTACAAACTGGCAGGTTTTACGGCACTGGACGCCTGGCAGGTGGTGGTGGACAAAAAGAAACGAATTCCGTTTATTCTGCTTTCCGGGGCCATTGGCGAGCTTGAGCAAGCTCCGGCACGTTATCCAGCGCACCATCGAAGTGCATAAAGTCATTTTGGCCAAAGAGCGCGCTGACGCAGAACTGCTCGAATCCGAGAAAAGGTTGGCCGGATTTGCCGAGCACCTACAAGCCACCATCGAGCAGGAAAGAGCCGCGATTGCACGCGAAATCCATGACGACATTGGCGGTTCGCTGGCAGCAATCCGATTTGACCTGTCCTGGATAACGCGCCACACCGAAGATTCAGCGACCCTGTCGCATGTCAGTGCCGCCACCGAGATGCTGCAGCACGCCGTCGAGGCCAGCCAGCGCATCATGATGAACCTGCGCCCGGCCGTGCTGGACCAGGGTTTGCCAGCAGCGCTGCAGTGGCTGGTCAACAACTTTATGAAGCGGACCCGGATTGAAACTATCATGCGTTCACCGCAACAGATTGACCATTTGCCCAAAACCGTTCAACTGGTTGCCTATAGAACAGCGCAGGAGGCCTTGACCAACATCGGAAAATATGCGAATTGCACGCAAGTGAAAATTGATATGTCGGATGCTGAAGGCGTGCTGACGCTGGAAATTGCCGACAACGGTCAAGGCGTCTCAGAGGCCGAGTTGGCCAAACCTGCAAGCTTTGGCATCCGGGGCATGACCGAACGCGCCAAGACCATTGGTGGCTGGATCGACATCAGCACCAAGCCTGGGGAAGGGATGGCCATTACGCTGACTGTGCCGTTATCAACACTGGAAAAAACAAGCAAGGAGACACCGCCCGATGATCCGAGTCATTTTGTGTGACGACCATGCCATGATCCGGCGTGGCATTCGTGACACGCTGAGCGAAGCCGT
>JFJP01007659.1_pt1 | contig 15090 bp, 23 predicted proteins | sample 431651 | NCBI WGS metagenome assembly JFJP01 (sample SAMN02602958, study PRJNA72255) | Microbial mat metagenome, whole genome shotgun sequencing project. | biome: fresh water; feature: sink hole; material: water; isolation source: purple microbial (photo- and chemosynthetic) mats found in...
CTCACAACACCGGGCGGGCAACCAACGGCCACCGGATGGAGGCGGAGTGTAGTTCAACTAATTCCATATGGAACCTATTCAAGCTTGGTGTTTTCCCTGGTTTACCTAGGAAAGACGGCGATGCGCGCAGAATGGCATGGCTATGATTCGCGCTCACAACTTGCCACCCAACACCCCAAACATGAGCGCCTGCAAGCCAATGAGCGACATCCTCCATGAGGTTGCCATCCCCTATGCCTACAAGCTGGGGTACATGATCAACAGCTATCGCGAGCCCTCTTTCCGTGCTATTGAGGCCGCCCATGGTCTGACGCGCCCGGAGATCCTCTCGCTGATTTTTCTGTACTACCGGGACGGGATCTCGGCTTCAGACATCTGCGATTTTTCGGGTCACTTGAAGAACAACATCAGCCGGGCCGTGACCGCGCTGGAAAAAAAGAATTTCATTCGGCGCGAGACCGACAAAGATGACCAGCGCCGACAGATCATCTTCATTACCGCTGCTGGGCGGCGCCAGCACGACAGCTTCATGTCGGGGTTGATCGAGCGAGAGCAAGCGATGATGGCTTGCCTCTCGGAAGGCGAACGTAAGCAGCTTGACAAGTTGCTGAGCAAGCTGTGTGCTCACACCCCAGAATGGAACACAGTAGCTCACATATGAGAGCAGCGCCATCCACGCAAGCTTCGAATGCCGGATCCAAAGTCCGCTTGGCGACCGGCAAGGTGAATTCGCCTACTTATGACGATCGGCTGCAATCGCTGCGTATGGAGAACTCTCCATAAGCCCTGATGTGAAGACGTTGGGACACTACTGATGAGGATGGATTAATAATGCAACTGAATTGCGGTAGTATTGCATCCAAGTTGCGTTATTGGGGTGATGGCACCTGCCAATAACGCAGCACTTGAAGCGGTCAATGGTGCGGGGCGACTGTTTACATCTCGTTCTGTTCGCAATGAGCCTCAGGAAGCGTTTTGCCAAGTCTTCAACACCCAAGGAGTCCCACCATGAGCCTTAACGACAAGCACAACCACGACACCCATGACCACGTAGAGCACCTCCGCCACGAGCAGGAGCATCTGAAGTGGCAAGCAGATCACATGCTCGCACTGGCCGTTTTGCGTCGGGTCGAAGCGCATCTGTACCAGCATGAGGCAGAAATCGCCCGTCACCGTGCCGAGATTGCTCAGCACGAAGAGACGCTTGCTCACGGTACGTCACATGCCCCGGCACCATCTATGGCGGCGCATCAGCAAGCGAGCGGGGACCATCAAAAATCATCGACCAGCCACGACAAGCTGATGGCAGCAGTAATGGCGCTGGATGCATTGCTTTGAATGTCCTCACGCCGGCGACTTCTGCAGGGGCTGAAGGAATGAGTGCCTCTGCAGACGGGCAAGTCACTTGCTCTGAAGGCCAAAATTGCAAATGTCAAGGTCGTTTGAGTTTGCTGGGAACGGGAACGTCGAAACAGACGCATGCTTACAGGAGCGGAGGGTTGGCGAAATGCCCGCCTTGCCAGTGATGGTCGCGGTAGTCCACCAGCACGGCATCGCCATCTTCAAAGCGAAACGTCAGCCGCCCATCCAGTTGCGCCAGTTGCCGCCGGAGTTTTGGCGCATGGGTGGGGGTGATGCCAGCCTTGGAGGCCGTCGTCAACCTGCTGGTTTGCCGCATTGGCTTGTGCCTTGCTGTGGGTGTGATGGAAGGCGAAGTGCTGCTGATGTTGTATATAAAAAGTGCCTCTGACGCTTTATAGAAAAGCGCTGGAGGCTACTTATTTTGATGGTATTGCATCAGCGGGCGCTTGTGTCGCCACCGCGCACGTTCTCAGCCGTGCCCACCTGATCCTGCGAGATAACCACACAGTCGAACGAAATTGCCGCCCGCGTTTTTGGCTTCATACATAGCGCGGTCCCCCAATCGCAAAAGCGCTTCCTCGGACTGGGCGTGGTCGGGAAAAATGGCGATGCCAATGCTCGCTGAGGCCAACAGCGTCACACCGGCTTGGGTGACGAAGGGCTGCTCAAGCGCCAGGCGGATTTTCTCGGCAACGGTCAGTGCGTCGTCGCTGCTTTTCAGGTCAGGCAAGAGCGCCAAAAACTCGTCGCCACCCACACGAGCAGCGGTATCGGAGGCGCGCAATGCCCCCTCTATACGTCTTGCAACGGTTTGAAGCACCCAGTCACCGGTTTCGTGCCCGTAGGTGTCGTTGATGGGCTTGAACTTGTCCAAATCAATGAACATCAAGGCCAAGGAGGTTTGGGCCCGCTTGGCCCGCGTCAGTGATTGACTCAATCGGTCATTGAACAGCCGACGATTGGGCAATTGGGTCAGCGTGTCAAAAAACGCCAATTGGGTGACTTCTTTTTCCAATTGCTTGCGAACCGTGATGTCACGCAGCACGGCCACGTAATGGGTGATCTGCTCCGTGCTGTCTTTGACTGCGGTGATGGTGATTTGCTCTGGATACACATCACCGTTTTTGCGCTTGTTCCAAATTTCACCATGCCACACGCCTGATGTTCGAATCGTTGCCCAAATGGCTGAATAAAAGGCGGCATCGTGGCGCCCCGATTGCAGTATGCGTGGGGTCATGCCAATCACATCTTCTGCCTCATAGCCGGTGATCTGGGTAAAGGCGCTGTTCACTCGCAGAATGGTGCTGTGGGCATCGGTCACGATCATGCCGTCTTGCGATTGAAAGGCGATGGCGGCAATGTGCAAGTCCAACTCGATGCGCTTGCGCTCCGATATGTCCCGTGTCACACCGAGAAAACTGACAAATTCACCCTCGCCATTCACCATGCCGGAGAAGCTCACTTCGGTCCAAACGGTGCCGCCCTGCTTGCAGGGTTGCTCCAGTTCAGCCCGAAACACCGGGACATTCTTCTTTTCTTGAATTGCCGCCAGTGCCCGATCCAAGCCGGCTTGCGCGATCTGAACGCTGGCCGGTGTGAGCGCTTCATGCAGGCTTTGCTGCATCGCTTCAGACACGGTGTACCCCCGCATACGCTCGACAGAAGGGCTGATGTAGGTGTTGCGCCCTGTGATGTCCATGGTCCAAATGACATCGGTTGCGTTGTCGGCCAGAAATCGGTGGCGCTCTTCAGACAGTTGCAAGGCGGTGTGAGCTTCATGGCTGGCCGCCAGCGCTGCCTGAAGTTGGCGGTTTTTTCGGGAAATGTAGATGGCAATCAGGATGGCCAGTGTCAACAAGGACAGCAACACGTAGATGCGTGTCCAGTCAATGCCTCGCTGAACGTTGATGGCCACATGCCTGTTGGAAATGGCTTCCCGCTCTTGCGGCGTGATGGTCTTGACGCCTTTGTCCAAAATGGCCCGCAGCACCCGTTCGTCTTTCAGCACACCCATGCGCAATTGGTTGGTGTAGTCGGGGATCTGGCCAGAGATCTTCAGATTGAACAGGCCCTCTTTTTTGATGGCATGGGCCGCAACGATCAGCGAACGAATGGTCAGGTCGGCTTGCCGCGTTGAGACCAGCGTCATGGCCTCCGATTCATCGGCAGTCAGGATGATTTTCAAATTCGGAAAATCACGGCGCACGCGTTCTTCAACACTGGTGCCTCGCGGCAGGGCAACGCTTTCGTCTTTCAGTCCTTTGAGGTCACCAACGAAACCATGCTCCTCTCGGGTGACGATGACGTTGGGGTCGAAAAAAATCGGATCGGTAAAACTCAGCCAGGCATCACGGGCGGGCGTTTGATTGAGAAAGCTCATGACTTGGCAGCGCTTTGTCATGGAGGCGGCCAGACTTTCTTCCCAATTTTTGACCGGCAGCAACTCGATGGTCAGACCCACGCGCTGGGCGACTAGCTGAACCAAATCTGCAGCAATACCCTCGTGTTGGCACTGAGGATTGATGCGCTCAAATGGAACCCAGTCTGGGTCAACGCACATCTTGATGGTGTTGGCCTGTGCGATGTACGCCTGTTCAGCCGGTGTCAATTCAATGAGCGAGCCGGCTGTGTTCGCGCTGGCAATTGAACTGATGGCAACCGCGAGGAAGGCGGCCACTTTCTTGAGTGAATGAGCGAAGGGGCTGCTGTGACGCATGTAGATTTGAAGTCAGTGATGAAAAGGTCGCAGCGAGCACCACATATATGCAGCCGGAGCGGATCTTAACCATCGTTTCCAGACGTGGCTCTGGCCCCTTGAAGTCTTGGACAGCTGCGCATGTGACCCAGGGGTTCCGAACGAAGCTCATCACTCGCTCGGGTGCGGTGCAGCACAGACTGCGGCGGAGCGGAGCAATAGCCTGTGTGTGGGTGCAGGTGTGCCGGGCCAATCGGCCCGGCCGCTGTTGCGCCGCGTGACCCACTCCACAGGATATCCCATGACCACCAGAGAAGCCTATATCGAAAAAATGAAAACCCAGCTGGACGAACTCAACGTCCGCATGGACCGCTTGGGCGACAAGGCCGCCGAGGCTCAAGCCAACGTGCGCGCCTCGTACCAGAAAGACATGGCCCTGCTGCGCGAGCAGTCAGTGCACGCCAAAGCCAAGATGGAAGAACTGAAAACCGCCGGTGAAGACCGGTGGGAGGAAAAAGTGCGCGATGCCTTTGTGCACTCGTTCAGCTACTTCAAGTCGCAGGTGTGACGAGCCGGGCCGAGGCAACCTCGGCCAGTGAGCGGTAGAGCGCCTGCTCTTCCGCTGACGGGCTGGCCGGCACATCGATGCGGGCCAGCGCGTAGAGGTCGCCTCGGGCACCGGGCCCATGCGCCAGCCCACGCCCGCGCAGGCGCAGCTTGCGTCCGGCGCGGCTGCCGGGTGGCACGGTCAGCAGTACGGGGCCATCCAGCGTGGGCACTTCCACGTCCGCACCCAACACAGCTTGCCAGGGCGCCAGCGTCAGGTCCATGAACAGGTCGTGCCCGTGCACGCTGAACACAGGGTCGGGCTGAAGGGCCATGTGCAGGTAGATGTCGCCGGCGGGGCCGCCGTTGTGCCCCGGTTCGCCCTGCCCGCGCAGGCGCAGCGTCTGGCCGTCCGCCGTGCCAGGTGGAATGGTCACATCCAGGCTGCGGCTGCCGGGTGCACCTGTGGGGTCGGGCACATTCACGCGCAGCGTGGTGCCAGCGTGGGCTTGGCGCAACGACAGTGGCACCGTGTGCTCATGGCTGCGGCCCGGCTGCGGAGTGGCATGGCCACCGGTGTTACCCGTGCGCGTGCCACGCGTGAAGGCGGCCAGCAGGTCGGCCAGGTCGCTGTCGTCCACGGTGGCGTGGCGCTGGCGGTGCTGGGCACGGGCAGGTTCCGGCTCTGGCGGGTGGTCGTAGGCAGCCCGTTTTTCAGGGTTTTTGAGCACAGCATAGGCCTCGGCCACGGCTTTGAAGCGGGCGCTGGCGTGCTTGTCCTTGTTCAAGTCCGGGTGGCTTTTGCGCGCCAGCTTGCGAAACGCCTTGGTGATGGTGGCGGTGTCGGCAGTGCGCGACACCCCCAGCGTGGCGTAGTGGTCTGGGGGGGCCATGCGTCAGCGCGCCATCATGAGGCCCCGGCCATCGGACAGCACGATTTCCACCCGCCGGTTCAGCTCGCGGCCATCAGCGGTGTCGTTGCTGGCCACCGGGGTGTTTTCTCCATGGCCACGGGTGGCGACTCGGGTGGCAGCAATGCCTTCGGCCAGCAGCGCCGTGCGCACCGCCTCGGCCCGCAGGGACGACAGTGACATGTTGTGGGCCTGGGAGCCTGTGCTGTCGGTGAAGCCCTCCACCAGCACGTTGCGCTGCGGGTATTCGTTGAGCAAAACGGCCAGTTGTTGCACCAGGCGCAAGCCGCCAAGTTTGAGTTGCGCCTGGTCGGTGTCAAACAGCACGTCGCCCATGGTCAGCACGATGCTGAGGTCTCGCAGGCGCTCTTCCAGCGCTCGGTTCTGTGCCTGGGCTGCCTCGGTCTGGCGCTGGGCATCGGCGGTGTCGGCCCGAGCGATGGCGGTGTTGCGTTGGGCGTTCTGCGCGTCGCGCTGGGCTTGCTCGGCCTGGCGTTGGGCGGTTGCGGCCTCCACGGTGCGCGCTTCCAGGCGTATGTCGCTGCGTGTGGCGCTGGCGTTGCCAGCGGTTTGCTCCGCATTGCGCAGTGCCATGGTTTGACGCGCAATGGCCACGCGCTGGCGCGCCAGGTACGACAGGTGGTTGATGTCGTCGGGCGTGTCTTGCCTTTCCCACGCGGCATGGGCGTCGTTCAGGGCGGCCTGGGCTTGTTTCATTTCCGCAGCGGCCGTGCGCTGGGCGCGAGGGTCGCCTTCGGCGGCGCGGAAGTCGGCGCGTGCCTGGTTGAGTTGCGCGTTGGGGGTGGGCACGGTGCTGCAGGCTCCCAGCGCCAGGGCAATGAAGGCCAAGGCAACAGGGGTGCGGAAAGAGGGGAGGGTGTGGTGTGTCATGGAGCGTCCTGTGTGTGTGGGGTGGGGTGTGGACTTCACTGCGCAGAGCGCTGCAGCTCTTCGCGCAGCACGCGGTTGCCTTCGCCCAGTTCGCCGGCGGTTTTGCGGGCTTTTGTGCTGCGTGCAGTCACTTCGGCCAGGTTGGCATCGGCCTGCGATTCGCGGGCCAAACGGGTGGCGAGTTCGTGCTGTTCGGCAGTCACGGCCACCTGGGCGCGGGTGAGCTTGTCGCGGGCGGTGCGCAGCTCGCTGGGGGCCAGGTCGGCTGCTCCGGCGCTGGTGGCGCTGGTCACGGCGGCCTGGGCAGCGGCCATTTGTTCGGTGGGCGCCGGCACGGCGCTGGCACAGGCGGTGATCAAGGCAGCACACGCGATCAGGGCAACCAGCAGACCTGCTGGGGGGGGGCTGGGCCGATGGGCGTTGGCGGTGTGGGGCGTTGGCGTGTGCATGGTGGGTTCCTTGGGGCGTGGTGTGTGGGCCTGCGGCCGCCAGTTGCGGCGGTCCGGGTTCACCCATTCAGCTTGGGCTGGTGGGGCAGGGGTTGTCGGTGCTGTGGCGAACACAGGGGGCTGGGTCAAACGCCCCACACCACATCGCGCTGCCCGGCGGCACTGGCTTGCAGCAGTCGCATGAACGGCATCACCCTCTGGTGCAGCCGTGCGGGGTCCGGGTGTTCGTCGTCCAGCGGCGCTGGCAAATCGTTGGCCTGCATGTCGCTGGCTCGCAGGGCCAGCGTGAGTGACAGCATGGCGTCGGGCAGTTGGTCCACGGTGATCACACCGGTGGGCTGGGGGGCTTTCCCGATGAGGGACAGCATTTCCTCCCCGGTGTCTTTGAGCATGACCACCTCGGCGGCGGCCTGCGACTTGAACCTGTACAGCATGGGTTTCTCCTGAATGTGCGGTGCCGCATGGTGATGACGCAGGCTGGCCAGGGTCTGTGCGAGAGCGCACAGACCCGTGCGTGGCCCCTGCCTACATTGCATTTAGGGCGCAGCGCTGCCAACCCGGCAGACCACCCGCCTTCAGGAGAAATCACATGACCCACACCCAACCCATCCCTCCCGTGACTGCCTCAGGCACCGCCAACCGTTGGGCTGTGCGCGGCCCGGTATGTGCCGTGGTGGCAGCAGGCATGGTGCTGCTGGCATCAGGCTGCGCGGTTCAGCGCGGTCAGGAAACCATGGGCGCGTACATCGACGACACCGGCATCACCACCAGCGTGAAAAGCCGCTTTTTTGACAACCGCTTTGTGGACGGCACCGCCATCAGCGTGGAAACGCTCAACGGTACGGTGATGCTGTCGGGTTTTGCCAAAAGCGCCACGGAGCGCAACACGGCTGAAAAACTGGCCCGCGAGGTGAAGGGCGTGAAAGCAGTGAAAAACGAGATAGCCGTGCGCCCCTGATCACCCCGCAGCCACAACCTGAAAAAGGCCCCGGCACTGTGTGTGCCGGGGCCTTTTTGTTTGATGGCGCGCGGGGCTTATTTGGGTTTGTCCACCTCGTGGCCAATGACGCCGCCCACGGCTGCGCCGCCCAGCGTGCCCGCTGTGCTGCCACCGGTGAGGATGGCACCGCCAAGCGCTCCCACCCCTGCGCCGACAGCGGTGGATTTCTCCTGGTGCGACATGCCTGAGCAGGCCCCCAGCAGCAGGGTGGTTGACAAAGCCAGCACCACGGTGGCGGCTGTACTGAGGGTGTGGGCAGGTGTTGCAGGCAATGGTGTGTTTTTCATGTCGGGCCTTTCGGTGGGTGAGCTGCCCCGGCAGGTGTTGTCCGGGGTGGGATCACGTTAGGCGTCAGGGGCTGCACGGTCTGTGCGCAGGCAAACAGACACCCGCCGCTGCGCAGCCCACACTGCGCTTGCACTTTGTTTTTTTCAACTGTCTGAAGGGACATCACCATGACCACCTCCCACAACCCTGTGTCGGCTCCGCTGGCAGCCCATGCCCCCGTGGCGCAGGCCTTGAATTCGGTCGAGCAAACCGTCAGCCATGCCACCACGGCGGCGGCAGACCATGTCAACCAGTCGCTGCACACCCTGGTGCACGAAGTCAGCCCTGCGTTGTCGCGCATGGCGGAGCAGGTGGCGAACCTGTCGCGTCAGGGCGTACACGCCGTCCAAAACAGCGGCCACCAGCTGAGCGACAAAATGCACCACGCCTCTGACAGCACGGTGGGCTACATCCGCAGTGAGCCCGTGAAATCCGTGCTCATGGCCGCTGTTCTGGGTGCAACGCTGGTCACGGTGTTCAACCTGCTCAGCCGTCCCCACCACCCTCACCATTGACCCTCGTACCCGCCATGGCACACCCGTTGTTGCATGTGGTTGCCACACAGCCCGAGTTGTTGTTAACGCACGCCCAAGGTTATGCCGCGCTGGCGGCAGACGAGTGGCGTGCCTGGGCGGCTCTTTGGCGGCGGCGTGCATGGCTGACCGCCGCCACGGTGGTGTTGGCGGCCGTGACCGCTGTGCTCTGCGGGGTGGCCGTGCTGCTGTGGGTGGTCACGCCACAAATACCCGCCGGGCTGATGTGGGTGCTGTGGGCTGTGCCAGCGGTGACTTTGGTGCCGACCGTGTGGTGTGCAGTCTTGCTGCTCACCACGGCCGATGCACAGCCTTGGCAGGCCGTGCAGGCGCAGCTGGCGCTGGATGTCGCGGCCTGGCGCACGCCCGGCTCTGTTTGATCTCCATGGCCGCTGCCAAGCCCATGACTCCACCTGACTCTTTGCTATTGACACCTGCAGCCCGGCTGGCGGCTTCGCGCGAGCGGTTGCGGCTGGCCTTGCATCCGGCCACCCCGCCCACCTGGGCGGCACAGGCACACAAACTCTGGCGGCCCTCGCTGCAAAGCCACCCCGTGCTCTGGGTGTTGGCGGCGCTGGTGGCTGGGGGTGTGGGTGCACTGCTGTGGCGGCGCATACCCACTGCGTGGTGGGCTTCCCTGAAAACCGCGCTGTCAACCACGCTGGGCACCGTGGGGCAAGACGCGTTGCTGGCCTGGTGGCTGAGCACGCTCACTGCCCGGCAGCCGTCTGAGGCTGCACCGCAGCCATCGACCGAGGCGCCTGAATCGCCTCCTGCATCAAGCGCTGGGGTTTGAGGCAAACGCCACCTGGCTGTGCGTCCGCTTGGCGCTGTACATGGCTGCGTCGGCTGACGCCAGCAAACCGTCGGGGGTGGTGCCGTCTTGTGGGCAGCGGGCCAGGCCAATGCTCGGGGCCACCTGCAGCGTCACTCGCCGTCCCCGGGGCAGCGGCAGCGTGACCGGTGCCGCCATCTTCACAAAGAGTTTTTGGGCCAGTCGCTTGAGCTGGGAGCCGGACAGCGGCCCTTCCAGCAAACAGGCAAATTCATCGCCCCCCATGCGTGCCACCACATCGCCCGTGCGAACGGTGGTGCTCAGCCGGGTGGCCATGGCTTGCAGCAAGGCGTCACCCGCCGGGTGACCGTGCGTGTCGTTGACATGTTTGAAGCCGTCCAAGTCGAGAAACACCACGCTGGGCGCGGTGATGTCGGCTCCGGCAGGTGGGGTGGGCGACCAGCCCGCCAACACCTGCGTCAGCCGTGCCATGAAAAAACGCTGGTTGGGCAGCCCCGTGAGCCCGTCGTGCATGGCCAGGTGGTGCGCCCTGCGCTCGTCTGCGCGGGTACCGTCCAGTTCCTGGCGCAAAGTGGCCAGGGCGGCTTGCGTGTTCAGCACTTCGGTTTGCAAGGCTTCGCAGCGTTGCTGGCTGTGGCGCAGTTGCTCAGCCAACTCGGGCGTTGACGGTGGGTTTGCATGGGCCAGCCTCAGGCGGCCACTTTCGTGTGACGGGTCTTGCGACAAGGTTGGGCTCGCACGCCGGGACATGGGGTGTTCCTCAGAGCCGGCCGGTCAGCATCAGGATGACCAATATCAACAGCAACACACCCACGCCGCCGCTGGGCCAGTAGCCCCATTGGCTGCTGTGGGCCCAGGTGGGGATGACACCCACCAGCATCAGGATGAGGACGACCAACAAAATGTTGCCAAGGCTCATGAAAACTCCTTTGCGCAGTGCGCGTGGTGGATGAAAAACAGCACAAACCCCACAGATCAAACCCGGCTGGGCTCGGGGCGTTTGGGCATGAGTTGTTGGTAAGTGGTGCAGTCGGCGCGGTAGCAACTGCAGGCCGCCCGCTCCAGGGCCGGGCGGTTGACGACGGTCAACTCACCGCAGTGGTAGGCAATCAGCCCCTGGCGTTGAAAGGCACCTGCGGCGGCAGTCACCCCGACGCGGCGCACGCCCAGCATCAGGGCCAAAAACACGTGTGTAACGGGGAATACGTCGGCCTGGGCGCGGTCGTGGCTCATCAGCAGCCAGCGGGCCAACCTGGGGCCAATGGTGTGAAAGCGTTCGCAGGCAGCGGCACGCGAGAGTTGTTGCAGCCGCACCATCAGGTAGCGCTGGCACACAGAACGCAATGCAACAGACTGCGTGGCCAGCGCCCGAAAGTGCTCGGCCTCCACCCGCAAACACTGGCCTGCGCCCTGCGTGACCACCCGCCAGGGCATGGGCTGGATGCCCAGCAGCAGCTCGCTGCCCAGCATGCCTTCGTGGCCGATCATGCCCACCTCCAGGCTGGGGTGCTCGTCAATTTGCACCACCAGCGACACGAAACCACTCACCGGAAAATACGCGTGGCTCAGCGGAACATGGCCTTCACACAACACCTGCGACAGGGCCAGCGACACCGATTCGGAGCCCGCCAGCAATTGTTGGCGGTCAACGGGTGGCAGCTGGCGGATGAGGACGTTGTGGGTGGGGGCCATGCGGGACTTAGGGGGCTGGCGTCGGTTCGGCGAACCGGGTGCAGCGCTGAATCCCAGTGTGGCCCCCTGTACGCTGCCTGACTGTTGGGCAGCGCACGCAAATGGTCATCAGGTGGCTATTTGCACCGGCAGCAGCCGGTCGTACTCTTTTTTCACCACTTTATAACACTCGCACGAGCGCTTCTCCAGGCCTGGGCGGTCCAGCACTTTGATGTGCCCGCGCGCATAGCTGATCAGCCCAGCCTTTTGCAGCTTCAGCGCGCTTTCGGTCACACCCTCGCGGCGCACGCCCAGCATGTTGGCGATCAGCTCCTGGGTCATGATCAGCTCGTTGCCCGTCAGGCGGTCGAGGCTCAGCAGCAGCCAGCGCTGTGGTGGCGGTTGCACACGGCGGTCTGGGCCATTTGGGTGATGAGGGCCTGGGTGTAGCGCAGCATCAGGTGCATGACGGGGCTGGAGCGGTTGAATTCGTCTTTGATGGCGGCCGACCGCAGGCGAAAGCCCCAGCCCGCGCTTTGCACCACTGCCCGGCTGGGGGTGGAGCCCCCACCCATGAAAATGGAAACACCCACCACCCCTTCGTGCCCCACCACGCCAATCTCGGCAGACGCACCGTTTTCCATCACGTACAGCAACGAGACGATGGCGTTGGTGGGGAAGTACACATGGTGCATGGTGGTGCCCGACTCGTACAGAACCTGGCCTAGCTTCAGCTCCACCTTCTCCAGCTGTGGCTCCCAGCGTGCCCATTCTTCAGCTGGCAGCGAAGCCAACAGGTCATTGGTTCGGGGTGCGTTGGCAAGTTTCATGTGAATCCCTTCAAATGATGTGCATGCGCCGGGCCTCAGCATGGGTGGTTGGCAAGTGGGCCCAATGTACGGGGGCAATGCCCCTCTTGACTGTACGGTATCGAACATGAGAACCACATGTGTTTTTTTATAAAAATATGCCTATTACGCTTACCTGTATTGTTGTCGTAGCTATCTAATTTGAATTTCGTGTGTGTGAAACAAGCGTGCTGCAGTGTTCGCTGTCGCACAGCGGCTCTGGCGGGGCGTGCCTACAGTGGGTGCATGACCAAAAACATTCGCTTTCGCCGCCTGGTGTCGCTTGCCCTGCTGGCAGGGGTGGTGGTGCCGGTGTTGCTGGGGGGCTGCGTCGGCCTGCTGCCCACGGCGCGGCAAGAGGTGGTGTCCCCCTGGACCAGTTACCAGGACGCGGTGCAGTCCATGTCCACCTTTGCCCCCTACCAGTCCACCCGGCAAGACGTGCACCAGCAGGGGCTGAATCCCCACCTCACGCCCATGGTCACGGTGCTGCACTTTGCCGACGTGCTGCAGCGGTTTCCACCAACCTTGGTGCTGAGGGCCAGCGAGGTGGACCGTGGCATCACCCATTGCATTGGTGCTGGCAAGCGCTGCACGGCCTATGCCATTGCGGTGCGCAAAGTCACCCGCCAGCGGGTGGGCAATTTCTGGCTCGACTCGCTGAACTTCCGGCGCAACACCGTCACATCGGGTTGGAGCGTGGACGCCTTGCTGGTGTTTGTGGACGACGCCCTGGTGTACGAGTTGGTGGGCGGTCAGCCCACCATCACCGAGCTCGAAGAAACCCGCAACCCGCTGGGGCCCCTGCAAAGCTGGGGCAACCGGCTGGCCGACTGAGGCCACAGATTCATTTCACAGCGGCAATGGCACCACAAAGCGCGTGGGTCCGGCCAATCCGCGCCAGGCCAGGGGTTCGCCGGGTTGCAGCAGGCGTGCGGCCTGGGCGTCCAGCTCGTGCTGCACGTCATGGGGAGTGGCCCGCAGCAGCGTGAACACCAGGTGCACCGGGCCGCGCACCAGCGTCAGTTGCGCGCGGGGCCAATGGCTGGGCAAACAGGGCAACAGGCACAGGGTGTCGGCCTGCCATTGCAGCCCCAGGATGGACTCCACCGCCGCCCGGTGCAGCCAACCGGCCGCACCGGTGTACCAGCTCCAGCCGCCCCGGCCTTCGTAAGGTGGCTGGCTGTAAACGTCACCGGCCACGGCGTAAGGCTCCAGCCCATAGGCAGGGCCCCACACAGGGTGGGCGGCGCGGTGCGCGGGGCTGAGGTAGGTGAACAGACGGTAGGGGGTGTCGGCATCGGCCCCCTGCTCGCGTGCCAGTTGGGCCGTGGCCATCAGCGCCCACACGCCGCCGTTTTCGCGCACCCCTGGCGGGTAGGCCTGTATGTAGCCCGCACTGGGCTCAGCGTGGGCCAGGGGTGGGCTGAGCAGTTGAACCAGACCCGCCTGCGGGTTGACGAGCAGCGCCTCGGCGCTGGCCATGGCCTGTGCCTGTCGTTCGGGGCTGGCCGCACCCGACAGCACGGCCCATGCCTGGGCAATCAGGTCGATGCGGCATTCGGCCTGTGTGTGTGAGCCCAGTGGGCTGCCATCGTCAAAAAAGGCGCGCCGTCCCATGCGCCATTGCCTTCTGAGGTGTTGAGCGCGGCCTGCCAGCCGGTCAGGGCGTGTGCCCAGCGTTCGGCCCGGGCGGTGTCGCCCCGGCGGTGGGCCAGTGCCACCCAGTCGGGGGTGATGGCGCACAAAAACCAGGCCAGCCACACCGATTCACCGCGCCCGCCGTGGCCCACGCGGTTCATTCCGTCGTTCCAGTCGCCAGTGCCCATCAGCGGCAGGCCGTGGCTGCCTGTGCGCAGGCTGTGGTCCAGTGCGCGGGCGGCGTGTTCGTACACGCTGGCGGGTGTGTCGCCTGGCTGTGGGGTGGTGTAGCTGTCTTCGGCCCCATCGGGTATGGGCGCGCCTGTCAGAAAGGGCACGCTTTCGTCCAGCAAGCCCGTGTCGCCCGTGGCCTGTTGGTAGTGGCTGATGGCACAGGGCAGCCACAGCAGGTCGTCTGAAAAGTGGGTGCGCACGCCCGCACCACCTGGGCTGTGCCACCAGTGCTGCACGTCGCCCGCCTCAAACTGGCGCGAGGCTGCCTGCACGATGTGCTCGCGCAGCAGCGCGGGCCGGGCCCAGGCCAGGGCCATGGCGTCTTGCAACTGGTCGCGAAAGCCCGTGGCACCGCCCGCCTGGTAGTAGCCCGCCTTGGCCCACAGGCGGGACGACACGGTTTGGTACAGCAGCCAGTGGTTGGTCAACGCGTCAAACAGCGGGTCGGGGGTGTGCACCTGGCAGCTGCCCAGCAAAGCATGCCAGCCGTCTGCCACCGCCTGTTCGCGGTCGCCAACGGGCGTGGCCAAGGCCTGTGTGGCCAGCGCCGTGGCCAAAGCTGGGCTTGCAGCGTGGCCCAGCACAAACACTTGCGTGGCGTGCGCTCCGGCGGGCAGTGACATGCGTCGCACCAGCGCAGCGCAGGGGTCCAGCCCCCAGCCGCTGTGTTGGCCCAGGCGCTGTGGCAGCACCAGTTGGCCCTGGGGGTCGAAAAACTCGCGGCGGTCCCGTCGGGCTCGCTGTTGTGAGGCTGGGCCGGTGCAGCCATGGCCCAGAACGCGGTGTGCTGCTCAAACCCGGCGGCAGCTTCCACCTGCGTGCACAGCAGCACGGCGGCGGTGTCTGTGGCCGTGCGTGTGGCCAGGGCCGTGTGTGTGGCCAGGGCCGTGTGTGTGGTGGCACGGTTGTGGAGGTGTTTGCCCATTTGCCACTCCACCAGGCCCAGCAGCCGCAGGTGCTGGCGGGTGGTTCCGTGGTTGGTCAACTCGACACGCACGTGTTTGACGGCGGTGAGCGGGTCCACACACCACACCACCGCCACGCTCAGCTCGCCCCGGCGGTGTGCGATGCGGGTGGTGCCCAGGCTGTGGGTCACGTCATACACCACGCCGGCATCACCCCAGGCGCTGGGGCACAGGGCCCACACCGCTTCGCTGCGGCGGTCTTGCAGCAGCAACCATTCGCC